>Ga0209647_1001406_pt1 | contig 20581 bp, 19 predicted proteins | sample GraSoi_2013_60cm_FD_185827 | JGI IMG/M metagenome (GOLD analysis project Ga0209647, IMG submission 185827) | Grasslands soil microbial communities from the Angelo Coastal Reserve, California, USA - Sample 9_17_2013_60cm (SPAdes) (version 2) | ecosystem: Environmental > Terrestrial > Soil >... | reverse complement strand
ACTTCTTCGATGTGGACCACGTCGACAGTCGAGCCAGCCGGCGGCGTCGCGGTGTCGGCGCCGGCGAGGCCGGGGCCGAGGACGACGAGCATTGCGGCAGCCGCCGCGACCGCCAAGACGAGATGCTTTCTCAAGGGAGATTCCTTTCCGCGCCGGAATCCGGCGCACCGCAGAAGATTGCCGAGGAATGCCAACCTAATGCGCATGCGGGCCCAGTTCAAGGCGTCGAGCGCCGTGCATGCCTGCCTGTAGCCTTTCCGCGAGCCAATGGCCAGCTTCCTCCACACCTGCTACCGGATCGGCGACATCGACCGCTCGGTCGCCTTCTACTCGAAGCTCGGCTTCGAGGAGGTGGCGCGGATGCCGATCGGCGAGGAGGCGATCAACGTCTTCATGGGCATGCCGGGCGAGGACCCGCGGCTGGAGCTGACCTACAACCACGGCGTCGGCTCCTACGACCTCGGCAGCGGCTACAACCACATCGCGCTCGCCGTCGACGACCTCGACGGCACCCTCGAGCGCCTCGCCGCCCAGGGCATCGACCCCGAGAAGCCCCCCTACCGCCCGGGCGGCCGCATCGAGGGCCACCGCATCTGCTTCGTCCGCGACCCGGACGGGTACCGCATCGAGCTGATCGGGGAGTAAGCCACTAAGCCCTCAGTGCGGGCTGGCGACGCCGCCGCCGACTGCGGGTGGTGGGCCGCTGGGCGCGGGCGCGGGCGTCGGCGCCGGGGTGGGAGCCGGGGTCGGCGCGGGTTTGGGAGCCGGTTCGTTTTCGGGTTCCGATTCCTTTTCTTCTCCCTTGCCCGAGGGGTGCTTCTTGGTCCCGGACGTTTCTTCTTCTTCGCCGGTCGGCGCCACGTAGGAGGACGAGGTGGTGTGTTCGCTGTGCAGGCCCGAGAGTTCGGGCAGGCTCGACGGCACTTCGAATTCGGGGCATTCGCCTCCCTGCGCGGATTCCATGAAGGAGCGCCAGATCGGGCCGGCGGTGGGGCCGCCGAAGCCGGTCGCTTCGCGCGACTGCGGGTGGCCAACCCAGACCGCCGTCGAGTACATCGGCGTGTAGCCGGCGAACCAAGCGTCGGACTCTCCCTCCGAGGTACCGGTCTTGCCAGCCTCCGAGCTGCAGCCCATATAAGTGTACCCGGCGCCGGTGCCCTGCGTGATCACGCCCTCGAGGAGTTTGGTCACTTCGTAGGCCTGTCCGGGAGTGAGCACCCGGTCCCCGGAGGTGGAATTGACTTCGTCGACCTTTCCGCTGGGGAATTCGACCCGGCTGACCGCCGTCGGTTCGTGATGGACGCCGCCGTCGGCAAGCGTCGCGTAGGCGTCGGCCATTTCCAGCGGCGTGACGCCGACGCTGAGACCGCCTATCGCCTCGGCGGGGACCGATTCCAGCGGCGCTTCGATCCCCATTTCGTGGGCGGTATGGGTGACGTTTTCGGGGCCGACGTCGAGGTCCAGCTGGGCGAAGACGACGTTGACCGAGTTCCAGGTGGCATCCGCCAGCGACATCGTGCCCTGCCCGGGCTCGGCGTTGTTGACCGTCCAGGTCCCACCCCCCGGGAGCGTAAGCGTCTTCGGCGAGGTACCGTCGTAGTAGGTGGTGTAGGGGTCGACCCCCTGCTTGATCGCCGTCGTCAGCACATAGGTCTTGAACGACGACCCAGGCTGCCGGTGCGCCTGCCAGGCGTAGTTGAACTGGCTTTCGCTGGCGTAGCCTTCGGTCGAGGCGAGGGCGACGATCTCGCCGGTCGTCGGGTCGACCGAGGCGAGCCCGGCGGCCGGTCCACCTTCCGGGTAGCAGACGGCGCACGACGCCACCGCTTCTTCGGCCTTTGCCTGCAGGCTCGGGTCGATCGTCGTGTAGGCCTTGAGGCCGCCGTTGCGAACGGTATTGATCCCGTACTTGGCGATAAGTTCCTGCTGGACCAGGTCGAAGAGGAACGGATCGCGGATGATTTGATACTTGTGGCCCGGATGCAGCCCGAGGCCGGCCTGGACCGCCTTGCGGTATCGGGCCTCCGTGATGTAGCCCTGTTCGGCCATCGCCGTCAGCACCTCGTCACGACGATCGAGGGCCGCCTTGGGATCGAGGAAAGGGTTGTATTCCGAGGGAGCCTGCGGCAGGCCGGCGATCAGCGCCGCCTCGGTAAGGGTGAGATCGCGTGCCGGTTTGCCGAAGTAGGTCTGCGCCGCCGCCTCCGCGCCGACGGCCGTCTGGCCTTCGACGGTTCCGTAAGGCGCCGTGTTCAGGTAGGACGTGAGGATCCACTGCTTGGAGTGTGCTTCCGCCAGGTCGTTGGCTAGATGGGCTTCGATCAGCTTTCGCTTGATCGTCTCTTCGGGGTTCTGGATGTAGAGGTTGCGGACCAGCTGCTGAGTGATGGTCGAGGCGCCCTGGACCGGCTTTCCCCCTGCCAGCAGATCCTTCCAGGCGGCGCGCGCGATCCCGGCTGGGTCGAGCGCGCCGTGGTGGAAGAAGTTCTTGTCCTCGATCGCGACCGTGGCGTCCTTGAGGTTCTGCGGCAACGCGGACGAGGGCACGGGCTGGCGGACGTTGTTCGAGCGGATGAAGCCGATCAGAGTCCCGTCGGCGGCGTAGATCGCCGACGAGCGGCCCTTCTGGACCGGCTTCAGGCTCGACAGCGGCGGCGCCGAGTTGTAGATGTTCAGCGCCCAGGCGGCGGCGATGCCGCCGGCGACCGCGACCAGCCCGGCGACGACCGCGATCGGGATCGCGAACTTATGCCAGCGGGAGGCGGGCGGCTTGCGCCGCCGCCTGCGAATACGAGTGGCCATCGGGCCAGCGATTGTAATAAGGGCCGATCGTCGGCCCGGACGGCTCCGCCGTGGCGCAATCCAGCTTGCCGAGCGGCCAACCGGCTAGCCGAGGTACTTGACGACGTGCGGCCGCGCTACGCGCGGAGGCGATAGCCCCTGGAGAAGAGGCGCAGGTTGAAGGCGAACAGGGCCGCCGTCGCCCCCGTCAGGGCCAGCAGCGAGAGCGGGATGCTGACTTCGGAGTAGCCGACGAAGCCGTAGCGGACGAGGGAGATCATGTAGTAGACGGGGTCGAACTTGGTCAGGGTCTGAAACGGTTGCGGCAGCAGCGCCGCCGAGTAGAAGACGCCGCCGAGGAAGATCAGCGGCGTCAGCACGAAGGTCTGCGCGATGGCGACGTCGTCGAACTGCTCCGCCCGCACCCCGATCAGGACGCCGAGCTGGGAGAAGAAGAAGCCGACCAGGAACAGCGAGGGGACGAGGACGAGGACGTGATCGACCGGCAGGTCGACCAGGATCGAGGCGACGATGAAGGTCAGCGCCGCCACGATCAGGCCGCGCATGAAGCCGCCAAGCGAGAAGGCCAGCAGCAGCTCCAGCGGCGAGGCCGGCGAGGAGAGCTGGTCGTGGATCGCCCCCTGGAACTTCTGCTGCAGGATCGAGGAAGAGTTGTTGGCGAAGGAGTTGGTGGCCCAGGCCATCATGATCAGCCCGGGGATGACGAAGACGATGTATTCGATTCCGTGCAGCTCCTTGATCCGCGATCCGAGCGCGGCGCCGAAGACGGAGACGTAGAGGAAGGTTTCGAGCAGCGGCGCGCCCAGCGTCTGCTTCTTGATCTTCATGAAGCGGCTGACCTCGCGCCGCCAGAGCGTCAGGAAGCGAATCTGGGCAGCGCTCACGAGGCGAGTCCCTCGACCTTGGACCGCGAGAGCTCGTTGCGGCCGACCAGAGCCAGGTAGGCGTCCTCGAGGTTGGGAACGCCGTAGCGGTCGGCCAGCTCGCGGCTGCTGCCCTGGGCGGCGATCTGCCCGTCGGCGATGAAGGCGATCTTGCTGCAGAGCTGCTCCGCCTCCTCCAGGTAGTGCGTGGTCAGCAGGATCGTCGTCCCTTCCTGGTTGATGCGCTGGACGTAGTGCCACAGCTCCAGCCGCAGCTCGATGTCGACGCCGGCGGTGGGCTCGTCGAGGATCAGCAGCCGCGGCCGGTGCATCAGCGCCCGCGCCAGGATCACCCGCCGCTTCATGCCGCCGGAGAGAGTGCGGGTGCGCTCGTCGGCCTTGTCGACCAGCGAGAAGATCTCGAGCAGCTCCTTGGTGCGCTCGTGGCGCTCGCGCTTCGGCATGCCGAAGTAGCCGGCGTGGAAGTCGAGCGTCTCCTCGACGGTGAGGAACCAGTCGAGGTTGACCTCCTGCGGCGCCAGGCCGACCGCCTGCCGCGCCTCGGCGTAGTGGTCGATGGCGTCGTGGCCGAAGACTTCGATCGTTCCCCCGGTCGGCTGCGCCAGCCCGGTCGTGCAGTGGATCAGCGTCGACTTGCCCGCCCCGTTCGGCCCCAGCAGCCCGTAGAACTCCCCCGGCTCGATGTCGATCGAGACGCCGCGCAGCGCTTCGACCCCGGTCGGATAGCGCTTGGCCAGATCCTCGATGTGCAGTGCTTTGTCGCTGGCGACGGCGGTGACGCCGTCGACGGAGAAGTCGTTGCTCATGGCCGTCAATCTAGCCATAGGGTGTCGTCGTGCCCCAGCCGCTGCTCGCCGTCGACGCGCCCTCGATGCTGTTCCGGGCCTTCTACGCGCTGCCGAGCAAGATCGTCGGGCCCGACGGCAAGCCGGTCAACGCACTGCTCGGCGCGGCCAACCTGATCCTGCGCGAGGTCGAGATCCACCGGCCGCGCGCCGTCGTCCTCTGCTTCGGGCCAGACGCCGCCAGCTACCGGACCGAGCTGTACCCGGCCTATCACGCCAAGCGCGAGGAGGAGATGCCCGGCGAGCTGGCGCCCCAGTTCGAGGCCGCCAAGGATTTCTTCGAGGCCTTCGGCTGGACCGTCGCCACCAGCGACTCGCTGGAGGCCGACGACCTGCTCGGCACCTACGCCCGTCGCGAGGCGGAGGCCGGCGGCCACGCGTTGCTGCTGACCGGCGACCGCGACATGTACCAGTGCGCCGGAGAGGGGGTGACGGTCCTCTACGTCCGCACCGGCGGCAAGGGCGCGGAGGAGGTGGGCCCGGACGAGGTGCGGGAGCGTTACGGGATCGGCCCCGAGCTGGTCCCCGACTTCATCGCGCTGCGCGGTGACCCCTCCGACGGCCTGCCGGGGGCCAAGGGGGTGGGGCCGAAGACGGCGGCCGAGCTGCTGCGCCGCCACGGTTCGCTGGAGCAGGTCCTCGACAACGCCATCCGCGAGCCCCGCCCGAAGCTGCGCGGGGCGCTGATCGACGGTCGCGAAGACCTGCTCGCCTTCAAGGACATCGCCACCCTGCGCGACGCCGGCGTCGATCCGCCACCCGATGCGGCGATCGACTGGGCCTCCGCCGCCACGGCCGCCCGCGACCGCGGCATGAACCGCCTCGCCGAGCGCTTGGAACGGGTCGATCCCGGTAAGGGTTCCGCTTAACCACCAGCGCGGTCGTGTTTTCAACCGCACAGCGGGAGAAAGGACGACCGCGGGCGGCTTTCAGCGGTAATCAGGGTTCGGGAAGTCGAAGCGGCAGCCGGCGTCCCACTCGGTGCGCTGGTTGCCGTGGGCGGGGATGCCGCCGGCGTCCTTGAGGATCCGCGCCAGGTGCATCATGTTCCAGGCGGCGAAGGTGGTGTTGCGGTTGGTGAACTCGTTCTCGGGGCCGCCCGAGCCCTCGTCGAGGTAGGACGGTCCCGGCCCGGCCTCGCCGATCCAGCCGGAGTCCGCCTGGGGCGGGATCGTGTAGCCGAGGTGCTGCAGCGAGTAGAGCGTGTTCATCGCGCAGTGCTTGACGCCGTCCTCGTTGCCGGTCACCAGGCAGCCGCCGACCCGCCCGTAGTAGGCGTACTGGCCATAGTCGTTGAGCAGGTGCGAGTTGCCGTAAAGGCGCTCGACGATCTGCGTCGCCACCGAGGACTTCTCCCCCAGCCAGATCGACATGCCGAGGACGAGGATGTCGGCCGCCATCACCCGCTCGAAGATCGCCGGCCACTCGTCCACCTCCCAGCCGTGTTCGGTCATGTCCGGCCAGACGCCGGTGGCGATGTCGTGATCGACCGCGCGGATGCCGTCCACCGCGACGCCGTTGCGCCGCATGATCTCCATCGAGATGTCCATCAGGCCCTGGGTGTTCGACAGCTCGGGGCTGCGCTTCAGCGTGCAGTTGATGAACAGGGCCCGCAGGTCCGAGTAGTCGGTCTCGTTCTTCTCGCACAGCTCGGCCTGCATCTCGGTCAGCTCGGTCACGTCAGCTCCTCGGTTGGGGTTGGGGCCGTTGGGAGAATTAGAGCCGCTGGGTCACCAGGTGTCCACAAATCGGCCGCCGCCGGCCGGATCGGCCGGTCCCGCCGCGGCCAGCGTCGAGGCGATCAGCGAGCGCGTCTCGGCCGGGTCGATCACGTCATCGATCTCGAACAGCGCCGCGGCGTTGAGCGCCTTCGCGTTGCCTTCCGCGGCGGCGGTCAGGTCGCGGACCCGCCGCTCGCGCTCGACCTCGTTGGAGATCGCCTGCAGCTCCTTGCGCAGGGCCAGCCTGACGGCACCCTCCAGTCCCATCGGGCCGAGGTGGGCGCTCGGCCAGGCGACGGTGAGCAGCGGCTCGTGCAGGCTGCCGCCGGTCATCGCCTGCGCCCCCAGCCCGTAGGCGCGCCGCAGCAGCACGGCGACGAGCGGCACGCGCAGCGCGGCGCCGGCGACCAGCAGTCGCGATGCGTGGCGCACCAGCCCGGTCGTCTCCGCCTCCGGGCCGACCATGAACCCGGGCGTGTCGACCAGCGAGACGACCGGCAGCCCGAAGCTGTCGCAGAGCTGCAGGAACCGCGCCGCCTTGTCGGAGGCGTCGCTGGTGATCGCCCCCGCCATGTGGCGGCTGTCGTTGGCGATGAAGCCGAGCGGCCGCCCTTCAATCCGCGCCAGCGCCGTCACCATCTCCGGCGCGAAGCGCTCGCGCAGGAACGTGACCGAGCCTTCGTCGGCGAGCGTCTCGGCGATCGGCCGCACGTCATACGCGCGCCGCTGGCGCTCGGGCACGGCGTCGCGGAGGCGGCCCTGGTCGGGCTCGCGACCCGCCGGCGTCGGCCCCTGGAAGTAGGCCAGCAGGCGCTTCGTCACCGTGGTCGCCTCCTCCTCGTCGGCGGCGACCACGTCGACTACGCCGTTGCCAGCCTGCATCTCGATCGGCCCGACCTCGTCGGGACCGACCTTGCCCAGTCCCCCGCCCTCGATCATCGCCGGCCCGCCCATGCCCAGCGAGGCGTTCTCGGTCGCCACGATCAGGTCCGAGCAGCCGGCGATCACGGCGTTGCCGGCGAAGCAGCGCCCGGCGACGACGGCGATCCGCGGCACCAGCCCCGAGAGCCTTGCCCAGAGCGCGAAGGCCCGCGTGTCGAGCGCCGAGACGGCGGGATAGTCGGTGTCCCCCGGCCTCCCGCCGCCGCCCTCGGCAAAGAAGACTGCGGGCAGGCGCATCCGCTCGATCAGCTCGAAGAGCCGGTCCTTCTTGCGATGGCCGAGGGCGCCCTGGGTCCCAGCCAGCACCGTGTAGTCGTAGGAGAGGACAGCGCAGGCGGCCCGCTCCCCGAAGAGGTCGCCGTTGATGCGGGCGGTGCCGGCGAGGAGCCCGTCGGCGGGCGTGCTCTCGATCAGGTCCTGGACCTCGCGCCGCCCGCGCTGGGCGGCGATCGCGAAGCGCCCGTACTCGACGAGGGTCCCGGGATCGACCAGGTGGGCGACGTTCTCCCGCGCCGTCCTGGCGCCGGCGGCGTGGCGGCGATCGACGGCATCGGGCCGGGCGGAATCCTCGGTCAGGGCCCGGCGCGCCAGCACCTCGGCCAGGTCGTCGCGCCCCTCCTCGCCGCCGGGCATTTAGCGCCCCTAGCCGCCGAGGCCGCCGAACACCGCGAACGGATTTGGCGGGCGCTCGGCCCAGGCGACCTGACCGCTGCCCTCCACCGTGACCGTGCTGCCACCGGGGGCCTCGCTTTCGAGCCGCGTCGCCAGGCCCTTGGCGCTGTCCTCGTCGGCGGCACCGACGACCAGGTACTTCCAGCGGCGCACGGCCGGCAGGCCCTCGGCCTGGAGCAGCTCGGCGAAGCGGGCCGCGTCGCGATGGGAGGGAAGGTCGACGCGGACCTCGAACTCGGGCGCACCCCGCTCCTCCAGCGCCCTGCGCTCGGCGGCGATCAGCTCCCGGTGCTCGGCGGCCTTGGCGGCGTCGCCCTCGGGCAGCGGCACGTCCGGAGCCTCCCACTCCTCCGCCTCCGGGTGCCAGTGCCGCAGGTCGGCATCGACGGCCCAGCCGTGCTTCTCCCCCAGCTTGGCGATGAAATCGCGGGCCTTCTCGGCCTGCTCGCGCGTCCCCGCGTAAACGAAGACCCGTGGCCCGTCCCGCGAAACGATCAGCCGATCGTGGAAGGCGTCGCTGAGCTCGTGCTCCAGCGCCTGCGCGTCGAGCCGCTCGACCAGCGACTCCACCCGGCTCTCGTCCTGGACGTCTATCTGCAACCGCCAGTCGTCGTTCATAGTCTCAACATAGAGTCTCCTGTCCATGAGCACCTCCCCAGATGCTGGAGACGGCATCCGCGACGGCGTCGCCGTCGTCACCGACAGCACCACCTACCTGCCGCCGGACCTGATCGAGCGTTGGGGGATCGAGCAGGTGAGCCTCTACGTCGGCTGGGCCGGCGACCACCGGCCCGAGCGGGAGTACGACCTCGACGAGTTCTACGCGCGACTGCGCGAGTCCGACGACCTGCCCTCCACCTCGCAGCCCTCAGTCGGGGACTTCCTCGCCTCCTATGAGCCGCTCGCCGAAGCCGGCCGCGACGTCGTCTCCGTCCACATCGCCAGCGGCCTCTCCGGCACCTGCGAGAGCGCCCGCGAGGCGGCCCGGGTGATCGCCGACAAAGGCCTCCGCGGCCAGGTCGAGGTCGTCGACGGCCAGACCGGTGCCGGCGGCTGCCTGGTCCTCGCCGCGGCGCAGGCCGCCGCGCGGGGCCAGTCGCTGGCGCAGGTCGTCGAGGCGGTGCAGCAGACGCGCCAGGGCCTCGACATGTGGTTCTGCCTCGACACGCTCGAGTACCTGCGGCGCGGCGGCCGCATCGGCGCCGCTCAGGCCCTGGTCGGCTCGGCGCTGAAGATCAAGCCGATCCTCACCTTCGGTACGGAGATCTCGCCCGTCGGCCGCGTCCGCACCAAGAAGCGGGCGATGGAGCGGATGGTCGCCTACCTGCACGAGCTGCGGGAGCGCGGCGCCTCCGACTGGTTCGTCCAGCACGCCCAGTCGGCTGGCGACGCCGCCTCCCTGGTCGCCGAGGGGACCGAGGTCCTCGGGCAGGGGCCGCTCTTCTGCACCCAGGTCGGCCCCGTGCTCGGCGCCCATCTCGGCTCCGGAATGCTGGTCGGCGGCGTCGGCTGCGCGCCCGCCTCGAGCTGAGCCGGCATTCGCGGCTCAGCGCTGGTCGAGCTGCCTGGCCAGCCGCCGCATCGCTTTGCCGTTGGCGCGGCGGACGAAGAGGCGCGCCAGCGCCGGCACGAGCCGTTCGGACCGCGGCACCAGGGTCCACGCCAGTTGAAAGGAGATCTTCGTGCCGCCCCCCGGCAGCTCCTCGAGGCGATAGGTGCCGCGGGTCCGGCGCTTGCCCGCGGAGCTGACTCCCTCCTCGACGATCCGTTCCGGCCGCTCGGCCTCGACGACCTCGAACTCGGCCCATTCCCGCGAGCCGGGCGCGCTGACCCTCGCTCGAGCTCTGGCGCCGACCCCCCGGGCCGGGCCGGAGAAGCTCCAGTCGACGAACAGGTGGTCCATGAACCCCTCGTGGTTGGCGAGCACGTCGAGGAACTCGTAGACCTCCTCGCGCGGCTTCACGACGGTGGCCGAGACGGCGACGGGCTTCACCCGCCTGATCCTATGGAGCCGGCGGCGTTCAGTAGCCGGGGCTTCTCTTCATCTTCTTGCGCTCGGCGGGATGGGCGCCACCCTTCTTCTCCAGGATCGCGCAGCCCGTGGCGATGTCATCGGCGAGGCGGTGGATCTGCTCGCGGCTGAGCGTCTGCTTGACCAGGGCGCGGAGGACTTGGACGTCTTCGGCGTTGGGGGGCATCGTGTAGGCGGGCAGCATCCAGCCGCGCTCGGCGGAGAGCTGCCAGGAGACGTCGAACTCGTCGTAGCCCTTTTCGCCGGCGAGCTTGAAGGCGACCAGGGGCAGCTGCTCCTGGTCGTCGCCGATCAGCTCGAAGTCGCCGGTCGCCTTCAGCTTCTCGGCCAGGGCGCGGGCGTTCTCCTGCATCGCCTTCAAGATGTAGGCGTAGCCCTCGCGCCCGTAGCGGACGAAGTTGTAGTACTGGGCGAGCACCATCGATGCCCCGGTCGAGAAGTTGAGCGTGAAGGTCGCGTCTTTCTTCCCCAAGTAGTTCTCGTAGAAGACGAGGTCCTCGGCGAGATCGGATTTCTCGCGGAAGACCAGCCAGCCGATGCCCGGGTAGACGAGCCCGAACTTGTGCCCGGAGACGTTGATCGAGCGGACCTGCTCGAGCCGGAAGTCCCACTCGGAGTCGGGGTAGAGGAAGGGCCAGACGAAGCCGCCGCTGGCGCCGTCGACGTGGATCGGCACGTCGATCCCCTTCTCCCCCTTGAGGTCGACCAGCAGCTTGTCGATGCCGACGACGTCGTCGGCGTGGCCGGTGAAGGTGGTGCCGAGCACGGCGGCGACGCCGATCGTGTTCTCGTCGATGTGGGGCTCGACGTCCTCGGGGCCGATCACGTACTTGCCTTCTCGCAGCGGCACCGTCCGCGGTTCGACGTCGAAGTAGCGACAGAACTTGTCCCAGACGACGTGGACATCGCGGCCGTAGACCATGTTCGGCTTGTCGACCGGCTTCGACGCGGCTTCGCGGCGCTCCTTCCACTTCCACTTCAGCGAGAGGGCGCCGAGCATGATCGCCTCCGAGGAGCCCTGGGTGCGGGCGCCCGTCGTCTCGCCCGGGGCGTGGAAGAGGTCGGCCAGCATGCGGATGCAGCGCTGCTCGATCTCGGCCGAGATCGGGTACTCGGCGTGGTCGATGAAGTTCCGGTACAGGTTCTCGGCGATGATCCGCTGCGCCTCGGGCTCCATCCAGGTGGTGACGAAGGTCGCCAGATTGCGCTGCGGGTCCCCCTCCAAGGCGAGTTCCTCGTCGACCAGCCGCATCGCGTCCAGGGCCGACATGCCGCTGGCCGGGAAGTCCCCATCGGGGGCGTCCTCGGTGAGGAAGCGGTTGCCGTAGAACATCGCGGTCTCGTCGGGGGTGCGGGGGTTGGTCATGGGGCGCCGGGGCCCTGCTCCTCGACCGTCAGCTCGGCGGTCGGGTTGGCCTCGAGTCGCTCATCCGGGATCGGCGCGCCGCTCTTGATCGACAGCCCGTAGGTGCCGTCGGCGAGGCGCGCTTCGGCCCGCTCGATGGCGGCGAGGCGCTCCTTCAGATCCTGGGCCCGGCCGGCGTCGAACTCGTCCTGGTAGAGGGCCTCGGAGTCCTGGTCGCCGGGTTCCCTTCGAGCGTCGCCCTCCTCGGGGCCCTCGCGCTCGACCGCGGCCAGCTCCCGCTCGACCTGCTCTCGCTCGGCGGCGAGTAGTTGGCGGGCGCGCTCGGGGTCCACGGCGAACACCGTATCGCGCGTGCGGCGTGGCCGGGGCTTGTCCACCCCGTCATCGAGCGCTATCCTGTTTGAAGACTAACTACAGAAAGTGGACTTGGTCATGGCCTATCTCTTGATCCCGCTCGACGAGGCAATCGTCTTCCCCACCGTCACCGCCACGCTGCCGATCGACGTCGGCGACGAGGACCGCGTCTTCCTGCTTCCCCGCAGCGATGGCGAGTTCGGCCGCGTCGGCGTCGTCGCCGAGGTGATCGAGCGCGGCCGCTCGCGCCGCGGCAACCCGGTGGCGACCGTGCTCGGCCTGCACCGCGGGCTCGCCGGTGCCGCCGTCGCCGGCGATGACGGCGACCCCGACTCGCTGCGCATCGACGTGCAGGAGGTCCATGACGGTCATCCAGACGACGAGCACACCCAGGAGCTGGCGCGCGAGTACCGCGCCGTCGTCGAGGAGATCCTCGAGCTGCGTGGCGACGACGGCCGCGTCTCCGCCTTCCTGCGTTCGGTCGAGGAGCCCGGCGCCCTCGCCGACACGGCCGGGCTCAGCCCGGAATTCACCGCCGAGCAGAAGCTGCGGCTGCTGGACACCCTCGACGTCAGCGCCCGCCTCCAGGTCGCCGTCGAGCTGCAGCGCGAGCGGCTGGCCGAGCTGCAGGTGCGCAGCAAGATCCGCGACGACGTCGAGTCCGGCGCCCAGAAGCAGCAGCGCGACTACTTCCTGCGCAAACAGATGGAGTCGATCCGCAAGGAGCTGGGCGAGGACGAGGGCAACCTGATCGAGGAGTACGAGCGCAAGATCGCCGAGGCGGAGATGCCGGAGGCGGTCGCCGAACAGGCCGAGAAGGAGCTGCGCCGGCTCGAGCGCCAGGGCGAGCAGTCGCCCGAGTCCTCGATGATCCGCAGCTACCTCGACTGGCTGATCGCGGTGCCGTGGGCGAAGCGCTCCGAGGAGCGGCTCGACCCCGTGCACACGCGCGAGGTGCTCGACGCCGACCACGCCGGGCTGGAGGACGTGAAGCGGCGGATAACCGAGTTCATCGCCGTCCGCAAGCTGCGCCAGGAGCGCGGCAACGACGAGGACAGCCGCGCCAACGGCGCGATCCTGACCCTGGTCGGTCCTCCCGGCACCGGCAAGACCTCGATCGGCGAGTCGATCGCCCGCGCCCTTGAGCGCGAGTTCGTCCGCATATCGCTCGGCGGCCTGCACGACGAGGCCGAGATCCGCGGCCACCGCCGCACCTACATCGGCGCCCTGCCCGGGCGGATCGTCCGCGCCCTGCGCGACGCCGAGACGATGAACCCGGTGATCCTGCTCGACGAGGTCGACAAGGTCGGCGCCGACTGGCGCGGCGACCCCTCGGCAGCCTTGCTGGAGGTGCTGGACCCGGCGCAGAACCATTCGTTCCGCGACCACTACCTCGACGTCGAGGTCGACCTCTCCGAGGTCGTCTTCCTCGCCACGGCGAACCTCACCGACACGATCCCGGCGCCGCTGCTGGACCGCATGGAGACCATTGCCTTCGACGGCTACACGACCGCCGAGAAGCTGGCGATCGCCCGCGGCTATCTGCTGCCCCGGCAGCTGAAGCGCAACGGGCTCGAGCCCGGCGAGGTCGAGGTCGGCGAGGACATCCTCCGCAGCGTCGTCACCGAGTACACCCGCGAGGCGGGCGTGCGCCAGCTCGAGCGCGAGCTGGGCAAGCTGCTGCGGGGGGCGGCGACCCGGATCGCCTCCGACGGGTCCGAGCGCCCGATCGTGCTCGACGCCAACGCGGTCCACGACGCCCTCGGCCGCCAGCGCTTCTTCCAGGAGTCGGTCGAGCGCACCGCGATCCCGGGCGTCTCCACCGGCCTGGCCATGACGGGGGCCGGCGGCGACGTGCTCTTCATCGAGGCGACCGCGATGGAGGGCGACAAGGGCCTGGTCCTGACCGGGCAGCTCGGCGACGTGATGAAGGAGTCGGCGCGGATCGCCCTCTCCTACGTCCGCTCGCACAGCGAGCAGCTCGGGATCGACCCGTCCCGCTTCGACCGCGAGTTCCACCTGCACGTCCCGGCGGGGGCGATCCCCAAGGACGGCCCCAGCGCCGGTACGGCGATGACGACCGCGCTCGTCTCGCTGCTCTCCGGGCGGCCCGTCAAGCACACCGTCGGCATGACCGGTGAGGTGACGCTGCAGGGCCGGGTGCTGCCGATCGGCGGGCTGAAGCAGAAGGTGCTCGCCGCCCACGCGGCGGGGCTGACCGAGGTGTTCCTGCCCGAGCGCAACCGCGGCGATCTCGCCGAGGTGCCCGACGAGGTGCGGGAGGCAATGACCTTCCACCCGGTGATGAGCATCGACGAGGTTCTCGAGCAGGCCCTCGAGCCGACCGAGAAGGAGGCCGATGTCGCCGCGATGTCGTAGCTGCTCCCCCGTGCCGACGGAGCTGAGGGCGGCGGCCCGCCTGCTCGAGCGCCGCTGGACGATGGCGACCATCTACGCCTGCGCCAGCGGCGCCGCCCGCTTCAACGAGTTCCGCCAGTCGCTGCCAGGGGTCTCGCCGACGACGCTCTCCGAGCGGCTCGAGCAGCTCGAGGCCGCGGGGGTCGTCGAAAGGCGGCTGGTCGCCGGCCGTCCCCCCCACGCCGAGTACACGCTGACCCGCCGCGGCCGGCGCCTCGCCCAGGCCGTCGCCGGCCTGCTCGAGCACTAGGTGCGCGAGCGGCGAGCGCACTGGAGGACCATCGTTGCCAGATGGCCACCATGGGCATATGGTCGAGACCGACCCCTAGCCAAGGAGGATCTTCATGAGCATCCTTGTCCGCTTCGCCCCAGACTCATTGACGGCCCAGCAGTACGACGAGTCGGTTCGCCGCTTGGAAGAGAACGGGGACTTCCCGCCCGATGGGCTCGAATATCACTGCTGCTTCGGAACCGAGGGCAACCTCCGTGTCAGCGAGATCTGGGATTCGGAGGACCAGTTCGAGGCATTCGGCGAGCGCTTGATGCCGGTTCTCTCGGAGGTCGGAATCGTCGTCAGCCCACCCGAGCGGCTCGAGGTGCACAACATCGTCAAGCGGTAGTGCCGTCGCGTCGGGAGACGCGGTACCTGATGTGGGTCACTTCGGGCGTCCCGACGACCCGCACCGGCTCCAGCTCGAGGTCGGCGCCCGCGACGTTCTCGAAGGGCCGCTCGCCGTCGCCGAGCAGGATCGGGACGATGTTGAGCTGCAGCTCGTCGATCAACCCCGCCGCCAGGTACTGCTGAGCGGCGCTGGCGCCGCCGCCGAGCCTGACGTCCTTGCCCCCGGCCGCCTCCCTGGCCTGCGCCAGCGCCGACTCGATGCCGTCGGTGACGAAGTGGAACGTGGTGCCGCCCTCCATCTCCAGCGGCTCGCGCTCGTGGTGGGTGAGGACGAAGACCGGCGTGTGGAAGGGCGGGTCGTCCCCCCACCAGCCGTTCCAGGGATCGCCTCCCCAAGGCCCCGGGCCGCCGCCGAACATGTTCCGCCCCATCACCTGGGCGCCGATGTTCTCCCTCGATTCTTCGACGATCTCGTTGCTGGGATTGACCTCGCCGCCCTCCTCCCCGTGCGGCCCCCGCCAGGCCTCGAGCTTGAAGACCCACTCGTGCAGCCGCATCCCGCCTTCCCCGAGCGGGTTCTCCTCGCTCTGGTTGGGCCCGGCGACGAACCCGTCCACCGAGATCGAGATTTCGAACTTCAGCTGTGACATCTCGTGGGGGCAAGGCTATCCCGCCTGAGCATCGCGAGGTCGATAGTCAACCCGTCTCGCGGCCGGTGATACCGTCGGCACCGGATGATGCGCTATCGCCGAGTACGGGCTGGGGGCTGACTTGGAGCATTCGCCGGCTCAGTTGCAAACGGCTCTTGTCACGGGCGGCTCGGGATTTCTCGGGGGCTGGTGTTTGATCGAGCTTCTACGACGCGGCTACCGAGTGCGGACGACGGCACGAGATCTCTCCCGCGAGCCAGAGATCCGTGCCGGGATCGCGTCTGAGGTCGACGCCGGCGACCGCCTCTCGGTGCTGGCCGCGGATCTATGCAGCGACGACGGTTGGGGGAAGGCCGTGCACGGATGTGACTACGTCCTGCACGTCGCCTCCCCGTTCCCGCCGGTGCAGCCGAAGGACCCCGACGACCTGATCGTGCCGGCGCGGGACGGGACGCTGCGTGTCCTCAGCGCCGCTCTGGAGGCCGGGGTCAGCCGCGTCGTGGTCACGTCCTCGGTGGCCGCGATCAGCGGCGGCATCGGATCCTCTTCCGCGCCGCTGACCGAGGAGGACTGGACCGACCCCACCAATCCGAAGTTGACGCCATACGCCCGATCGAAGACGATCGCCGAGCGCGCGGCATGGGAGTTCGTGCGCGAACGGGATGCGGTCGAGAAGCTGGCCGTCGTCAACCCCGGCGCCATCCTGGGCCCCGTGCTGAGCGCCGATCGGTCCTACTCGCTCGAGGTGATCGAGCGGCTGCTCCAGGGAATGCCCGGCGTGCCTCGGATCGGATTCAACTTCGTCGACGTCCGCGACGTCGCCGACCTGCAGATCAGGGCGATGACCGCTGTCGAGGCGGGTGGCGAGCGCCTGATCGCGGTGGACCGGTTCTTGTGGATGTCGGAGGTCGCCGAGGTTCTGCGCGACCGCCTTGGGGAGGCTGCCGCAAAGGTGCCGAGGCGAACGGTGCCGAATCTGGTCGTACGCGGGATGGCTATCTTCGACCCCGGAATCCGCTCTGTCGCGGGCCAGCTGGGCAAGAAGGTGGAACTGGCGAACGGGAAGGCCAAGGCCCTTCTCGGGTGGTCGCCTCGCCCGGTCGAAGAGACGATCGTCGACTGCGCGCAGAGCCTGATCGGCGAGGGCGTGGTCGGGACATAGACGCTGATTGCGAGTGAGAGATGGCCCTCCCCGCGCACCGGGGACAGGGCGCCGCGCCTTTCGCTGCTGGATGCGCTCGCGCTGCCTGGGAGCACGACGACCCACTCATGCAGCGCCAGATGGCGCCTCGTCGCCGGGCAGCAGGCGGGCTCCAGTACTCGCGTCTTAGCTTTTCCGGCCTGGTCAATGAGCCGGCTGCCTCATGGGCGTTCCACGTACTCGACGGCGGCCCCCGCAGGCGGTCGCTCAGTGCTGGGGGTTGACAAACGGCGCTCCATATCAGCGACGTAGTCGGGTTGAAGCGGCTGAAGGTGGCAGGGGCGTTGGCGCAAGACCCGCGCTCTCGAAGAGCGAGGCTGAGGAGGCGGCCGTCACCTCTCAAAACCAACCCTCTCGAATCCCAGCCGCAGAATCCTTTTGCGACGGCCAGGCTCTTATCTACACCTCGACCTCGCTCGACCGGAGAAGGGACGCTCATCGTGACCATCGTCTATGTCATCGCCGCCGTGCTTCTCATCTGCGCCTGCCTGTTCATCCTCATGCGCCGCCGCTCTCGTGCCTGATCCGCGCCCCGCCTCCTCCTGGCCGACCGAGCAGGTCATCAGCGCCGCCCAACAGGGCGATCCCGTGCGATCGCGACCCTCGTCTCCGGCCCCCATCAGCACGTCCAGCGCTTCGCCCGCACCCTCTGCTCGACCCCCGAGGACGCGGAGGACGCAGCGCAGGAGGCCCTGATCGTCCTCTACCGCAAGATCGGCACCCTGCGCGCCACCGCGGCGCTCGCATCGTGGATGTTTCGCATCGTCCGCAACGAGTGCGTCCGCAGAGCCCGGCTCACCTTTCGCAGCCTGGGCCCGCCCGCCACGGCCGAGCCCTCCGCCGAAGACGCCGCCCTCGCCCGCCTGGAGATCGAGCGGGTCGCTGCCTCAATCGCGGCGCTCCCCCCCGAGCAGCGCGCCGTCCTCGTCCTCCGCGACATCCAGGGCCTCTCGGGAGCGGCGGCGGCCCAGGCGCTGGGCCTCAGCCGCGCCGCGATGAAGTCGCGCTTGCACCGCGGCCGCGAGACGGTCCGCGCCGACAAGCACCTCAGGGTCGACTCCACCGGGCTGCCGAGCTGCACGGCCGCAAAGCTCGCGGCCACCTCTCCCTCGGCGGCCATGAAGACCTGCGGTGGGGCTTTGGTGGGCAAGGGGTTTGTCACCGCCCAGGTCCAATTCCCCGAACAGGCCCAGATCAACACCAAAGGCCTGCAGCTGACCTGGCGCCTTAGGGCGCTGATCCTCACCGGCGAGTGGGCCAGCGGCGAGCGGCTGCCCAGCCTGCGCGCCCTGGCTGAGTCGGCGGGCGTGAACGTCAACACCGTCCGGGCGGTCTACGAGGGCCTGCAGGAGCAGGGCCTGATCAGCAGCCACCAGGGCCAGGGTACCTTCGTAGCCGCTGGGGCCCAGGCCGCCCTCCGGCTGGAGGCGATTGCGACCGCGGCGCTGCGAGCGGCCCGCGAGGCAGGCCTCAGCCAGCGCGACCTCGCGATCGTGGCGATGACCCGGACCCGCTGTGTGCAAAGCCTTCCGCGGCGCAGAAGGCGGCCGAGCGCTGATGGCAGTTGAAGCCTCGGGCGGTTAGGCCGAGGAAGAGACTCGCATCAAGCCTCCAGTTCGCCTCATTCGTAGCGCTCCGCCATGGTTGGGCCCGGCGACGAACCCGTCCGCCGAGATCGAGATTTCGAACTTCAGCTGTGACATCTCGTGGGGCAGGCTATCTGGGGGCGGGGGCCCGGACCAGGACAAGCCGACGACTTGGGCGATTCGACCTCAGGGTGAACGCAGAAAGCGCCAGATGCCGGGCTCGCCGGCGTTTTCGATCGCCGCCGGGTCGACCACCACCGCACGGCGGCCAGGTGGGAGCGAGGCGACTCGGCGGGGAGCGCCGCCGCGCGTGGCGTAAAGCGGCCCGCCGGGGCCGGCGCGGAGGATCGTGCCGTTGCGGGGGCCGCCGGCGCGAGCCAGCACGGCGGGGTCGATCCGCGTCGCCCGGCGGTGGCCGCCCAGCCGAGCCCAGCTGCCGATCGCGATCGGCGCCCCGCCCGCGATCCGATACGGGTGCCCTTCGGCGGTTACGAAAGTCCCGTTGCCGGGGTAGCCGCGGAGGCGGTCGAATCGCGCCCGGCCGATCAGCAGCACCGGGTGGTGCCCGCCGAAGCTCGACCAGCGGTTGACGGGGATCGGCGCGCCGCCGACCAGGCGATAGGGGCCTCCCTCCCCCGGCGCCGAGACGAAGTCGCCGTCGTGAAGTCGAACCGGCAGGTCCCTGAAATGGATGTAGGCGTCGGGCGCGCGGGCCGGGATGCGGCGAGTATCGAAGCGGCCGGTGCCGGCGTGGTTGTACTCGGCGACCTCGACCCAACCGACGTATACGTTCGCCACCCAGGCGACGTGGCCGAAGCCGTGGAACAGCTCGGTGCCCCACCAGGCGACAGCGCCGCGGCCGGGCTTGTGGTCGACGCGGTAGCCGCGCCCCCGCGCCGCCCCGGCCCACCCCGACGCGTTGCCGAGCCCCCGATAGTCGCCGAAGTCGTTCGCCGTAGTCAGCTTCCAGGCGACGTAGTCGGTGCAGTTGCGGTAGGCGTAGCCGTAGGGGGAGAACCCGTAGCCGCTGCTGTTCGTCCAGGTGTAGGTCGCCGGGTTGCTGCCCGGCCCGTCATAGCTCCAGTACGGGTAGCCACCGGTCCCGGCGTGTGCCTGAGCCACGCCTGCCAGCGCCGAGCAGAGGGCGATCGCGACGCAGGCGCCGCGGGCTGTGCGAGCAATTCCCACCCAGGCATTGTCTACCGAGTTGCCCGCGCTTTGACGCTGCTTGGTCCTCGCCACGCCTCTCGCTGATGCAACCCGATCCCGTCCGGTGTAGCTTCGCGGCTCCCACACCTCTACGACTAAGGCGCTCGGCTCGTATCGAGCGCCTTCAACAAAAGTCCGAGACCTGAAGAGACTGGTCGCTAAGAAGAGAGAAAGTAGCGGGGGCGGGTTCGACCCCGCGACCCTTCGGGCTATGAGCCCGAACCAGGGGTTCTGCTGGGCTATGTGGGGCACGCTGTAGAGCGGATTGCGAGATCGAGATCGAGATCGGCTGGGATCGGCTGGGATCTGTGGGGCTTCTTGCCCCATTTCTTGCCCCAGCGATCTCGACCTACCTCTCGGCCTCAATGAGATCAGCGAGCTCTCCAGGAGAGCCGCAGATGCGGGCGCCGGTGGTCACCCGAGGCTCAGCGCGACGCAGATCCGACGTAGGCCGCGAGGTGCTCGCCGGTGAGGGTGGAGCGGGCGGCGGCGAGGTCGGCGGGTGTGCCCTCGAAGACGATCCGGCCGCCGTCGTGGCCGGCGCCGGGGCCGAGGTCGATGATCCAGTCGGCGTGCGCCATGACCGCCTGGTGGTGCGCGATGACGATGACCGACTTGTCGGAGTCGACGAGTCGGTCGAGCAGGCCGAGCAGCCGCTCGACGTCGGCGAGGTGGAGGCCGGTGGTCGGCTCGTCGAGGACGTAGACGCCGCCCTTCTCGGCCATGTGGGTGGCCAGCTTGAGCCGCTGCCGCTCGCCGCCGGACAGCGTAGGGAGCGGCTGGCCGAGGCTGAGGTAGCCGAGCCCGACGTCGGCGAGCCGGTCGAGGATGGCGTGCGCGGCCGGCGTGCGCGCCTCGCCGGCGCCGAAGAACTCCTCGGCCTCGGTCACCGACATCGCGAGCACCTCGCTGATGTCGCGGCCGCCGAGGTGGTAATCCAGCACCGATGCCTGGAACCGCTTCCCCTCGCACTCCTCGCAGGTGGTGGCGACGCCGGCCATCATCGCCAGGTCGGTGTAGATCACGCCAGCTCCGTTGCAATTGGGGCAGGCGCCCTCGGAGTTGGCGCTGAACAGCCCCGGCTTCACGCCGTTGGCCTTCGCGAACGCCTTGCGGATCGGGTCGAGCAGTCCGGTGTACGTCGCCGGGTTGCTCCGTCGCGAGCCGCGGATCGCGCCCTGGTCGATCGACACCACACCCGCGCCGGCGGGGATCGACCCGTGCACGAGCGAGCTCTTGCCGGAACCGGCGACGCCGGTGACGACGACAAGCACCCC
>Ga0209647_1001404_pt1 | contig 20584 bp, 19 predicted proteins | sample GraSoi_2013_60cm_FD_185827 | JGI IMG/M metagenome (GOLD analysis project Ga0209647, IMG submission 185827) | Grasslands soil microbial communities from the Angelo Coastal Reserve, California, USA - Sample 9_17_2013_60cm (SPAdes) (version 2) | ecosystem: Environmental > Terrestrial > Soil >... | reverse complement strand
GCCGCGCGCGGCTGGGTCGGCGCAAACACCCGCGCCGCCAGCTCCTCCTCGCGTGGCCCGCTGGCAGGGGCCCCCACGCAGCGGCTGGCGCGGTCGATCACCCAACAGCCCCCGCGCGGCCCCGCCTGGCGCGCCTGGCCCGCTGGCGCTGGCGCCGGCGCCTTCACCGCGGCGGCCACCCCATCCGACGGCGGATCGGCGACGGGCCCAGCGCCGTCCTTCTGCGGACGAAGGACCAGAATTCGTCGACCTCCCGGGTGGAGAGCTGGAAGTCGTGCACGAGCACCTGGGTGAGCGCCTCGGCATGGCGTGCGGCCAGATGGAGCCACTGGCTGAGCGTCTCGTAGTGGTGGCCGCTCACCTCCTCGGCCGCGCGCAGACGGCCCCGCCGCATGACGAGCAGCAGGGCGCGCGCGCTCTCCTCGGGCGGGGTCCGCAGCCGGTAGAGCGGCGTGCCCTCTGTCTCGCCGAACCAGGCGCCACAGCCCAGGCAGCGGTAGCGTTGCTGTCCGCTCATATGGCCATTGCGCACGACATGCGGCGGCTGGCAGTCGCGATTGGGGCACGGCGGACCGGGAGTCGTTGGACGCCTCGTGTCGCACCTCCGACCCTCCCTTCCAGCAACTCATCTGCCAGTCCAGTCACCACCGGTTAATTAGATATACATAGAAATTAAGGCGCCGTCGAGGTGTGGATCAGAAACCCCCACCCTCGCCCACCTTTCTCACAGCGGGACAGGGGAATCTGCCGCGGCGGGAAGGGGGATGCGAGCGGGATTTCCCGTGGGCGATGTCGCCGACGGTTACAGGATCGCATGGTGTGTCCCCACGGCTATACGCGCGACGGGGATTGCGAGACGTCCCGCGCCGTGTCGCCCTCGTCGGCTAGGCCGAAGCTTTCCCTGGAGGCACGAAGATAGTGCCATCGCTGCCACAGCCGCTGATCAGCAGCCCGTCGTCCCGCTGCGCCAGGCCAGCACAGGCAATGGTCGTCAGAATCTTGGTGTTGGGGGTCGTGCCTGCCTGGCGGGAGGAATCGTTGATCTTGCAGGCACTGCCGCTCGGCTGGATAGTGAACGTGCGCATAAAGTAGAACCGGCCGGCCGCCGAATAGAGCAGCGTTGCCGGCGTGCAGGTCTGGTATGCTCGCCAGAAGCACTCCTCGATCTGGCTCACCGCTAGGCCGTTGTATCCGGCGACTATCTCGACGGTACCTTGAAACAGCTCGCCACATATATGCCCGGCCTGCTCGGGCGGGCGTGGGTGGAGCTTGAGGTCGCCTTCGTCACCGCAGTCCGTCGCGAGCAAGCCGCCAGCCGCGCTCGGCCGCAGTCCGGAGCAGGCGTACGCCTGCGTAGTTGGCCCATTGCTGGACCCGGCGTTCTGGAATTGCATGACATCAGTGACCGCGCAGCCGCCGCCCTTGGATTGCACCGTGATGGTATGGGTGTCGGTCGTGTCGAAGCCTGCCTCGACGTAGACAACAGTCGCCGTCTGGCACGTTGTGTATGCCTGCCAGAGACAGCTCTCCGCCTCGTCTGGATCGCTCACAGCCAGGGGGTCAAGGCCGACGCGATAGGTCACCAGGCCACAATTCCTGCCGATGATCGGCGGGGGAGGGCTGCGCATGTTCCAGCGCACCAGGAGGACGGCGCTCGCGCCAACGTAGCCGACAATGAGCATGCCGGCGACGAGCGCGTTCAACGTTCGGCGCCGGTACTGGCGCAGCGAACGGTCCATGTCTCGGCGCCTCCTCACCCACGCATGTCGCCTGCCGTCCAGCGAGCCTGCCTGCACTACGTACGTCGCCGTCATCGCTCAACATCACCAGCCGGTGTTGAGCTTGCGCGAGCGAAACCGCTTCGTCGAGGCACCTTTCGTAACCATGCCTGCCTCTGGTCGATTAGCCAGTGATCGCGACTGCCACCCGCCCGTCACCGGCCAGCAGCTCCTGTCCCGGCTCCAGGTGGTCGGCAACGGTGACCTCGCGCGCGCGGGTCACGCTCTGCAGATCGGCCGTCGAGGCGCGCAGCAGCGCCGCCAGCGCTGGGTCCGCCGTCGACAGAGAGAGCTGGGCCAGCTCCGCGCCGAGCGAGAGGGTGTGCTCGCTCTTGTAGCGGCGTACCGCCGTCGCGATGCGCACCAGCGTCTCGCCGCAGGCCTCCGCTGCGTCGTCGATCAGGGCTGTATCCGCCTCCGGCCAGCGCGCGCGATGCAGCGAGTCCGCGCCGTCGGTCGCCGCGAAAAGGCCTTGGTAGATCGCCTCAGTCACGTGCGGCATAAACGGCGCGAAGAGCTTGACAGTCGCCAGCAGCAGCGTATGCAGGGTCGCGCGCGCCGCCGCGTGGCCGGCGCTCGTTTCGTCGTAAAGCCGCCCCTTCGCCATCTCGAGATAGTTGTCGCTGAGCACCTGCCAGAAGAACGCCTCCACCTCGCTCTTCGCCGCCGCGTAGTCGTAGCCCTCCAGCAGCGCCGTCACGCGCTGGATCAGCCGGTGTTGCTGCGAGAGAATCCAGCGATCCGCCGGCGTGAGCGCGAGCTGCGCTGGGGACGGGAGCGGCGCCGCGGATGCCACGAAGCGCTCGGCAAAACGTGCCACGTTCCAGAGCTTCGTCGCCAGCTTGACGCCGACGGCGATCTTCTCCTCGCTGATGGAGGAATCCTTGCCAAAGCCTGTGCTCGCCGCCCAGTAGCGCGCCGCGTCCGCCGAAAACTTCTCGATGACGGCCAGCGGCGCGCTGGGGCCGCCGCCACGGCTCTTGCTGATCTTGTCTGTGCCCCCTGGCGCCAGGCCCCACCCAGAGATGGCGACGGTGGTGAAAGGAAGCGTGCCGAACAGGCGCAGCGACTTCAGGATCGTGTAGAACGTCCAGGTGCGGATGATCTCGTGTGCCTGCGGCCGCAGCGCAAACGGAAACACACGCGCGTAGAGGGCGGGATCGTCCAGCCAGCGGCCCACGATCTGCGGCGACATCGAAGACGTTGCCCAGGTGTCCATCACGTCGCGCTCCGGCGTACACGCCGTTCCTCCGCAGGCGCATGCGACCGGCGGCGCCGTCTCAGTGGGATCGACCGGCAGATCGGCGTCGCCGGCCAGCACAGTCTCGCCGCAGGCGTCGCAGTACCAGACCGGGAACGGCACGCCGAAGGCGCGCTGGCGCGAGACACACCAGTCCCAGCGCAGGTTCTCCACCCATTCGCGGTAGCGCGCCCCCATGTGCGCCGGATGCCAGGCGATGCGCTCACCCGCCGCGATCAGCTCGTCCTTAAAATCCAGCACGCGGATGAACCACTGCTCGGTCACGATATACTCGACCGGCGTGTCGCAGCGCTCGTGGACGCGCACCGATTGTGGGAAGGGCTGGCGGTCGAGCAGCGTTCCCTCGCGCTCCAGTCGCGCGACCATGCGCTCGCGCGCCGCGGCCGTATCTAGCCCGGCTAGCTCGCCCGCCGCTGCGGTCATGCGGCCGTCGCGCCCCAGCACCAGCCGCAGCGGCAGCTGGTACGTGCGCCACCAGTCCACGTCCGCCGCGTCGCCGAAGGTGCAGCACATCACCGCGCCCGTCCCTTTGCTGGGTTCGGCCGCGCCGTCCGCCAGCAGCGGCACCGTGTCGCCGCGCGGCGTCGTCACCAGCTGGCCGACCAGCCCGGCGTAGCGCGCGTCGTCTGGATGCACGAAGACAGCGACGCAGGCGCGCAGCAGCTCGGGGCGTGTGGTGGCGATGGGCAGCGTTGCGCCGTCCCGCAGGCGAAAGGCCAGCGTGTAGAGCACGCTCGCGCGCTCCAGGTCTTGCAGCTCGGCCTGGGCGATGGCCGTCTGGCACTCCGGACACCAGATCGCCGGTGCGGTCTGCCGGTACGCCAGGCCCTTGCGGTAGAGATCGAGGAACGCGCGCTGCGAGGTGCGGCGCGCGTGCTCATCGATCGTACGGTAGGTGTAGCGCCAGTCGACCGAGAGGCCGAGCCGCTGCCAGAAGGCGCGGTACTCCACCTCCGCCTGCTCGCTCACCTCCAGGCAGCGCGCGATGAAGGCCGTGCGGCCGATCTCCGCCGCGCGCACGCCGAACAGCCGCTCCACCAGGCGCTCCGTCGGCAGGCCGTTGTCGTCGAAGCCCATGGGGTAGAAGACGTTGGCACCGCGCATGCGCTGGAAGCGCGCGATGAAGTCGGTGTGGCTGAACGAGTAGACGTGGCCCAGGTGCAGCTGGCCCGAGACGGTGGGCGGCGGTGTGTCGATCGAGTAGACCGGCCCCGGCGCGTCTGGCGCGAACTCGTAGACGCCGCGCGCGCGCCAGAACGCCTGAATCTCCGGTTCACGCTCGCGTGGGATGTACTGTTTTGGCAGGCTCATCTGCCGCTCCTCTCTGCCGGCGGCGCCGCGCGGGCCAACAAAAAACGCCCATCCGTCCTCCAATGAGGACGAAAGGGCGCAGGGCCACTTCCGCGGTACCACCTCAGTTTGCCCGGCAGCGCGATCGCGCTGCCGGGCACGCTTTCCGTCCCTGCGGGCGGTCGCGCGGCGGCGCGCCGATCAGGGGTGCGCTATAACGGGCTTACCCGTGCCGCTCTACTCTCCGCGTGCGCGGATTTCCACGGCAAACGTACCGGGCGACCTTCGGCGGCGGCACATCCATGGGGGCTTTCACCCAGCACAGCGCGCACTGCGCTGGCCCCAGCGTCTCTGTCGGCGTGCCCGCCGCCTACTCCTCCCGGAGCTGTGACCCGTCTAGCAGGTCTGGGCTCACTATACGCAAGCGGGCCGAGCCGTGTCAATCCAGCCCGTGGCACGTCGCCAGGAGGACGATGCCAACCAGGAATACCGGTAGCATCACCCGGTGATACACGTTGTTGAACGGGCTGGTCCCACTAAGCGTTGCCACGATCCCGAGAAGGAAGCCCGCGATGGCGAAGATATGGGCGCACACTGAAGCCGTTCTTGCCCAGCGCCTGCCAGCGAACAGGGCATAGGCGCTCACCAGGAAGATGAACCCGGCAACTCCTTCGACGATCGCCGCTGGCACGATTTGGGGCTCGTCGAAGACGGCCGATCCCAACGCGATGCGCACGCCCGCGACGTGGAGGGATGCCGCGAAGAGCAGCGCCACTGTATCAAACAGCGTCACGAAGCGGATGATGGCGACCACAACGGACGGCCGGGAGGCACTGAGTTCGGTCATCACATTGCCTCCCCAACCGTGCTTGCGCTCCGTGCAGTCAGGTCCATTGACCGGCCACGCTTGATGCGCTGGGCCAGGGTTTCCGCAAGGCCGATGGCACCGAGGCCAACAAGCAAGTGTAGGACCCTTATTACCCAGTGCCCTGAGCCGGGCAAGAGCTGAGTCTGTGTCACTCCCAGGATCGGCACGATCAATCCCCAGGCGAAGCCCAGGGCTACCAACCCTGGGTGTACGCGAGCCACCGCTCCTAGCGCCACCAGTGTCCACAACGCGAGCACGATGGTGATCCCAAGCAGCATGTGGACGGGGACGATCTGATACAAACCGACCGTCCAGATGAGCAGACCGAGCACGATCATCATGGCCCCGACCGCGCGAACCCACATTTGCAATACCGTGGTTGTCGTCTTCATCCCAAGTCTCCCTTCGCTCTGCGACTCGTATTCCTGTCGGGCGGCGCCCCACGAGTCAATCGTTCAGCAGACGCCGAATATGTTCGTACTCTTCCTGTGAGATCTCCCCAGTGGCCAGCCGCCGCTTGAGTGTTTGCAGTGCGGTATCGGGGCCCGGCCGGGAGGCGTTTGTCGAGCGCACCGCCCAGACGAGCAGGGCGATCAGTCCGGCCCAGAACAGGAGCGCGACAACGAGCCAGATCGGCCCCGGCCATGGCCAGCCAAAGGGGCCGTAGCCGAACCAGCCGCCTCCACCCCAGCCATGCACGTCGAGGTATGTGTTGTCCATGGTTTTCCTCATTCATGCCCCCGCGCGAGGCATACCCGCCGAGATCCGGCGGCCGCGCCGCGCGGGGATGGACGACGGACGATGCGCGAGCACCTAGCGTACGGTGATCGTCAGATTCATACTCGGATGAATCGGGCAGGTGATGGTGTAGGTGCCCGCCGTGTCAAACAGCACATCGTGCGTCTGGCCCGGTTGGATTGAGAAGCCGGGACTCGCGAGATCCTTCGGAGCTTTCGCGCTCGTGTCGCAGCTGCCGTCCCTGCCGATGCAGAGCATGTGCGTCGTACCGCTCTGCTGGTCGACGAAGTGGATGCTCTGCCCCGTGCTGATCGCCCGGCTGGTCTGAACGAAGTTGGCCGGACCCATGTCCACTTCGTTGGCCGGCGCATTGACATTCGTGCTGGCCCCGCCGCAGGCGGCCAAACCGAGGGTTAGGATCAAGAGCAGCAGCGGTAGAATCGCTACCGTCTTCCGCAGGTTGCTTTGCATGATGATGTACTCCTTCTCAGGTGCTTGAAACGTGAGGCACCCTCCGCCACGGCACGCTGCCCACCAGCGGAGAGCAACGGAGGGCACTGTCGTCGAACAGTCGGAATGTCACTGGCTCGTGCGCGAGCGTGGCCGGACCACCTGCGCAACCACCAGCACGAGGCTGGCGAGCGCTACGACCATGCCTGGCTCGATTGCGCCGCCGAACGCGAGCGACGGCGTGAACCAGAGCGTTGGGGCGCCGTCGAGCAGGTAGTAGCTCAGGCCCAGCAATCCTGCGCTCGCCGCCGCCAGTGGCGCGAGGCCCGTCACGAGGCGATCGGTCAGTGCGAAGATCGCCCAGGGCACGCCGTTGATGTGCGTTGCGCCGAGCGGGCGCAGCAGTGCGAGCAGCCCGGCGCCGACCAGGCCCAGACCCGCGAGCGTCTCGCCGAGCATCACCGCGTACCCGAAGACCGCGGCGTTGGGAACGACCAACGCCTGCAGGAGCGTAGCGAAGTATGCCGGCAGTTTGCCGCTGCCGATCTGCCCTACGAGAAGGTGACCGATCTGGGCGGGAAAGGTGCCGAGCAGGACCTTGTCGATCCCTGAGACAAGCCACTGGTAGCCGATCACCAGCTGCAGGCCGGCAAGCGCGACATTTGTGCTTGTCGTGTGTGAGACCGCCGGAGCCTGAGATCGAGCATGCCGCCCGCCAAGCGTGCTTGCGGCGTGCACATGCGCGCGTGCGCGGGGGATGCGACGAGTGAATCCGCGCACGGTCTCCACCACGTGCCGACGTGTGTGCTCGGTCGTTGGGTTGGTTGGCGGTGTGGCGTTTGCTGGGGGTGTTGCGTTGGTTGGTGTCGCCATCTAGAGCCTCCTTTGCGATTTGGATTGTCGGCATGCTCGCCAGTCATTCGGTGTTGGCCTGGCCTGGCATGACCGATCACGCAGGAGATGGTATGGCCCGTTGTTGAATGAGCCAGGTTCACAACGTTGAACGCAACCTGAACAGCCCGTGAAGACTTCCTGCGTCACCTCCCCGCTGCCACTCGCGGGCGGTACAATGAGGCATTGATCGGGACAAGCGCCTAGGCGTAGTGTGCCGGCGCCAGCCGCGAGGCGAGGCGAGCCGATGAGTCGGTGCCTGAGCAGCGTGCACAGGAAGGAGCGAGTGATGAAGCGGCACCCCACCATCCTCGTCGTGGACGACGAAGAGGGGATTGTCGAGCTGATGCGCGACTTCCTCGAGGTGGACGGCTTCACGGTCCTCGCGGCGCGCGACGGCGCCGAGGCACTGGGAACCTTGGCGCGTGAGCAGGTGGAGTGCGTGCTGCTCGACGTGATGATGCCCGATCTCTCTGGCTTCGACGTGCTGCGCCGCATTCGCGAGTTGGCCGACGTGCCAGTCCTGTTCCTGTCGGCGCGCGATGGGGATAGCGACAAGATCCGCGGCCTGCGCCTGGGCGGCGACGATTACGTAGTGAAGTCGGCCACCCCCGACGAGGTAGTGGCACGGGTGCACGCCGTGCTGCGGCGCGCAGGCGGGGCCTCGGCGACGAAGGACGCCGATGATGGCGTGCTGGACTTCGGCCGCCTTGCCATAGACGGACGGGCGCACGAAGTGCGAGTGGATGGGACGCCGATCGCGATGCCTGCGCGCGAATTCGCGCTGCTGCGCCTCTTCGCGGAGCATCCGCGACAGGTCTTCAGCCGTGACCGGCTATTTGAGTTGTGCTGGGGCGATTTCGGGGACAGGAGCACAGTGACGACCCACATCCGGCGCCTGCGCGAGAAGATTGAGGAGGACCCAGCCAACCCGCGCTACATCGTGACGGTGTGGGGCGTCGGCTATCGCTTCGAGGGAGTGCGAGAATGAATCGGCTACGACTGCGCAAGAGCACGCTGCCCCTGCGGCTATGGCTGGTTCTGGCGGTCGCGGCGATTACCGGCGCCGGGTTCCTCGCCCAAATGGGGCTGACAGCAGTGCTCACGGTCTGGGAGCAGCAGGCTGAGGATGCGCGGCTCGCCAATGTGCGCCAGATTATCGGGACCGCTGCGGGGCAGTGGCGCAATCCCGACTGGCAGCGGCACGCCGACGCGTCGCTTGCCGAGCTCGGCGTGGACGTGGCATTGTACCCGACGCAGCCAGACCCGTCGACGCCGTCGGGATCGGGACAGGTGATTTATGTAACCGGCGGCTCACGCCGATTCCTGGATGCCGGCGGCCAAGCGACGTCAGGACTTACGTCGCAGCAGGCATCCGCCCAGAGCCAGTCGGACACGTCTGCGCAGGTCGTCTTCCAGCGCTTCGTCATCGCGAATCCGAAGCAATCCGTCGGCCAACCAACCGTCGGTGTGGTCTTCCTCTGGGAGACACGGCCAGCCCTTGGCGAAATGCCCGGTGTCGTATGGCCCGCGGTCGAGCTAGGCACTTTCGCGCTCACCCTGGCGATTGTGGTGTGGGTCATCGGCCAACCGGTTTTGCGCCCGCTGGCGGCGATGAGCCAAGCAGCGGAGGGCATCGCTGGCGGCGACCTGAACGTCTCGTTGCCGCCGACGCCGGTGCGCGAGATCGCGGAGGTGAGCGCGGCACTGGAGGGCATGAGCGGCGCACTGCGGCAATCGCTCGACCGGCAGGCCGCGCTTGAGGAGGAGCGCCGCCTCTTCGTGGGCGCCATCGCGCACGATCTGCGCACACCACTCTTCATCCTGCGCGGCCACCTCAAGGGCCTCGAGCGCGGCGTCGCGGCGACGCCGGAGAAGATCGCGCACTACGTCGCAGTGTGCCAGGCCAAGGCAGATGCGCTGGAACGACTCATCGCCGATCTGTTCGCTTATACGCGACTGGAATACCTGGAGCAGACCCCGGAGCGCGCGCCGCTGGAGTTGGGGGAGCTGCTGCGCCAGGCCATTGAGGAAGAGCAGCCGCTGGCAGCGGCCAAAGCAATTACCTTGACGCTGGACATGCCGGCTGGGGACTCCTTCCTGCTGGGCGACGGTCATCTGCTCGCGCGTGCCGTCGAGAACCTATTGGACAATGCGCTGCGCCATACTCCACAGGGAGGGCAGATAACTGTGCGCTTGAGCCGCCGCAATGCTACGCTTGTCTTCGCGGTCGAAGACACGGGGCCGGGCATTGCGGCAGACGACCTTCCGCGTCTCTTCACGCCATTGTACCGGGGAGAAGCTTCGCGCAACCGCCAAACCGGCGGCGCCGGCCTTGGGCTTGCCATCTCGCGGCGCATCTTGCAGGCGCATGGGGGCGACCTCGCGGCCGCAAACCGCGCGGCGGGCGGCGCCATCTTCACCGGAACGCTCCCTGCTTCGCGGCGCGTCGCTGCCGCCGCTGACTCCGTGGCAGAGGTGGCACCCGCCTAAGCGCCCATCCCTTCACCGTTGTTCTGGCCCTGCCAAAGTACGTTGAGCGACCGCTGGCTGAGTTTCGACTTCGGCGATGACGCGGGGTAGGCCCGCAAGGTCCTCCTGAGCCCTCTTGAGCCCGCCGCATGGTACGCTTTGCGAGAGGCGAGCGCTGCGCGGCGCAGGAAACCCTCGGCGCGCCGGTGAACGACGCGTTCGCGATGACCGAGATTCTCCCGCTCAGCGGGCGTGTGTGCATTCAAGGCCACCTGCATCAGGACCTCAACATGGGGTTGGTCGAGGTCATCGACCTGGAGACAGGCCAGCCCGTCGCCCCCGGCGAGATCGGCACGATGGTGGTCACCCCCTACTACCCATTCCGCGAGTGCATGCCCGTCTTTCGCTATGACACGCGCGATGTCGTTCGTCGCCTGCCGGCCGAACCGCTGACCTGCGACCTGGCGGGTATCCCAGGGACGTCGCGCATCCTGAGCAAGGCGGATCAGCTGCTGCACGTGGGGACGCAGGTCGTCACGCTGCGTCAGCTAGTCGAGGTGATCGAGGCGTTGCCGTCGCAGCCGTGGCCCGCGCGCTTCAGCGCGCACGCACACGACGGCGCCATTGACCTCGTGCTTACGGAGGCAGCCCTGCGCGGCTCGTCACCAGAAGGGATCGAGCGCAGATTCCGAGAAGCCGGACTGCCGGTTCGCCTGCGGGAGAGCGCGCCGGTCGACGCCGAGACGTCATTGCGCCCAGTACGGGCGGATCTCGTCGAAACCACGTTTGCCGCCAGGAGGGATTGACATGCTGGAGCAGACATTCTTTCAAGCGATTGTGGCCCTCGTCGGTTCGCTCGTCGCGGCGAGCTGTGCCTGGTGGTACTTTCGACGTGTGCGGCTGGACCGGCCGCCTATCGGCACGTTCAATGGGCGCGACATCGCCGTGCTCCTGGTGTTCATCGTCGTCTTGCCGATGCTCTACCTGATTTTGCCCAGCCTCATGTTGACGGGTCTGCTGATCCTGACGTTCACGTCGGCCCTCTATTTCGCGCTCAGACCGCTGCTGGCGCTGCGCTATCTGTGGACGTTCATCGCGGTGCTGCTGATCTCGAACATCATAATTGCGCAGACGCTGCTGGGCACGCGCGCAGGATGGCAGGTGTACTGGCTGCTGACGAGCATCGCCGTCGTGATCGCCGCGGTCGGCGTCTCCAACCTCTATGTGCAGGGCGGTCTCCGCCTGAAGACAATCGCCCGCTTCGCGCTGGCCCTCGCGGTCTACGATGCCTTCTTCAGCCTCGTCGTGCCGCTGACACCGGCGCTCGCCGATGCCTTCGAAGGTCACCCGCTTGACCCGGCCATTGGGTTCGTGATGGGAACGTACAGCGCCAATATTGGCCTGGGCGACGTCTTCGTCTACTGTCTGTTCACTGTTGCCGCGTACAAAGGCTTCGGCAAACGTGCCGCCATCGCCGCGCTGATCGTCGTCGGCGTGTTTGGCGCCGTCCTTCCCGCGTTCGCGCCGCTGATCATCACGGCCTTCGTGCGTGGGCAGCTCGGCATCGTCGTGCCGGCCCAGGCCATCTTTGGCCCGGCGGCCTTCGTCACCTATCTGGTGCTGGCGCGGCAGGCGAAGGAGCGCAGCATGGCAGACTGGTATGCGCTGCAGGCGACGCTCGGGCGCAAGCCGCTGCGGGCGGCGCGACGGGTGCGCACGGCCCCAGCCCCAGCGCCTGCGCTCGCCATGGCAGCGGCGGCCGAGCCGCGCGCGGCCGACTGACGCCTGTCGCCACCACAGCATAAGAGAGCCCCAGGTGACCGGCGTGTGCCGCCTCGCGGCCAGGCGTCGTGGAGAGCGCTGGCTACCCAGCCAGCGCTCGATAATTGACCGCTACGGAGTGGATGACGAGCAGCGACGATGCAAGCGACGATGAAGATGAGTGGAAAGCTCCTGCCACGTGCGGCCGTCCTCATCGTGGTCGCGCTGGCTGCCGTGCTCTTTGCTGGGCACTCTGAACTCCGGATCGGGAGCACTGCAGACGTCACCACGTTGCAGGTCACGCGGGAAGGGGTCTACCCGGCATTTCAGACCACGATCCGCGACCCTGCCCGCGTGAGCAGCTTCTACCAGGCGGCACAGGCGCTCATCAAGATCCCCCCGGGCGGTGGCTGCAATCCGGGGCCACGCCTCATCTACCAGCTGACCTACCTCAATGGGAACGCGGTGGTGGCCAGGATGGAGATCTATCCCCACGGCAATACAGAGGATGCCGCTGGTCATGTCTATACAGGGCCGCTGGTCAACGGCTGTGGTTTCTTGCTCATCGAACCTGACGATGAGCGGGCCTTAACGCTCGATTTTCTGGTGCAGGCCGCCCACCTCTTTGGGTTGCCGAAAATCTCCCCGCTCCAGCCCTAGCGTGAGCCGTGAACAGCCGGCAGCAGCCGGGCGGCATGGCATCCGCCTGGAGGTGGTCAAGCTGCCCGCGGCCCAGGGACCCAATTCTGCCTCATGCTCCATCGGCTGATCCCTGTACTACTAGCCCACAACACGCTCTAGCGCCTGGTTGTAAGGCTTTCCCTTGGCTCGTGCATGTTGGTATACTTATGACACCCCTGTTGGTTCATCAGTTTATCCGCAGAGAAGGGCCTGTGCGATGCGAACTGAGGATGATAGCCTCTCGCCTAAGTCCGTTCTGGAAGGCAACAGGCAGTTTATCCCTCTTATAGGCTATAGCTATCCGTTTGAATGCTCGGATGATGCCACCTGGTTGGCAAACGAACTCAAACCAAGTGTGCTCGCGACCCAAGGGCGACTTGCCGTCATCGATGCGGAGGTGCTGGTAGTGCTCCCCGCGACGGTGAAGCCGCAGCATATTGGGAGACTGGGTTTATTCAAGTTTGAAGCGGAATCATATGCACATGATGAGGGAGACTCGGCCTAACGTATTGGGGATCAGATCAGGAACCAAGAGAAAAGCCGGCTGATACCCTCAGCCGGCTTCTTACGTCTTCACTACTCGTTCGTCGGTGGCGCGCTAGACGTTAGCGGGCTCAGCTTCCTCTTTCGCTCGTGCAGAATGCTCATCAATCACACGGATCACTTTGTGAAGTGTATCCAGACTTGCAGTCCATTTCACGACCGCGGCCGCCCATGTCAGGCCAGCGCCGAACGCGACCATGCCGAGATGGGCGCCCGGGAACACGCGCCCCTGGTCGATCGCCTCGCACAGCGCGATGGGAATCGCCGCCGCCGAGGTGTTGCCATAGTTTTCGATGTTGACGAACACTTTCTCCCACGGCAGGCTCAGCCGCTTGACGGCAGCCTCGATGATGCGCAGATTCGCCTGATGTGGGATGAAGAGGTCCATCTCGTGCGCGGTCATGCCGGCCTGCGCCAGCGCCTCTTCCATCGCCGTGCCCATGATGCGCGTCGCGAACTTGAAGACCTCGGCTCCCTGCATCTTGATATATTGCCGATGCTCCCGCAGGGACGCTTCGGTGATCGGCTCCGCCGAGCCGCCGACGGGAATCCAGAGCAGCTCCGGGCGCGCGCCGTCGCTGCCGATGGTGAAGCCGAGCAACCCGCCCGGCTCATCGCTGGCGCTGAGCACGACGGCGCCGGCGCCGTCGCCGAAGAGCACACAGGTCGTGCGATCCTCGTAGTCCACCACGCGCGACAGCACCTCCACGCCGACCACGAGCGCATGCTTGACGCTGCCGTTGGCGATGAACTGGTGCGCCGTCGAAAGCGCATATAGGAAGCCGCTGCACGCCGCCTGCATGTCGAAAGCGCCGCACTGAGCGCCCAGCGCGAATTGCACGAGGTTCGCCGTGGAGGGGAAGGGATAGTCGGGGCAGACCGTGGCGACGATGATGAGTCCAAGGTCTTTGCCCTCGAGACCAGCGCGCTCGAGCGCCTGTCGGGCTGCGGCGATGGAAAGGGTGGAGGCGGTCTCACCAGGCGCGGCGACGTGCCGCTGCTTGATGCCGGTGCGGCTGGTGATCCACTCGTCCGACGTATCCACGATCCGCTCGAGATCGGCATTGGTGAGAATTTTCTCTGGGACGCTCATCCCCCAGCCCGTAATCGCACTGTGTTGGCTCATGGCGCTCCTCAAGTGGTCCCCCGCGCGCTGCCTGGCCTACGAAAGCCGGCCGCCCCCAAACAGCCCAGGAGGCTCTGGCAATCGCCGCGGGAGGGTTCGGGGGCATTGTAACATACCTGTACAGTCGGGCGGCGAGAGCCAGCGGGCAGCGAGACTCAGGCCCCGGTCCGATGCGGCCACGCGCCACGAGGTTGACCCTGCGCATGGCCGCGCAGTATGGTCGTACCATAGGATCGGCAGCGAACGCGGCATCTCAGGCGACGTCTCGGCCTGGGCCCAGTGCGAGGAGGGGTGTGTGTACTACTGCGGTTATCGTGATCTCGCCGACTGGATCTTGAACGGGCAACACAGCATGATCAGCGACGCGGCGCCCAGCTTCGCGCTGCCTGGCGACCAGCCCCACTATGCGCCGGACCGCCCCGCCGACGTGCGCCATGTGGACCTGCGGGTCACGCTGGACTTCGACAACACCACAGTGAGCGGCACCGCCACCACCAGCTTCACCACGCTCTTTGAGCAGGTGAGTGAGATCAGCTTCGACGCCGCCGAGCTAGACATTAGCCGTGTCACGCTGGCGGGCGAGGACGCTCCCCTGGCGTTCTGGACGGAGCGCGAAAAGCTTGTCGTGCGCCTGCCGCGCGCCTACGCCTACGGTGAGGAGTTCGCAGTGGCGATCGACTACTCGGCGCGCCCGCGCACGGGGCTCACGTTCGTCAAGCCACGGCCGGGCAATCCAGACTTGCCGGTGCAGGCGTGGACCCAAGGGGAGACCGAGTACCACCACTACTGGTTCCCCTGCCACGACTCCCCCAACGACCGCGCCACCACCTCGCTTAGCGCGACCGTGCCGGGCAGCTACTTCGCGCTCTCGAATGGCGCGCTGCGAGACGTACGCGAGAATCCCGATGGCACCAAAACGTATCAGTGGCGCAGCGAGCGGCCGTACCCGGCTTACCTCGTCACGCTGGTGGCCGGTGAGCTCGTGGAGCTGCGCGCTGCCTGGCGCGACCTGCCGGTGAACTACTACGTACGCGCGGGCCGCGAGGACGACGCCCATCGCATGTTCGACAACACGCCGCGCATGCTGGAGCTGTATTCCCAGCGCTTCGGCGTGGACTACCCGTACGAGAAATACGCGCAGATCGTGCCGGAAGAGTTCCTGGGCGCCATGGAAAACGTCAGCGCCACCACCCACTCCTACCGGCTCTTGCCCGATCCCCGCGCTAGCCTGGACTTCTCGCCAGAACCGGTGGTGGCCCACGAGCTGGTGCATCAGTGGTTTGGCGACATGCTGGCCGTGCGCGACTGGAGCCACATCTGGCTAAAAGAGTCGTTCGCGACCTACTTCGAGGCCGTGTGGACCGAGCACGACCTGGGCCAGGACGAGTTTCGCGTCGAGCTGCGGCAGAACCTCGAGAGCTACCTTGCCGCGGATGCCAGGGGCCGCCGCCCAATCGTCTATAACGTCTACCACAAGAATGGCTTCGAGCTGTACGACCGCCACGTCTACGAGAAGGGGTCGCTGGTGCTGCACATGCTGCGCAGCCTCGTCGGCGATGAGCCGTTCTGGCGCGCGCTGCACACGTACACACGTGGCCATCAGTGGGGTGAAGTCATCACCGCGGACTTCGAGCGCGCCTTCGAAGCGGCGACCGGCCGGAGCCTGGCGCGGTTCTTCGAGGAATGGGTCTATAAAGCTGGCCATCCCGAATTCAAGGTGACGTATGCCTGGGACGACGCGCAGAAGCTGGCACGCGTCGGCGTGAGCCAGACACAGCAGACGAGCGAGACGACGCCGCTCTTCGCCACGCCCGTGGACATCGCCTTCATGGTGCCCGCGAGCGATGCCGTGACTCCCGATGACGCCGATGCGCAGACGACGCTCGAGACGTTCCGTGTGACGGTGGACGAAGCCAATCAGACCTTCTACTTCCCGCTAGTGCGCCGTCCGCTTTCCGTGCGCTTCGATCAGGGCGGCCGGCTCATTAAGACGCTCGACTTCGAGCGGCCGAGCGAGCTGCTGCGTTTCCAGCTCCGGCACGATCCGGACGTGCTGGGGCGCATCGAGGCGGCCGAGGCGCTGGGCAAGCTGCCCGATGCGCGCAGCGTCGAAGCGCTTGAGCAGGCGCTGGCGGGCGAGCAATTCTGGGCGGTGCGCGCCGCGGTTGCCGCCGAGCTGGGCAAGCAGCACAGCGAACGCGCGCTCGATGCGCTGCTGGCCGCCCTCGACCAGAGCTACCGCCAGCTGCCCACCCCCGCATCGGGCGAGCGGCTCCAGCCCTCACGTGAGGTGCGCAGCGAGCTGAAGGCGCGTCGGGCCATCGTTGCCGCGCTCGGTGAGTTTCATGCGCCCGAGCAGGCGGAACTGGCGGCGCGGGCCGCCGAACGGCTCGCACGGATCGTGCGCGACGGCGATCCCAGCTACTTCGTGGAGGCCGGCGCGGCCATCGCGCTGGGCAAGACGCGCACCGCGGGCGCTTTCGAGACGCTCGCCGCCAAAGTGGAGACGCCGTCCTGGAACGAGGTTCTGCGCGCGGGCGTCTTTAGCGGACTTGGCGAGCTTGGGGACGCGCGGGCGGTGGATCTGCTCTCGAGTTGGCTCATCGACCGCACGAAGCCGCAAGATGCGCGCATGGCGGCGGCGCTGGGCCTGCTGGCGCTGGCCAACACGCAGCGGGTCGCGCCAGGCGAGGCGCAGACGCGCGCGGTGGACGCGCTCATCGCGGCGCTCGAGGACCCGTGGGAGCCGACCGTGCGTGTGAGTACTGAGGCGGTCGCCGCGTGGGGGGATGTGCGGGCAATCCCGGCGCTCGAGCGTGTGGCCGGCACCGCCACCGGTGAGCACCTCGTGCGCGCGGCGCGCCTGGCGGCGCTGCGGCTGCGTCAGCGGCGCACCCCCACGGACGAGGCGCGCCAGCTGCGCACCGACCTGGAGGCGCTGCGTGAGGAGAATCGCAAGCTGCGCGACCAAGTCACGGGCATCGAGGCGCGGCTGGAGAACGCAAAGTAGCGAAGGCGCTCGCTACCAGCACGAAGCCGGGAAGGATGCTATTTCTGCTCGGCTTCGCCGCGCAGAATCACGTTGGCCTCACCCCACTCGGCGGGGTCCATCACCTTGGTCAGGTCCACCTCGCCCTGCTCTTCGAGCCAGCGCTCGGCGTCGATCGCCGCGCGACAGCCGTCGCCCGCCGCCGTCACCGCCTGGCGATAGCGATGGTCCGTAACGTCGCCAGCCGCGAAGACGCCCGGCACGTTGGTCATCGTGTGCTCGTGCGGAATCAGGTAGCCGACCGCGTCCCTGTCGAGAATGCCGTTGAAAAGGCTGGTGTTGGGCTGGTGGCCGATGGCCACGAAGAAGCCCTGCACCGGCAGCGTCTCGGTCCGGCCCGTCTCCAGGTCGCGAATACGGACGCCCTCGACGGCGTTCTCGCCCACCACATCCTCCACCGCTGTGTTGTAGTGGACGCTGATCTTCGGGTTCTCCGTGACGCGCTTTTGCATGATCTTGCTGGCGCGGAAGGTGTCGCGCCGGTGCAGCAGATGGACCTCGGACGCGTACTTGGTGAGGAAGAGCGCCTCTTCCATCGCCGTGTCGCCACCGCCGACCACTGCCAGCACCTTATTGCGGAAGAACGGCCCATCGCACGTGGCGCAGCCGCTCACGCCGCGGCCCTGCAGCCGCTGCTCGCCGGCAATGCCGAGCCACTTCGCGCTGGCCCCCGTCGCGGCGATCACCGCGCGGCCCTCATACTCGCGCTCTTCCGTCGCTACCATGAAAGGCTGGCGGGTGAAGTTCACACGCACGGCGTCGCGCGCTACCATCTCTGCTCCGAAGCGCCGCGCCTGCGCCTCGAATTTTTCCATCATATCCGGCCCCTGGATGCCTTCCTCGAAGCCAGGATAGTTCTCGACATCGCTGGTGATCATCAGCTGGCCGCCGGACTGCTCGCCCTGCAGCACCAGCGTGCGCAGGTTCGCGCGCGCGGCGTAGATCGCCGCGGTATATCCCGCTGGGCCCGAGCCGATGATGATAATGTCGTACATCTCCGACGCGCGCTCGCCGTCGTGTCCGTGTTCCATCGTTGTGCTTGCCTCGATTCAATCTCGCCGAGCCGGCCACGCGCACCAGCTCACCTGTATTATACCATAACCACCACAAGTGTTCCAAGCCGGTTAGGCTCGTCCGTGGCGCTGTGCACACCACCCCGCGTACAATCTGGCAGGTAACATGAGAGACAGCAGGAGGCGCACCAGCATGGTCCTTGGCCCGGCACAGCGCCCGTCAGACTATACTCCCACCGCGAGCGTCGCGGCATCCGCCGCTGTGAAAGGCGGCAGCACGCGCCTCACCGGGCTCGACCGCGCGCTGCTGGGATTCCTCTTGCTGCTCGTTGCCTGCAACGTCGGCGCGGCGCTGCTGGCCGCCGGCTGGGAAACCGCCCTGGCCACTGAGCTTCTGGGGGCGGCCTATCTGCTCGCGCTCGCCGTTCGGCCCGCCTGGCGGCCATTGTTGACGCGCCTCTTCTTGCTCGGCGCGGTTGCCGGCGTCTGCGAGCTCTTCACCGACTTTGCGGGCGAGCACGTCGTGCGCTCGCTGATCTATCCTGCCGGGGCGCCGATGCTCTGGGACTCGCCCATCTATATGCCGCTGTCGTGGACCCTGGTGCTGACGCAGCTCGGCTACCTTGCCTGGCGGCTGCGCGACCCGGCGTTCCGCGTGCCCCGCTGGCTTGCCGTGGCGATCACCGGCATCGCGGGCGCGGCGATCGTGCCCTTCTACGAGGAGATGGCGTTCTTTGCTGGGTGGTGGCGCTATCGCCCGGTGCGTGTCCTCGGCCACACGCCCCTCTACGTGCTGCTCTTCGAGGGGCTTATCGCGGCGGCGCTGCCGCTCTTGCTAGGTAGCCTGCTGAGCCGCGGCTACCGCGCGGTGGCGCTGGTAGGCCTCGCGGTTGGGGTGTGGATGCCGTGCGCGGCGCTCATCGCGTGGCTGGCCCTGGGCAGGTGATGCGGCACGCCGCGGGCGCCAGGCGCAGGCGCAGGCACGTCACGTTACGTGCCCCAGCCTCACGGCTTCGCGCTCTTGTTCGATTGGTTGGCGACGAGCAGCACCACCAGTAGGCCGAGCAGGCCGAGGCCGAACACGACCGGGAGAAAGTTTGCCGTGAGCGACGAGTTCGGCGTCTCCACTACCACCTGATTCGGCAGGATCGCGTTGCTCACGTAATAGGCGATGGACGCGCCGTTGATGGCGCCTGGAATCATGCCAGCCAGGTGGTGGCCCTGGGTCCTGGGCGGCTGGCCGTATTTATAGCTGACGCGATAGCCGAGCCACGTCATGCCGCCAAAGATGAGCGCCGAGAGCGCCTGGGCGGAGACCGGCACGGGGCAATTTGCCGCCGTGCTGCCGTTATACGACGGCGCCTGCGTCGAGCCGCCGCCAGAGCCCGGCGGCACCGTGCCGCCGCTCGCCACCAGACCCTTGGCCGAGGCGGTGTCGACGAACCCTGTGAGTCCGTGCGCCAGCAGGTGGGTGATCAGGCTCAGCCCGCCCAGGGTCAGGAAGAGCACGGTCCCCAGCACGAAAACGCAGGCGATGATCTCGCGGTTCCAGCCGCGCCACGCTCCAATCGCCGCGAACAGGACGATAAAGAGCATAAAACACTGCACTTGTCCTATAACCATTGGCTGAGTTCTCCGTGTCTATCTTGAGGCGCCTAGCGCGCCGCACGGCCTCTCTTTCCTCCCTCGGTTCTCATGCCCCCAGATCGTTGTGTTAGCAAGTGGGATACCAGACTTACTGCTGAGCAAAAATGCCCGCTTCCACGCGGCTTCGCCAAAGGGCGCCGGTCTGCGCTAGAATATGGCGTCGTGGGCACGCGCATAGGCGAGGCGCTCGATCGAGGAGGGAAGCGATCAATGGCGATCACGAAAGTCGGCATCGTCGGCGGCGGCTTGATGGGCAGCGGCATCGCGCAGGTCGCCGCGCAATCGGGCTTCGATGTCATGCTGGCCGAAGTCAATCAAGACTTGCTAGACCGCGGCTTGAGCCGCGTGTATGGCGCGTGGGAGATGCTGGCGGGCAAAGGCAGGATCACCGCTGAGCAGGCAGAAGAGTATCGCGGGCGCATACGCGGCACGCTGAATCTGCAAGACTTCGCCGACCGCGATCTGGTGATCGAGGCAATCATCGAGAATCTCGACGAGAAGAAGATCCTCTTCACCACGCTCGATGGCATCTTGCCCGCCGGCAGCATCATCGTCAGCAATACCTCGTCGCTGCCGATCATGGAGATGGCCGCCGTCACCGGGCGCGAGCAGCGGATCGCCGGGCTGCACTTCTTCAATCCCGCCCCGCTCATGAAGCTGGTCGAGATCGTCAGGTCCATTGCCACCAGCGACCAGACGGTCGAAGAGCTACGCACCTTCGCAGAGTCACTTGGCAAGACGCCCATCGTCGCGAAGGATACCGCCGGCTTCGTCGTCAACTTCCTCCTCATTCCCTACATGCTCTCGGCGGTGCGCATGTACGAGAACGGCATCGCCACCAAAGAAGACATCGACACCGGCATGAAGCTCGGCTGCGGCTACCCGATGGGCCCATTCGAGCTGCTGGACTATGTGGGCCTCGACACCACCCTCTATGCCGCCGAAGCCATCTACAAGGAGTATCCCGATCCGGCCTATGCGCCGCCCACGCTGCTGCGCCGCATGGTGCAGGCGGG
>Ga0209647_1001403_pt1 | contig 20585 bp, 14 predicted proteins | sample GraSoi_2013_60cm_FD_185827 | JGI IMG/M metagenome (GOLD analysis project Ga0209647, IMG submission 185827) | Grasslands soil microbial communities from the Angelo Coastal Reserve, California, USA - Sample 9_17_2013_60cm (SPAdes) (version 2) | ecosystem: Environmental > Terrestrial > Soil >... | reverse complement strand
AGCTGTGCCTGCCCGCGCTCAAGGCCGGGATGAATTTCATCCGCCTGGCGACGCCCACGACCGATGACAAGCGCCTGCCCGCCGTGCTCGCGAACACGTCGGGCTTCGTCTATTACGTCTCGATCACCGGCATCACCGGCGCCGCCACCCCGGATCCGGCAAAGGTTGCGGCCGCGGTCGGGCGCATCAAGCGCCACACCAAGCTGCCGGTCGCAGTCGGCTTCGGCGTGCGCACCGCCGAGCAGGCGGCGGTGATCGCGGCGGGCGCCGACGGCGTGGTCGTCGGCTCGGCGCTGGTGAACGCGCTCAAGGCGAGTCTCGACCGCGACGGCAAGGCCACGGCGAAAACGGTGACGGTGGTAATCAACCTCGTCGCCGAACTCGCCCGCGGGGTGCGCGGCGCCCGGCGGGTCGCCGCGGAATAGCGCGCAAGATCCGAGATGTTCGCCGCAACGGCGGCTGCTAAAATCGAGCCATCATGACGGAACACGGCTTTGCGCTCTTCGATACCGATATCGGCCGATGCGGCATCGCATGGGGCGCCCGCGGCATCATCGGCGTGCAGCTGCCGGAGGCGGGCGAGGCGCGGACCCGCGCGCGTCTCGCGCGGCGCTATCCGCATGCGCGCGAGGCGCCGCCGCCGGCGGAGGTGCGGCGCGTGATCGACCGCATCGTCTCGCTGCTCGGCGGGCAGGCGAGCGATCTTTCCGCCGCCGCGCTCGATATGGATGGCGTGCCGGAATTCGATCGCCGCGTCTACGAGGTCGCGCGCGGCATTGCGCCGGGCGCGACGCTCTCGTATGGCGAGATCGCGGCGCGGCTCGGCGAACGGGGGCTGGCGCGCGACGTCGGGCAAGCGCTCGGACGAAACCCGTTCCCCATCATCGTGCCGTGCCATCGCGTGCTCGCCGCCGGCGGCAAGGCCGGCGGCTTCTCCGCCAACGGCGGCGTCACCACCAAGCTGCGCCTGCTCACGATCGAACGCGCGCGCACCAGCGATGCGCCCACCCTGTTCGACGGCGATCGCGCGTTCGGTTTCGCGCTCAAGCCGAAGGCGCAGCGCCGTCGCTGAGCGCGGCGGCGTGGACGCATCCGCGGCCTTTGTTCGCGGTTGCCAGGGCTGCGCCGGCAATCCATATATTCCCTCGGAAAGGACCGCGTCATGAACTGGATCTCCAACGTCGTCCGGCCGAAAATCCGCAACTACTTCGCGCGCCGCGACACGCCGGAAAATCTCTGGATCAAATGCCCGGAGACCGGCCAGCTCGTCTTCTACAAGGACGTCGAAGCCAACCAATTCGTCATCCCCGGCTCCAACTACCATATGCGCATGGGGGCGATGATGCGGCTCAAGTCGATGTTCGACAACGAGACCTGGTTCGATATCGCGATCCCCGCGGTGCCGCTCGATCCGCTCAAGTTCCGCGACGAGGTGCGTTACGCCGACCGCCTCAAGGATGCGCGCACCAAGACCGGCACCAACGACGCCATCAAGCTCGGTTTCGGCAAGCTCGAAGGATTGCCGGTGGTGATCGGCGTGCAGGATTTCGACTTCATGGGCGGCTCGCTAGGCATGGCCGCGGGCGAAGCCGTGATCAAGGGCCTCGAGACCGCCGTCGACAAGGGCACGCCGTTCATCATGTTCGCGGCCTCCGGCGGCGCGCGCATGCAGGAGGGAATTTTCTCGCTGATGCAGCTGCCGCGCACCACGCTGGCGGTGCAGATGCTGCGCGAGGCGCGGCGGCCCTACATCGTCGTGCTCACCAATCCGACCACCGGCGGCGTTACCGCGTCCTATGCCATGCTCGGCGACGTCCACATTGCCGAGCCGGGCGCGCTCATCGGTTTTGCGGGCCCGCGCGTCATCGAGCAGACCATCCGCGAGAAGCTGCCCGACGGCTTTCAACGAGCCGAATATTTGCGAGACCACGGCATGGTCGACATGGTCGTCAACCGCACCGACCTGCGGCCGACGCTTGCAAATCTGTGCAGGCTGTTGACCAAGGCGCGCCCGAAGCCCCCGGTCGACAAATTGCCGCTTCCCGCTGCCGGCTGACGTGCGTCCTTCGGTTCGCGCGCGGCGTGCGCCGGCGCGACGCGCCGTTCCAAGGGGGTCGCCTGGAAATGACGAAGACATGACCCCTATCGAGACAACCGTCGCGCGGCTCACGGCGTTGCATCCCAAACGGATCGATCTGTCGCTCGATCGGATGTGGCGCATTCTTGCCGCGCTCGGGCATCCCGAGCGGCGGCTGCCGCCGACGATCCATGTCGCCGGCACCAACGGCAAGGGCTCGACCATCGCTTTCATGCGCGCGATCCTGGAGGCGGCGGGGCTGCGCGTGCACGTCTACACCTCGCCGCATCTCGTGCGCTTCAACGAGCGCTTTCGGCTCGCCGCCGCGGGGGAGGGACGGCTCGTTTCCGAGGAAGAGCTCGCCGACGCGCTCGATGAATGCGAGCGCGTCAACGCGGGCGCACCCATCACCGTATTCGAGATCACGACGGCGGCCGGGCTCCTGCTGTTTGCGCGCCGTCCGGCCGACGCGCTGCTGCTCGAGGTCGGCCTGGGCGGACGACTCGACGCGACCAATGTCGTCGATCGCCCGCTTGCGACGGTGGTTACGCCGGTGTCGTTCGATCACGCCGAACATCTCGGCGACACCGTCGGCAAGATCGCGGCCGAGAAGGCCGGCATTTTCAAACCGCGCGTGCCCGCGATCGTGGCGGCGCAGCCGCGCGAGGCGTTGGCGGCGATCGAGCGCGAGGCCGCGCGCGTCAAGGCGCCGATCAAGATCGCCGGCGAGGACTGGACCGCGACGGAGGAACGCGGGCGTCTCGTCTACCAGGATGACGCGGGCTTGCTCGACCTTCCGGCGCCGAAGCTCTATGGCCGCCACCAGTTCGAGAACGCCGGCGTCGCCATCGCCGCGTTGCGCGCGGTCGGCGAGCTGAAGCTTGCGGCGGCGGCGTTCGAGACCGGCATTGCCAAGGCCGAATGGCCGGCGCGTATGCAGCGTCTCGCGCATGGGCGGCTCGCGGCGCTCTGCCCGGCGGGAAGCGAGCTCTGGCTCGACGGCAGCCACAACGCGGACGGCGGACGCGCCATCGCCAACGCGCTCGCCGATCTCGAGGAGCGCGTGTCGCGCCCGCTCGTGCTCGTGGTCGGCATGCTGTCGACCAAGGATGGCGAGAGCTTTCTGAGAAATTTCGCCGGGCTTGCCCGCCGCATCGTGGCGGTGGCGATCCCCGGTCAGGAGAAAAGCTTTTCCGCCGACGCGATCGCCGACGCCGCGCGCGCGGTCGGCATTCCCGCGCAGAGCGCCGATGACGTGGAGGCCGCGCTCGCCGCGATCGGCCGCTTCGGGCTTGCGCCGCCGCCGCGCATCCTCATCACTGGCTCGCTCTATCTCGCGGGCGCGGTGCTCGCCGCCAACGGCACGCCGCCGGCGTAGTGTCGGTCACCCGACGCAAGTCGCAAGCGCGGCCGTTGTTGGCCACAGCCGCGCAAGATGGTTCCGGATGAAGCGTTAGGCGCAGTTGCTCGCGTCTTCCCGCCAGAGCGTCCGTAAGGAAAAAATTTTCGACTATTTGAACCGGCCGGCGTCACACCGCCGTGGTGATCCACTGTTCCAGCTTCTGCTTCGGCGCCGCGCCGATCTGGCGCGAGGCCATCTGGCCGTTCTTGAAGATCATCAACGTCGGGATCGACTGGATGCCGTACTTGGCTGCGGTCTGCGGGTTCTCATCGACGTTGAGCTTGACGATCTTCACCTTGCCGTTGAGCGTGCCCGCGATCTCCTCGAGTGCCGGCGCGATCATGCGGCAGGGGCCGCACCATTCGGCCCAGAAATCCACCACGACCGGGCCGGTCGCCTTCAACACCTCGGATTCGAAAGTGGTGTCCGAAACCTTGCCTACGGCCATGGGGAGATTCCTCGTTGCTCGGCGACAGCGCCGCGTGTGGGAGGCCGAACCTATGAACGCGCCCGTCCAGCGTCAAGGCGGCTTCACAGGGAGGTGACGGCGGTGAGCGCCGCGTCCAGGCTCGCATCCGAAATCTCCATGAGATCAGGAACATCGGTCCACACCAGGGCGGCGCGAATGCGTTTGCCCGGGTAGAGTTGGGCAAGCACGGCGCGGTAAAGCGCAAGCTGGCCGACATAGGCGTCCGGCACGTCGGCGAGGCGGCGGGGTGCGGGACGATTCGTCTTGTAGTCGACGATGAGGACCGAATCGCTGGTCACCGCGAGGCGGTCCACCTGGCCCGACACGGCAAGCGTGCCGCCGTTGAGGCGCCCGACGATCGCAACCTCGGCGCGGCTTCCCGGCAAGAACAGCTGCGCGAAGCGCGGATCCTCGAGCAGCAACAGGATCTGCTCGAGAATCGTCTCGCGCTCCTCGGCGGAAAACTCGGCGGCCGTGCGGTCAAGGTGGCGCCGCGCGGCCTCGGCGCGCGCCGCGCTCGGAATGTCGGGCAGCGATTGCAGCAGCCGGTGCACGACCGTGCCACGCGCCAAGGCCTTGTCGCGATCGATGCGGCCGCGGCCGGCGGCCGCGCGCGGCGCGGCCGCGTCATAGGCGAGCGCCGGCGAGAGGAGCCGAACCGGCGGCGGTTCGGCGCTGGCATCGCGGTCGAGCCAGGGCGGGCGTTCATCCGTGGACGGCGCCGGCGCGGTGGCAGCGAAGGTTTTGCCGGCAGACGGCGGCGTCTTGCGGTAGCGCCAGACCTTGCTGTCGCCGTCGTCGGCGGGCTCCTCGACCGAGACCGGCGGCTTGAGCGCCGCAAACACCAGATTCCACCAGCAGCCCTCGGGCCGCGCGCGTTCGCCTTCGGCGCCGCATATGACGAGCCGGTCGATGGCGCGCGTCATCGCGACGTAGAGCAGCCGCCGGTATTCGTCCTCGGCCTCGCGCCGCGCGCGCTCGCGCGCCGCGCTCACCGGCGCGGTGTCGCTTGCCTTCACGCCGGCCCACACGAAGCAGGTCGGCGAGTGGGACGTGGCGTGCGCCAGCGCCAGCAGCCGTGGCTGGCGCTGCGGCGGCCCCGCCGGCGGCGTCGTGGTGTCGGCGAGAACGACGATCGGCGCTTCCAGGCCCTTGGCCCCGTGCACCGTCATCACCCGCACCTCGTCGCGGGTGATCTCCATGTCGCGTTTCACGTCGGTTTGCGCCGTGCGCAGCCAGGCGATGAAGCCTTGCAGCGACGGCGTCTCGCGCCGCTCGTAGTCGAGCGCGAGGTTGAGGAATTCGTCGAGCGCGTCGTCGGCCTCGTGACCGAGCCGGGCGAGGAAGCGCTTGCGGCCGCCTTCGGCGCCGAGCACGCGCGCGTAGAAGGCGAACGGCGCCTCGCGCGCCCATTCGGCCATGCGCTCGAGCTTGCCCACGGCATCGGCAAAGCGCGCATTGCCGTGCGCCTTCGCCCGCAACGCCGCGCACAGCGAGCCTTTGCGCTCCCAGGCGATCTCGAACAGATCCTCGTCGTCGAAGCCGAACAGCGGGCTCTTGAGCACGGTCGCGAGCGCGAGATCGTCGTCGGGCAGCAGCAGCGCGTCCGCGAGCACCATCAGATCCATCACCGCGATATGCTCGGTCAGCACCAGCCGGTCGGCGCCGGCGACCGGGACGTGCAGATCCTTGAGCGCGCGGATGACCGCCTCGAACAAGGGCCCGCGCTGGCGCACCAGCACCAGCACGTCGCCGGCGCGCGCGCCCCCTTTCATCCAGCGCTTGACGTTCCGTGCGATCTTGGCCGCGAGCCGCACCTGCGGGCTCGTTTCGATCAGTTGATCGAAGGGCGCATCCCAGGCCTCGATCTCGCGCTTGTCCGCGGGCTTGGTGGTGTCCCAGATCTCGACCAGGCCCGGGGCGGCGTCGGCGAGCGGCTCATGCACGGTCTTGACCGCATCGGCCGAGAGGCCGGCAAAGGCCTCCGGCCGGGCGAACACCTCGTCGACCGCCCCGAGCACGTTCGGGCCGGAGCGGAAGGAATGGCGGAAGCGCACGTAGCGAAAGTCATGTTCGACGGCCTTGGACAGCTTATCGAACGCCCGGTGCATGACCTCGAATTCGCGCGGGGCCGCGCCCTGAAACGAGAAGATCGATTGCTTCTCGTCGCCGACGGCAAAAATCGTGCGCTTGAGGAAGCGCGCGCCGGCGCCGGCGAAGAATTCGCTCGTGAGGCGCCGGATGATGTCCCATTGCTTCGGGCTCGTGTCCTGCGCTTCGTCGATCAGCACGTGATCGATGCCTTGATCGAGCTTGTAGTGCACCCAGGCCGCCCCCTCCTCGCCGAGCAACGCCAAGGTCTTTTCGATCAGGTCGTCGTAATCGAGGTATCCGCGCCGGTCCTTCGCCGCCTGGTAGCGGGAGATCACGGCATCGGCGATGGTGACGAGCGCCGCGGTGCGGTCGCGGCAGGCCACGGCGTTGCGGCGCGCGACCAGCGCCAGCATGCGCTTGCGCTCGCCGCAGAGGCGCTCGGCAAGCCGTGGATTGTCGGCCTCGATCGCTCGGGTGATGAGTTGCTGGCGGGGCTCGAGCTTGCCGGTGAGGAAGAACTGACGATAGATGCCGGCGCGCTCCGACCCGGTGGCTGCGAGCGCGGCCGTAAGCCGGCGCGCCTGTTCCTGATCGCTCTTGGCGCCGCGCGCGAGCACCTCGGCGGCGGCCGCCCATTGCGCGGCCGCAAACAGCGGGCCCTCCGTCATCTCGCTCTCGATGCGCTCGATGGTGTCGTCGGCGCTGACGCCGAGCGCCCCGCAGAGCGAGGTGATGGCCGCCTCGATGCTGCCGCCGTGGTCGATCCAGGCGCGCACGGCGTCGCGCTTGCGGATCGCTTCGCCGACCACGTCCTTGAAGGTTTGATCGGACACGGCCGCGATCGCGGTCGCGAGCGCGCGGCCGAGCGCGCCTTCGGGTGACAACGCTGCGTCGAGCAGCACGGTAAGGCTGATCTCGCCGAGGAGCTGCGCCTGCGCCGCCTCCTCGAGCACGGTGAAGCGTGCGGCGACATTGGCCTCGAACGGAAAGTGATGCAGCAGCCGCGTGCAGAAGGCGTGGATCGTCTGCACCTTCAGTCCGCCCGGCGTCTCCAGCGCCATGGCGAACAGCCGCCGCGCCAAGGTGCGCCGCGCCGCGTCCGGTTGGAGATTCGAAATTCGCCTGATCGCCGCGTCGAGCTCGGCGTCGTCGAGCGCGGTCCAGCGGCGCAGCTCGTCGAACACGCGGTTGGCCATGTTGGCAGCGGCGGCCTTGGTGAAGGTGATGCAGAGGATTTTCGCCGGATCGACGCCCTCGAGCAGAAGCCGGATCACCCGCTGCGCCAGCACGTGGGTCTTGCCCGAGCCGGCATTGGCCGTGACCCAGGCCGAGACCGCGGGGTCCGAGGCCTCGACCTGCGTGCGCCGCAGATCCTCGGGAATGGCGCGAATGGTGCGAGCGGAGGTCATTCTCCGCTCTCCGCATCATCCGGTCCGCCGACGGACCATTCCTTCACCCGTGCGAGGTGATCGTAGGTGCCGTAGCGGCTCTTCCACATCGACAGCACCAGGGGAAGATAGGGCTGCTGCTCGTCTTCGAAGCGGGTCGCGACGAGTTTAAACTTGGCGAGCGCGCGGTCGGCATGGACGTTGGCGTCGCCGTCCTTGAAGTCGATGGGCACGCCGTCGCCCGCGGGGTCGCCACCCTTGAGCGAGACGTAGACCAACTCGGCGACGCACGCGTCGGCGGGAATGTCGGGAAATCCGCCGCCGCGCAGGATGGCGGCTTCGAGCGTGAGCTGCGGCGACACGCCGATGCGCACCTGCTTCTCGCTCGGCACCTGTCCGGTCTTGTAGTCGAGGATGGCGTAGCCGCCGCCGGCGAGGCGCTCGATGCGGTCGGCGCGGGCGCGCAGCGTGAACACGCGCTTGCCGAGCGGGATGTCGATCTTGCCGGAAACCTCCGCCGCCAGCGCCGCGACGCTGCCGCGCCGCAACGTCTCCCAGCCGGCAAACCAGCGGGCGATGCGCCGGAAGCGCGGCCACCAGAATGCCCGCGCCTCGGGATAGTCTTCGAGCGTCGCGAAATGCTTGGCGCCGATGTCGATCAGCGCGCCGGCCGGATCGGCGGGCAGGCCCGTTGCAAAGGCCTTGGTGAAATCGCTGAGCGCGGCGTGGATGACGATGCCGCGATCGGCCGCGCCCGGCGGCAGGTCGATGGGATCGAGCTCGCGCAGCTTGAGGATGTGCTTGGCGTAGATCGTATACGGGTCGCGCAGCCAGTTCTCGATGTCGGTGACGGAGAGCGCGCTCGGCCGCGCGGCGCGCGGCGGCTTCGGCGCGGGCTTTTCGATGCGTTTGACCTCGGCGGGACGATCGAGCGCGCGCGCCCAGGCGAGATATTTCGTGCCGCGCGCGCGGGCGAGGGTCCAGTGCTCTTCGCCCGCCACCGCGGCGAGCCGCTGCACGAAGCGCGAGATCACGGTGGGCGCGCCGGCGAGCTTGGTGGGATAGGCCAGGATCACCTCGTGGGCGCCGAGCGCCTGCGCGAAGTCGTGGGCGGAGAGCGACATGCGCCGCTCCGGCAGATCGAGGCCGAGCGCGTGCCGCATGGGCCGGCTGAGCCACGGATCGGAGCGCATCTCCGGCGGCCACACGCCCTCGACCAAGCCGCCGACCACGACGCGGTCGACGCTTTGCAGCCGCGCTTCGAGCGGACCGTAGATGCGCACACGCGCCCCCCGCAGCTCCCGCTCTCGCACCGTGCGATCCGAAATCGCCGTGCGGAACACGTCGGCATAGTCTGCCGGCGCCACCGCGAAATCGGCGTCGGCCGCGCGCCGCGCGATCTCCTCGAACCCGGCATCGAGCGCCACGCCGTCGGGGCCGAGGAAGGCTGCCGCGGCGCCGGTCTCGTCGGTGCTCAGCGCGGCGATGACGCTCCGGTGCAGCGCCGCGAACTCTGCAAAGGGCGTTGAGGCGAGCCCTTCGACCGGCGCGAGCGCCATGCGCAGCCGCGTGATGAGCGCGGCCGCGGCGTCGAGCTCCGCGGCGCTGACGCTGGCGCGCGGATCGGAGGGGTGCAGATCGGAGGTCTCTCCCCGTCGCAGCTTCGCGAGCTCGGCGCGGAACGCGGCGAGCGCGTGCGCGAGCCCGCCGATGCCCGGCCGCGGCCGCGGGCCGCGCAGGATCGCCTTTTCGAGCGCCGCGATGGCGCGCGCGTGAGCGCCTTCGGCGGCGCCGAGCCGCGCCAGCGGGTGCTTGAGGAGGGCGAGCAGCGCAACCGGTGAAAGTCCGCCGAGCGCGGCGTCGGCCGCCAGCCGCGCGAATCGCCCGGCGGACGTGTCCGCGAGCGCATCGCCGCCGGAATCGTCGACCGCGATTTTCCAGCGTTCCAGCGCCGCCAGCACCCGGCGCGCCAAGGCGCGGTCGGGCGTGATCAAGGCCGCGGTCTTGTGCGGCGTCTCGAGCGCCTCGCGCAGGCTAATCGCGATGGCGAGCGCTTCCTCCCCGGCGTTGGCGGCCTCGATCACCGCCACGGTCTCGAGCGCGCGCTCGATCGCCAGCGGGACATCGCAACCGGCGAGCCGTTGCCAGCGCTCGGTGGCAGCAGCGGGCCGCAGCGCCTCGGAGATATAGCGCTCGCGGTCATGCGCACCCGCAGTGCCCAGCGTAACCACCTGCTCGCGCGCAATGCCGATGCGGCGCAGCAGCGCCTGCATGGCGAATTGCGGATGCTCGACCGCGGGCGCAACGCGCGCGTCGCCATCGCCGCGGCCGCCGATCAGCTCCCAGGACTGCGCGTCGAGCGCGAGGTCGAGGCCGGGCAGCACCACGGCGCCGCGGTTAAGTTTGGCGATGGCGGCGATCAGCTCGGCGGTTGCCGGCATGGAGCCGGTCGAGCCGGCGGCGATCACCGGTCCGTCCGCGTGCGCGGAAAGCCGCGTCGCTTCGGCCTTGATCAGCGCGTCGCGGCGCGCGGCCGGCTCGATGGCGCCCCGCTCGGCGAGAATTTTCGGCCAGTTCTCGCGCGCGATCTGCAGGAACTCGAGCGTGAGTTGCCAGTAGCGGTCGAGCGTTTCGGGCACGAGCCCGTCGAGCCGGTCCCACGCCACGCCGCGCGTGGTCATGTCGTCCATCAGCCGCGCGAGATCGTCGGCGAGCGCGAGCGCCGAGGCGGGGTTGTTGGCGACGAGCGCCGCCTCGCCGCGCGCATCGGGCGCGATGCTCGCGGCCCATTTGAGCACGAGCCGCGCCAGCAGCAGGCGCCGTTCGAGCCCGCCGAGCGGCGGCGCTAGCGCGAGCGCGTCGGCGGCGAGCGCGCCGGTTGCCGCCTCCGCGAAGGCGATCTCGTCCTCGTCGACGTCGCCGATGGCGATGATGCGCGGCAGGATCGCGGCGCGCTCCTTGGTGACGTCGAGGAAGAGATCGCGCGCCAGCCGGCAGGCGCGCCGCGTCGGCAGGTAGAGGGTGGCGACGGCGAGCGCGAGCGGATCGCGCGTAGCGGGAAAGCCCGGCACCAGCGTTCCGTCGATGAGCGCGCGGATCAGCGTCGGCACGAACGGCGTCGAAGCCGGGATGGTGAAGACGCGGGGGGCGGGGGCCATCCGCTGATTCTAAGGATTGATTCGCGGCGACTCAATTTTTGTCGCCGCCCGCGCGCGGGCTTGAACCCCTACTATACCGCGCTGGCGAGGAGCGCCCGCTCGGCGGCGGCGATCGCCTCGGGCGTGCCCACGTGCATCCACACGCCTTCGAGGCGCAGCCCGCAGAGCCGCCCGGCTTCCGCCGCGCGGTCGAACAACGGCGACATGGAGAACGCCCCCGCGGGCGCGCCGGTAAAGAAGGCCGGGGTGAGAATCGCGGCACCGGCATAGACGAACGGCACGACCTCGCGCTCGCCGCGGCGCGTGAGCCGTCCGTCGGCCGCCATGGAAAAATCGCCGTGCCCGCTATAGCCGATGCTGGACGCCGTGGTTGCGAGCAGCAGCAGCGCGTCCATGCGCTCGGCATCGAAGGCATCGGCGAGGCGGGCGAGGTTGGGCTTCACGCCGTCGATCCAGATGGTGTCGGAGTTGACGTGGAAGAACGGGCCGTCGCCGAGCTTGGGCAGCGCCTTGACCACGCCGCCAGCGGTGCCGAGAAGCTCGCCGCGCTCGTCGGAGATGATGATCTTCGGGCGCTTGCGGCCGGCGAGATGGCGCTCGATCTGATCGGCGAGATGGTGGACGTTCACGACCGCGCGCTCGACCCCCTGCGCGGCGAGGCATCGAGCACGTAATCGATCAGCGCCTTGCCGCCGACGGGAACGAGCGGCTTAGGCACGCGCCCATTGAACGGCCGCATGCGCGTGCCCAGCCCCGCCGCCAGCACCATGGCGTGTTTGGGCGCGGTCGCGGTTTTAGGATTTTTGGCCATCAAGGGGGTTTTGCGCGTGAGGGGCTTAAATTGTATTTTCCACATGGCCCTTTAAGGGCTGTTAGCCACTGTTACGCTAACGCCGAAACTCTCTACATTTCCTTGTTCAACTCGGCCAACAGCGTTAATATCGGTAAAATGAAACTACTTGCAATGCTCACTGCACTGCTGGCGTGCACCTTGGCGCCGGCAGCCCATGCGCAGTGCAACTACCGCATGGGCGACCATGGCCGCTTCCACGGGTATCTCGGTGGCCCGTGCAACGGTGCTGCCCAGAACTATGCCGGCGCGTACCCAAGCCGGCAGCGGTCGTCGTCTGGGCTAACTACCACGAGGAGCGGCAACCGCGCGAACATCTACCGTGACGGTCGTCTCGTCGCTCGTACCGTGAAGTACGGCAACCGCGCGGCTGTGTATACTCCCGGCGGCAGCTTCGCCGGCACGGTCGTGACGCACAGTGACAGGGTCGACAAGTTTGGTCGTTACTCGCGCAGCACAATGCGTCAGTGATCGAGTATTGGGCGAAACGTACGGGCAACCGCGCGTCTGCGGGCTTATATTGTATTTAACGCCGGCACGTGGGCAATATACCACGCGTTGAGCGCCTCGAGCGCGGGGTGGCTGAGCGAGCGCTGCAAATACCCCCACACCCGGGGCATGTGGCGCAGATATTGCGGCTTGCCGTCGCGCAGGTCGAGGCGCGCGAAAATGCCGAGGATCTTGCTGGCGCGCTGGGCGGCGAGCGTGACGTAGGTCTTGATGAACGCCGCGCCGTTGAAATCCGCCTCGCCGCGGCTGCGTCCGCGCACGTAGCGGCCGAGCAGCGCCAGCTCGGTTTCTTCGGCGACGTCGACGCGCGCATCCTGCAACAGCGAGGCGAGATCGTAGGCGGGCGGCCCCATCACCGCGTCCTGGAAATCGAGCAGGCCGAGCCGGGCGAGTTCGCTGCGCTGCGGCAGCCAGAGCAGATTGGGCGAATGGAAGTCGCGCAGCACCCAGGTCGGCGGCGCATCGATGATCGGGCCCAACAGCTCGCGCCAAAGCGCGCGGAACGAGCCGCGTTCGGTATCGGGGATCGCGGCGTCGAGGCGCGGCAGGAACCAGTCGAGCAGCAGCTCGGCTTCGATCAGGAACGCGTTCACGTCGTAGGGAGGAATGCGGTAATCGAGCTGCGGTGCGACCGGCAGCGTGTCGGGCAACTGCTGCCCATGAAGCGCAAGGAGCACGTCGACCGCGGTCTCGTAGCGCTCGACGATCGGCGCCGGCGGATCGCCGCTCACCACGCCGGCGTCGCCGAGGTCTTCGAGGATCAAAAAACCGTGCTCGAGGTCGGCGTGATGGATGGCGGGCGCCGACAAGCCCAATCGCTGCAATCCATTCGCCATCGCCACGAACGGCACGACAGTCTCGGCGAGATGCGCGATGGCGCTATAGGGCTTGTCGCCCCGCACCGGCGGGCCGTCGGGCCGGCGCGGCGAATTCATCAGCAGCACGCGTTGATCGCCGAGGGCGAGCCGCTCGTACGAGCGCGTCGAGGCGTCGCCGCGCAACGGCGCCCGCAGCGCTTCGCTGTAGCCGCTCTCGGCGATGAATTGGCGCACCGCCGCCATGCGGTCGACGCGCGGCGCCAGCGCGCCAAAGCCGGTGATGCGGGCGTGGCGGAATTCGAGCTTGAGCTTGGGCGCCAGCGTGAGCGAAACGTCGAGCCGATCGGGCGGCAAAAGGCCGTCCGCGCGGTCGGGCCACTCGAGCAGCACCACCGCGCCTTCTGGCAAGTCGTCGAAGCCGAGCTCGGCGAGCTCGGCCGGCCCAGATAGCCGGTAGAGGTCGGCGTGGACCAACGGAAATTGCGGCAGCTCGTAGATCTGCATCAGCGTGAAGGTCGGGCTCGGCACTTCGATCGCCGCGTCGCCGGCGAGATAGCGGATGAGCGTGCGCACGAGCGTGGTCTTGCCGGCGCCGAGATCGCCAGAGAGCGTGACGAAGTCGCCGCCTTGGAGCGAATTGGCGATGTCGATCGCGAGCCGGCGGGTGGCGTGCTCGTCGGGCAACGCCACCGAGAAGCTCGACGTGGCGGAGGCGGTCAGCGCCATGGCATGCCTCGACGCCCGTTCGCCCGGGGACCGCCAGCAGGCGTCACGCCGCCGTTCGCTCGGCGGTGTGATCGAGCGGGAAGACGCAGGTGACCGTGGTGCCGCGGCCGACGGCGGATTCGAGCGTCACCGAGCCGCCGTGCAGCTCCACGAACGAGCGCACCAGGGAGAGGCCGAGGCCCGTGCCGCGGTGGCGCGAGCCAAGCGAGTGAGTCTCGAACCAATCGAACACCTTGCCCTGCACATCGGCCGGGATGCCCGGTCCGCGATCGGTCACCGAGAATAAGACGGCATCCCTGCGCCGCTGGGCGGCAAACGTAACGACCTCGCCGCCGGGCGAAAAGCCCACGGCATTGGCTAAGAGATTGAACAGCAACTGGCGCACGCGCCGCTCGTCGGCGATGAAGGTCCCGATCTCCGTCGCGGCGCGGATTTCGAGCCTGATGCCGTTCTTGACCAGGCGGTCCTGCACCCCTTCGGCGGCGGCTTCCATGGTCTTGCGGATATCCACCGCGCCGAGGTTGAGCGTCATGGCGCCGGCGTCGATGCTGGCGAGGTCGAGGATGTTGTTGATGATGGCAAGGAGCGCGTTGGTGGAGCCGGTGATGTAGCTCAAATACTCGCGCTGCTTGTCGGTGAGCGGACCGGTGACCGGCTCGCCGAGGAAATGCGCGAAGCCGATGATGTTGGTGAGCGGAGAGCGCAGCTCGTAGGACACGTGGTGCACGAAATCGGTCTTGAGCTTGTCCGCCGCCTTCAATGCCTCGTTGCGCTCGAGCAGCGCGCGTTCGACGTTGACGGTGTCAGTGACGTCCTGGAAGGCGACCAGCGTGGCGCCGTCGGGAAGCGGCATGGTGGAGCAATCGACCACGCTGCCGTGCCGGCGTTCGAGCCGGCCGATCGCCGGCTCGCGATTGTCGATTGCGGTGATCGTCGCCCGCAACCTCTGCCAGATCGGGTCGTCGCCGTGGAGCGGCTGCGTCCAATCGCTGATGGATTCGATGTGAGGGCGCGCGGACAGCATCTCGGGCGAGAGTCGCCACATGCGCGCGAAGGCCGGATTGTAGAGGCGCAGCCGCCCGTCGCTGCCGAACACCGCCACCGCCTCGGCGAGGTTGTCCAGCGTCTCGCCCTGAACGCGGATCAAGGCGTCGTAGCGGCGCTCGAGATCGAGCCGCTCGGTGACGTCGTCGAACAGGTAGATCACGCCGCCTTCGGGATTGGGCGTGGTGACGACGCGCATGGTGCGGCCGTGCGGCAGATGCCACATGTGCTCCTTGGCCTCGACCGCGCGGTAGGCGTCGTAGAGCGCGCTCTTCCACTGGCGGAAGTCCTGCTCGTCCGGAAGCTTGCGCGCGGCGCGCAGCCGATCGAGCACGGCCGAATCGGTCGGCCCCTGCTCGAGGAAGGCGGCGTCGAGATCCCAGAGCGAACGATAGGCGGCGTTGTAGAAACAGAGCCGTCGGTCGGACCCGAAGATCGCCACCCCGGTGGCGAGCTGGTCGAGGGTGCGCCGGTGCGCATCCATCATGCGCTTGAGCTCCGCGCGCATCAGCTCGGCCTCGGTGGCGTCGACGCCGATGCCGGCGCTGCCGCGCGCGGCCGGCACGGTCATCACGTCGAAGCTGCGGCGCTCTCCCGCGACCACGGCCGCGAGCCGCCCCGAATAGGACGTGGCCGCTTCATGCGCGCGCAGCAGCTCGCTGCGCCCGCCGTGCTCGAACAGCTCGGTGCCGCGCCCGACCGCCTCGGCTGCGTCCTTGGCCTCGACCGCGCGGGCATAGGCATGGTTGACGAAGGCGAGCTTGCCGGCCTCGTCGCGCGCCCAAATCGGTGAGGGCACGGCCGCGATCAAGGCGCGCATGGCGGTGGCGTCCTCGACATGCTTCTGATGACGCCGGGCGAGCTCGGCGAGCTCGTATTTGATGCCGCTGACCTCGCGCAGCCGCAGGATCGCCCGTGCGCCGATCACCAGGCCCTTGGCTTCGAGGACGCGGCCGGCGAGCGTGGTCACCGTCATGGCGAAGCCCACGCCGCGCGCGCGCAACGCATCGATGGCATGTTGCATGTCGCGGGCGGCGTCCGCCTCGAGCCAGCTGCCGAAGGCGAGCACGCTGGCATCCGCCGGGCTCACCAGCGTGGGATCGCCGATGATTTCGGGCTCGTCGGCGGCCGCGTGCCATGCCACCAGGATTTGCGGCTCGGAGAGAAACAGCGCGTAGGCGCGGTCGACCGCGGCCTTGGAGGCGACCGCCTCGTCGCGCGCCGCCGCCTCGACCTCGGCCAAGCGCCGGCGCGTGCGCACGAATAGAATCGCCGTGACGACGGCGAAGCAGAGGATGCCGAGCGTGAGCGCGAGCGCGGCGATCTCGTCGCGATCGAGCAACGGGAGCGCCGAGATGTAGGCGTCAAACGTCGGGAATTCGTAGCGCGCGCTCGCCGTCGCGGCGCAGGCGCGGCCGCACGGCAGCAGCGCCGATAGAACGACCGCGCCGGCGGCGCGCAATCCGCCCCCGCGCGTCCTTGCGCGCGCGCGGGCACGCGCGTGGTGCTGCGGATGAGCCCCAACGCTCTCCACGGCGATCCGGATCGCCTCCGGCATTCCCGCTTGCCCCATTGCCGCATTTACCGGCGGTCGTGCGACGCCGGCTCGCGGACCGCACGGCGGAGTGCCTCATTCCGCCGAACGGCCGCGAATCGGGCTACTTTACCCCCAACAGGAATTGCGCCGGAAGTAGGCCAGATCGTGAACAAGGGGGCAGTGCCTCAGTTTGCCCGCTAGTATCTCGAAACACTCTCTCCCGTTCGTCCCCGCGAGGGGCACCCCGCGACAGCAAAAGCGCGTGTACGCGCGTCTGTGACGCGCTATGCGTCGCGGGGACCCCGTTGGGGGGACCCAGGGCCGCGGACTGCGGCCCCTGGATTCCCGCTGGAGTTCACCCCCGCGAAAGCGGGGGCGGGAATGAACGGAGTCTTGCTGCGACACGGGGGCGAGGAACGGATCTTTACGCCCGTCCGGCGAGCTTGAGGCCCTTGTCCAGGGTGGCGTAGCTGCGCACCGGGGCGGCCATCAGGAAACGGTAGCCCTCGCCCAGGATGCGCTCGACGTTGCTGGCATCGACGTGGGGGTGGCCGACCACCACGTTGTGCTGCTTGCAGGTGTCGACCACCCGCGCCATCCATTTGAGCACCTCGGGATGCTCGTATTGCCGCGGATAGCCGAGCTCCTGGGAGAGGTCGCCCTCGCCGATGAGGATCGCGCCGATGCCCGGCACCTTTTTGAGGATATCGGGCAGCGCCTCGATGCCGCGCGTGTCCTCCATCATCAGGATCACGAACACTTCGCCCTTGGGACTGAGCGGCCACACGTCGGCGCGGGCGTAATAGTCCTGCTGGCTGAGCCCCCAGTAGCGCACGGCGGCGGTCGGCCCGTCGCCGCGGATGCCGGCGGGCTCGTACAGCGGCGCGCTCTTGAGGCGCGGATAGCGGCAGGCGGCAACCGCGTTATGGGCCTCCTCCACCGATGAGATGTGCGGCCACACGATGCCGTAGGCGCCGAGATCGAGCGCCTGTTTGGCGTGGAATTGCGCTTTCTCGGCGCCGTTCGGGGGAATGCGCACCATCGGCGTGACGGAGGGCGTGAGCGAGCCGGATTTGGCGATCTGGCCGCGGTTGAGCATGTATTGCAGGCTATCCCGCAGCGCGCGGATGTCCCACGGATTGTGTTCCATCTCGTAGACGATGCCGTCGTACTTGGCCGCCGACATCGCGATCGCGGTCTCCGGATCGGCTTGGCAGAACGACGTGAATGTCGGCTTGCCGGCCTCCAGCGCCCGGATCACGCCGTTCAAACGCGGAATGTCGGCCATGCTTTTCCCCTGCGCTCGTGTTGTTGCTCGCATCCTAACAGACCCCAATCCCGGTTTGACAATGATCAAGGCCGGTTCGTAGCATTCGGCCGTTGCGGGCCGGGTATTTCGGTCCTGCGTTCACGGGCAAGCGCCCCCACTTACCTAAAAGCGACGGTGTCATGATCATCGATTGCCACGGCCACTACACGACCGAGCCGAAAGACCTGCTGCGATGGCGCAAGGAGCAGGTGGAGCACGTCAAGGAGGCGGCCAAGCAGCCCTCCAAAGCGTCGCTGAAGGTATCCGACGACGAGATCCGCGAGAGCCTCGAAGGCGCGCAGCTCAAGCTTCAGCGCGAGCGCGGGACCGACGTCACCATCTTCTCCCCGCGCGCCATGGGCATGAGCCACCATATCGGCGATTACAACGTGAGTCTGGCCTGGTCGCAGCTGTGCAACGAGATGATCCATCGCGTCTGCGCGCTCTATCCCGACAATTTCATCGGCGTGTGCCAGTTGCCGCAGTCGCCGGGCGTGTCGCCGGATAGTTGCATCGGCGAGCTCGAGCGCTGCGTGAAGGAATTCGGTTTCGTCGGCTGCAACCTCAATCCCGATCCCTCGGGCGGCCACTGGACCGCGCCGCCGCTGACCGACCGCTGGTGGTACAAATTCTACGAGAAGATGGTGGAGCTCGACGTGCCCGCGATGGTGCACGTGAGCGCGTCGTGCAATCCGGCCTTTCACGGCACCGGCGCGCACTACATCAACGCCGATACCACCGCGTTCATGCAGCTCATCATGGGCGACCTGTTCAAGGATTTCCCCACCTTGAAGCTGATCATCCCCCACGGCGGCGGCGCGGTGCCGTTCCACTGGGGCCGCTACCGCGGCTTGGCGCTCAACAACAAGCGGCCGCCGCTCGACGAGATGATGAAGGACAACGTGTGGTTCGACACCTGCGTCTATCATCAGCCCGGCATCGACCTCATGACCAAGGTGGTGCCGATCGACAATATCCTGTTCGCCTCTGAGATGGTCGGCGCGGTGCGCGGCAAGGATCCGCAGACCGGACAGGATTTCGACGACACCAAGCGCTACGTCGACCACGCGCCGGGGCTTTCGGCCGAGGACAAGAAGAAGATCTTCGAGGGCAACGCGTTGCGCGCCTATCCCCGCCTCAAGAATAAGCTGCGCACCAAGGCGGCGGCGCGCGCGTAGCGGGAACGAGGGCCGCCGCGCCCCGAGGTCAGGGGCGTGGCTATTTCGCCTTCCGGTTCAGCGCGTCGATGAGGACGCGGGCTGTCGGGCCCGACGAGGCCGGGTTCTGGCCGGTAATCAACGGGCCGTCGACGATCGTGTGAACGCCCCAGTTCTTAACCTTGGAAAAGGTGGCACCGAGGCGCATCAGTTCGTCCTCCACGAGGAAGGGCACCACCTTCGTCAATCCCACCTCTTCTTCCTCGCCATTGGTAAAGCCGGTCACGTTCTTGCCCTCGACGAGCGGCTTGCCCGCGGGGGTCTTGACGTGGCGAAGCGCGCCGGGAGCGTGGCAGACCAAGGCGACGGGCTTGCCTGCGGCCAGGAACGACTCGATCAGCTTGATCGAGTTCTTGTCTTCGGCGATGTCCCACATCGGCCCGTGACCGCCGGGATAGAAGACGGTGTCGTAGTCTTCCTGCTTGACCCCCTCGAGACGCACCGTCCTGTTGAGCTGGGCTTCGGCGTCCGCGTCCTTTTCGAACCAACGGGTGATGTCGGTCTGGAAGCTCGGCTCGTTGCTCTTGGGATCAAGTGGCGGACGGCCGCCCTTGGGCGATGCAAGCGTAATCTGCGCGCCCGCATCCTTGAAGACGTAGTAAGGCGCGGCGAGCTCCTCCAGCCAGAAGCCGGTCTTGCGCCCGGTATTGCCGAGCTGGTCGTGGGAGGTCAGAACCATCAGGACTTTCACCATGCGCTCCTTTGCTTGGGCGTGTGCTGCCTGGGCACGAGCACTTCCAGACTAACCCGTCATCGTTGTATGTTTTAGGAAATACCATGCGCCAAAGCGGACGTGGATTACGTCGAATTTTTTTCGGTCAAGTTTGATAACGCCGCCAATATAGTCCCATACTGATCTTGGTCGGGGCACGCGATTTGCATGCTCGTTCACCCGAGAGCAGCTCCAGAGGAGACTCGATATGGCACTCCATCGGCGTTCTTTCCTCCAGCTCGCCGGCATCGCCGGCACCGGCAGCGCATTCGGCGTTTGCGCTCCCGCGATCGTTCGCGCCGCGACCCCGATCAAACTCACGCTGCCATGGCTGCCTCTGGGAACCTACAGCTTCACCTTTGCCGCGAAGAAGCTCGGGTACTGGGAGAAACGCGGTCTCGACGTCACCATCGACCGCGGCTTCGGCTCGACCAAGGTCTGCGTCCCGGTCGACCAGGGCCAGTATGACTTCGGCCTGCTCGACATGGCCGTTCAGGCGGGCTGCGTAGGCCGTGGTCTTGATCTCGTGGCGATCGCCGGCGTCTGGCCGCGCTCGCCCATCGGCATCTTCTCGCTCAAGGAACTCAATATCACCGAACCGAAGCAGCTCGAGGGTCAGTCGATCGGCTTCGACGTCGGCGGCGGCGAGTTCCAGCTTTGGCCGGCCTTCGTGAAAGCAACCGGCATCGACGCCGGCAAGATCAACATCGTCACCATGGATGCGCCCGGCTTGATGCGGGCCGCCGCCGACAAGCAGCTCAAAGTGATCGGCAACTTCTTCGGCAGCATAGCGCCCACGTTCTGGGCCAATCGCATCGCGATCAACGCCATGTTCTACGAGGACTACGGCGTCAAGATGTGCAGCGTCGTCGCCGCCTGCAAACGTGCGACGATCGAGAAAAAGCCGGAGATCTGCAAGGCGTTCGTCGACGGCCTCATGGAGGGACTCAAATTCGCTTACCTCAACCCGGAAAAGGCCATCGATCTGCATGTCGAAAGCCTCAAGGAATTTCAGGGCGGCGCGCCTGCCACGCGTGAAGTCTTGTTCTACGGACAGGAGGTCGGCACGTCCTTGGGCTTTGTTCCTGCCTTCAAGGAACACGGGCTCGGCACCATCGATCCGCAGCTTGCCGAGGTCACGCGGCAGTCGGTCGAGACCTATATGGGGATCAAGAACATCCCGCCGGCGAAGGAGCTCTACACCAACCAGTTCGTCGGCTCGGTGAAGCTGACCCCGGCGGAATGGACCGACGTAGAACAACGGGTCAAAAAAG
>Ga0209647_1001402_pt1 | contig 20585 bp, 10 predicted proteins | sample GraSoi_2013_60cm_FD_185827 | JGI IMG/M metagenome (GOLD analysis project Ga0209647, IMG submission 185827) | Grasslands soil microbial communities from the Angelo Coastal Reserve, California, USA - Sample 9_17_2013_60cm (SPAdes) (version 2) | ecosystem: Environmental > Terrestrial > Soil >... | reverse complement strand
CGGGAAATCAGCACCTCCCGATCGTCGCAGTGGACGAGCCGATCTACCGCCGGTTGCCGTGTTTCATCATTGCCACGGTTGATAAGTTCGCTGCACTGCCGTGGACCGGCCAGGTCGGCGGGTTCTTTGGACGCGTGCATCGCTATGACAAAGAAGGCTTTTATGGCCCGTGTGATCCAAGCCGCGGCAGCAAACTTCCCGTTGACCGACTGCTTCCACCCGACTTAGTGATTCAGGATGAGTTGCACCTGATATCCGGTCCGCTGGGAACCATGGTGGGCCTTTATGAAACGGCGTTGGATGAATTGTGTGCTGTCACCAAAGACGGGCACATCATTCGGCCTAAGATTGTGGCCTCAACCGCGACGGTACGACGGGCCGTGACGCAGATCAAAGCACTCTTCTGTCGTCCGTTTGTGGACATCTTCCCGCCACCCGGACCGAATTACCGGGATTCATTCTTCGCCCGGACCTTGACTTCGTCTGAGAGCAATGCTCGCTTATATGTGGGAATAGCCGCTCAGGGACGCAGCCCCAAGGTCGCCATGCTACGGGTTTATCTGGCGCTGCTAGGAGCGGGACAGAAGGCGTATCAGCAACTCAAGAAATCCGGCCAGAAGGAGAATGCGGCCGACCCATACATGACGCTGGTCGGCTATTTCAACAGCTTGCGCGAACTCGGCGGGTCCCGGCGCATCATTGAAGACGAGGTACGCAGTCAGCTGTTAATGCGCTCAACCAGGCGCCGCCTGGGTGAGACGGAAGGCATCTTCGCCGACAGAAAGATCGACTACGAACCCGTAGAGCTCACCAGCCGGGTGGATACGGCGCGTGTGGCGGAGGCTAAGCGCAGACTCTCGCTGGATTTCTCAGAAGCAAAGCGGGTGGATGTGGCGATTGCCACGAACATGATTTCCGTGGGTCTGGACATAGTTCGCCTCGGCCTGATGGTGGTCTTTGGTCAGCCAAAAACCACGGCTGAATACATTCAAGCGACAAGCCGCGTCGGCCGTGATCAAGAGCGGCCGGGGTTGGTGGTGACCATCCTCAACGTGCACAAGCCGCGCGACCGCTCGCACTACGAGCGCTTTGCGGCGTATCACCAGACGTTTTATCGCAGTGTGGAGGCGACCAGCGTTACCCCGTTCTCTCCGCGGGCGCTCGACAAAGGGCTCTCGGGAGCATTGGTCGGTCTAGCGCGGCAGGGCTATGAGCCGATGACGATGCCGATCGGCGCGTCCGCCATTTTGAAGGAACGAGCCAAACTGGATTTTGTCGTTAAAGCGCTGGCAGAACGGGCCTTCGATCATTCTGACTTGCCCGCCGATGAAAAAGAGCAACTCAGGCTGAGAGTCCGTGATCGTGCAGCTCAACTGATTGATGATTGGGCCAAGGCCGCCAAGGAGCATCAGGATGTTGGCTCAGGCTTTCAATACAATCCCACGGAGACGGGCGGCGCAAAGCAATTACTTCATGATTATCTGAGCGCTGAGGTAAGGAACTTGCCGCCCACCCATTGGCGGATGAAATTCCGCGCCAACCGCTCGTTGCGCGATGTTGAGCAAGAAGTAAAGATCACAGTGAAGACGCTAAACAACATGGAACTGGAAGAGGAAACTGTATGAGTCCGGTGGTGAAATCACAAGGCGAAATCAGAATGAGCCAACTGGTGAACACCTTCGGGCCAGGCTCAATGGTTGATCTGCCCAACTACTCAGTGCTGGTCTCGGGCCTTGACTTCTGGACGCCGGGCGGAGAAGTAATTTCCGAAACGCGATTAAGCCAAAAGCTTGCAAAGCTGTTGGACGTGCCGGCGCTGGAGTTACGAACACCTCCAGCCGTTGACAGTGACCCCATGGCGCCGCCGAGAAACATTGTTGGATTTCAATTCCCGGAATGGTTCATCACGCAGGACCTGGAAGAACAAGTACGTCCGGGAGTCAGAACCAGGTTGCTGGTGCACCGCATAGCGCTTACCAGAGGTAAGTACGTTGATCGTGATAACAAAAAGCGGCTTGTGGTTCCAGTGCGGTTCGTTCGCGCTTGTCGTGCGGGGCATATCGGCGACATCGATTGGTTCGCTTTTGTTCACAGCGGCCCGTCGACCTGTGCCGCACAAAAGCGGCAGCTCTTTATTGATGAGCGCGGAACCAGCGGTGACCTGAGCGAAATCTGGGTGCGCTGCGAGTGCGGCAAGGCAGAACGCAGCATGGGGCAGGCAGTGATCCTGGCCACCCATCCACTCGGCTTATGCGACGGCCTACGTCCGTGGCTCGGGCCGATGACCAGAGAACAATGTGGCGAGCCAAGCAGGCTGCTAATCCGGTCTGCTTCCAACGCCTACTTTCCGCAATTGATGAGCGTGATCTCGCTGCCTGGACGCGATGAGACGGTCCGGGAGGCAGTTGACGGAGTGTGGACTTACGTGGAGGCAGTCGAGTCCGTTGATGATTTGCGCTATGAGCGCAAGAAAACGACCGTGAAAGCAGCACTCGAAGGCCTGAGCGATGACGAGGTGTTTGCTGAGATTCAATCCCGAAAAATGGGTACTACAGTTCAAGACAAGCCGGTCAAGGTGGCGGAGTTGGAAACCTTGATCGCAGCCAAGGATGAATTGGGAGAGGACCGGCCAGAGGGCGTCTTCTTTGCGCGCACACTGCCGCGAAGCTTTTGGGGTCAACCATGGATGGATGCGATCGAGCGCGTGGTATTAGTCCATCGGCTGAGGGAGGTGGTAGCTCAAGCTGGCTTTACCAGATTCGAGTCTGCAGCGCCCGATACTGAAGGCGAACTTGACATCGGGGTTCGTAGAGCGTCACTGGCACGGGAAATCACCTGGCTTCCAGCCTTCGAAAACAAAGGCGAAGGGATTTTCCTCCAGTTCAAGAAAGATGCCATCAAAGATTGGCTCTCACGTTCGGCGGTGCAGGATCGGTGGCAACAATTGGCTCGCGGGTTTCAAGAATGGAGCCGCGAGCACCCGGGCTCAAACAGACGCTTTCCGGACCTGCCTTACCTGATGCTGCACTCATTTTCTCATTTGCTGATCACTGCCGTCTCATTGGGCTGCGGCTACCCAAGCAGTTCGATACGGGAGCGTGTCTATGCCATACCAGGCGTGGGCTACGGAGTGCTGTTGTATACCGGCACCTCAGATGCGGAAGGCACTCTTGGAGGACTCGTACAGGTCGGCCGGCGCATTCATGAAACAGTGAGGAGCGCCTTGGATTTGGGCCTTCTTTGCTCGAACGATCCGGTCTGCGCTCAGCACGAACCGCCCAATGCGCTCGAAGGTCGGTTCCTCCACGGTGCAGCTTGTCACGGCTGCTTGCTGATTGCCGAGACGAGTTGCGAACAGCAAAACGACTTTCTTGATCGGGCGTTAGTGTTGCCAACGGTCGAAAACCGTGGCTGTGAATTCTTTAAGGAGATAGTTAAGAGTGAGCCAAGCCCTTCTCTCGCTAGCGCCGTCTGAGCTTAGGATGCTGGCCGGCGCGATTCGCATGGGTCGGCTTAGTGCTCCGTATTCCCCATTGATAGTCAGGCAACTTCTAGGCGGCGACGCTGCCGATTCAGTCGTTTCGAATTTACGAGAACTGGTAGATCGCGGTGTGACGTCAACCGGGCTGGCTGAATCCCTTGAGTTGCTGGCGATGGCCCTTCAGCAAAGACCGAAGATCGAGGATTTGTTGGAATTGGTTGTAACCGGTCCTCAGGTTGGCGGCGTCGCAAGCCGCGATACCGGCATTGTGGTCAGCGAGCTATTTAGTAAGGCCGAACACTCCGTCGTGGTGACTGGGTATGCGGTGTATCAAGGCATGAAAGTCTTTCGCGCGCTTGCGAATCGTATGGAAGAGGTTCCTAAGTTACGGGTCCGCATGTATTTGGACATAGCACGCAAAGCCGGAGACACAACCATTGATGCTGAATTGGTTCAACGTTTTTGCCAGGCATTTCGAAAGACGCAATGGCCGCCAGCAACGCGTTTGCCCGAAATCTATTACGATCCTCGATCGACAGCACTGGAGCGCAAGAACGCGGCAGCCTTGCACGCTAAATGTGTCGTAGTGGACACGCGTCATGTCTTTGTGTCATCCGCCAACTTCACTGAAGCAGGACAGACTCGAAACATCGAATTGGGCCTATTGCTGAAATCGGAAGTAATTGCCAGTCGCATTGTCGACTTCTTTGAACAAATCATCGCAGGTGGGTACCTGATGAGGGCTGCGTAAATCCTTCGAGGGAACCGATTAGGAGTAGCGGCGTTTGCTAGGAGCTCAACATGGCTAAAGCTGAAGCATCTGTTGAAGAATTGGTCGGCATGATCGAACGAGGTGAGCTACGCCTCCCTGAGATGCAGCGCCGGTATGTGTGGCGGTCAACCCGGGTCCGGGATCTGCTGGACTCGCTCTATCGCGGCTATCCTTCTGGCGCCATTCTCCTTTGGGAAACTGACGAAGCCGTACCTCTACAGGAAATGGCAGTTGCACAGCAAAAAAACCCTTACCAGAGCACGCGTCTGTTGCTAGACGGTCAGCAGCGTTTGACCTCACTTTGGGCGGTGATACGAGGTGAGCAGGTCACGGTTCGGGGACGCAAGAGGCCGATCGAACTCCTCTTCAATCTTGATCATCCTGAGAATCTGGCCCTGGTGACCGAAGTGTACGAGGATGGCGCCGATGATGAGGATGACGACGACTTGATTGAAGACGAAGCGGACTCGACCGAAGATGAACTGCAGAAGCGGTTCAATCGAATGACCTTTGTGATCACAACAAAGAAGTTGGAACAACTACCTCACTGGATTAAGGTGAGCGAGGTTTTTAAGACAGATAGTGATGCGGGGTTCCTGAAACATGCCGGCGTGAACGGCTTTGACGATCCAAATTACGAGCGCTACAGCCGGCGGCTCGCACGGCTGCGTGGCATCCGCAAATATGTATATCGTATGGACGTGCTCGAGAGGAGCCTCTCATATGATGAGGTCACCGAGATATTCGTTCGAGTCAACTCCCTGGGTGCCAAGCTACGAAGCTCAGACTTGGCGCTCGCTCAGATAACAGCCAAGTGGCGCAATTCACTCAAGACGTTTCAAGCGTTTCAGGAGCAATGTGCCCAGACTGGCTTTGAATTGGATCTCGGCATTTACCTCAAGAATCTCGTTGTTTTCACGACGGGCCAATCTCGGTTCCTTACAGTGGGCAGCCAACGGCTCGAAGCATTGCAAACGGGTTGGACTGAAAGTTGCCGTGGGATGGAATTTGCCCTCAACTTCTTGAAAAACAACACAGGTATTGACAGCCCGGCGCTGCTCTCATCGCCATTCATGCTGATAGCGATTGCCTTTTATGGTCACAAGCGCGCCTACGAGCTGTCACCACAAGAATCAGCAAGATTGCACTACTGGATTCTCGTCGCCAACGCCAAAGGACGTTATTCCCGCGGTTCGAGCGAGACGATTCTGGATCAGGATATTGCTACGCTGAGAGATGGGGGCGGCGTTCAAGAGATGATCGACAGACTGCGGCAACAGGTAGGAAGATTAGATGTTACTCCCGAGGAACTCGAAGGCCGTAGTCAACGCAGCGCGTTATTCAAGACGATGTTCCTCGCCTTTCGAGCTGCAGGCGCAAAGGACTGGCGGTCGCAGGTCGCAATCGCGCTCGATCATTCGGGATCTCAGCACAGACTGCAATTCCATCACATCTTTCCTAAAGCAGTACTGAAGGGTACTTGTACGGGACGCGACGCAGATGACATCGCGAATCTATGTTTCATTGCTGGCAAGACAAACCGCCAGATTAGCGACAAAGCACCAGAGCGATACTTTCCAGAGATTATCGACAAATCTGGGCAGGCAGCTTTTGAAGCACAGTCTATCCCTACAGCCCCCGCTGTCCTTGGAATCGAGAATTACAAGGCGTTTTTACAACAGCGCCGCGCGTTGGTGGCGCAGCGGCTTAATCAGTTTCTCCGTATCTCTGGTGCATGATCTTGTCGTGTTCCAAAACCCCCTACCGACAGTGGTGCTCCAAGTAGTTGATTCTTTGGATATTTTCATCTGTATCGCGGTCGTTTCTAAACCACATAATTTTGGAACAATGGGCCTTGTTATGGGAAGCCATACGAGTCCTGGCTTGTCGATTGCCACAACCGCGCTCGCGGCTGCGGCATTTGTCGGTCCGTGATTCCTGCTCGGAGAGCAGTGAACACTGAGCACACGCTGGATAGTAAGAGCGCCCCTCCTGAACAATAGGCGAACTTGCGATCATCAATCTATACTTTTAGGGATTGGTATTTGTTCAGGCGTGAAAATCAGTTCGACAAAATGTTCTTGAAGGTCGTTTACGAGCGGGATAGATTTGTCGGATTGCGCGATACCATCCAGCGCCATCTGTGATTTGCTAGCGCCGGCCGAGTTTTGGATAGCAGTTATGTGGTACACCGTTTCATGGAAGCGATAATGTACTTTGAATCCGGACCAGTTCGCCGGGAAACATGGCGACAGATGAAGCTTGTCCACTTCCAGGCGCAAGCCCAGCAGGGATTCAATTACCAGCCGGTACATCCAGCCGGCGGAGCCGGTGTACCAGGTCCAGCCGCCCCGACCAATGTGCGGAGCCACGGCATAAATATCGGCGGCCATCACATAAGGCTCCACTTTGTAAGTTGCAATCCTTTCTGGGGAGCTGGAATGGTTGACCGGATTGATCATGCTAAACAGTTCCCATGCGCGATCACTGTCGCCCATGGCAGCAAAAGCCATCGTGGTCCAGATCGCGGCGTGGGTGTACTGTCCACCATTTTCGCGCACACCCGGAACATATCCTCTTATATACCCGGGATCGAGTTCGCCTTTGTCGAAGGGGGGCGCCAGCAGTTTGATCAGGCCATGATCGCGATCCACCAGATGCTTGTCCAGTGCGTCCATGGCCTTTCGGGTACGCTGCTCATCGGCCGCACCCGACAGCACTGACCAGCTCTGCGCAATCGAATCGATCTTGCATTCATGGTTCCCGGCGGAGCCCAGCGGTGAACCATCGTCAAAGTATGCACGACGATACCATTCGCCGTCCCACGCGTTCCGCTCGATGCTGTGGCGCAGACGGCTTGCTTCAGATAGACATTTGTCGGCAAATACTGAATCACCGCGGCGCGAGGCGAGTTTAGCGAAGCGCGCCAGAACTTCATGCTGAAAAAATCCCAGCCAGACGCTTTCACCTTTTCCTTGTTCACCAACAAGGTTCATGCCGTCATTCCAGTCGCCGGAGCCAATCAGAGGAAGGCCGTGCCCGCCGCGCTTGAGACCGGCAAGAATCGACTGTACGCAATGGTCATATAAAGTAGTGACCGTCTCTGATCGTCCCGGCAGGTCGTAATAGGAATCTTCCTCGGGATTTACTGGGCGTCCTTCGAGAAAAGAGACCGGTTCGTCCAGTACTCCGAGGTCTCCCATAGTCGAGACATAGCGGCAGACGGCCAGAGGCAACCATAAGAAGTCATCAGAGCAGTGCGTGCGCACACCGCGTCCGGATGGAGGATGCCACCAATGTTGCACGTCTCCCTCACGGAACTGGCGCGACGCGCAAAGCAAAAGCTGTTTGCGAATCAGGCTGGGCTCGGCGTGCACCAGCGCCATCACATCCTGCAATTGGTCGCGGAAGCCAAAAGCGCCACCCGATTGGTAATACCCACTACGCGCCCACAGGCGGCATGCCAGTGTCTGGTATAGCAGCCAGCCGTTCGCCATGACATTGATGGCTGGATCAGGCGTGTCGACATTCACCGCTCCCAAAGTATGCGTCCAATAATGCCAGACTTCTTCCAGAGATGTGCGGGCCGCTTCTGTACCGCGAAAACGCTGCAGCAGGTCTGCGGCGTCCGACATTCCCTGCCCGACACCCAGGACAAAGATGATCTCTCGCTCCTGTTCATCCAACAACTCGAAAGGAACCCGGATAGCAGCGCAAGGATCAAGACCGGGACCCGTTTTCCCGGATAGGCGCGCCTTATACATCCCAGCGGGATTCGCAAGTGTGCCGTTCCGGCCCAGAAACTCAGTGCGATCCCCGCTAATGCTCCTGCTACTCTGATTGACGTCAAAGAAAGCGACGCGCTCGGAAAATTCTGCGTTGTAAGTGTTGCGTGCCAGCAGCGCCCCAGTGCCCGGATCAACCTCAGTGGCCACATGCATGTTTGACTTTGGCAGCGTGTCGCCTAAGAGCCATTCCACATATCCGGTGGCAGACAGCTTGCGGGTGCGTCCGGAGTGATTGCTTATTTTCAAAACTGAAAACTTTACGGCAGCACCTGGCGACACATACACCTGTAACTCTGAAGTGATGCCATCTTCTGAGTGCTCGAAGATGCTATATCCGAAACCGTGGCGGATCACGTAAGGACCGGTGCCGCGGGTTGGCAGCAATGTCGGCGACCAGAAACTGCCGCTTTCTTCATCGCGTAGAAAAAATGCCTCTCCGCTGGCATCCGTCACGGGATCGTTGTGCCAGGGAGTGAGACGGAACTCATGGGCATTTTCTCCCCATGTATATGCCGATCCGCTTTCGGAGATCACCGTACCAAACTCTGAGTTGGCGATTACATTCACCCATGGGGCCGGAGACATCTGGCCGGGCGGCACGGTGATGACGTATTCGCGGCCATCGCGGGTGAATCCGCCCAGCCCGTTGAAGTGAACCAGATCGCGCGGCTGCGGCTTTTCGCGCTGAATGGGCGCTCTGCGGGCAGCCCTCCTCACCGGCGCACTGAGAGCTTCAGCCTCCACGGAACGGCGTGTGCTGATCTGGGCGCTAAGCGGCCCCCGCGCATCCGTGATGATGACCCTTGCCACAGCCTGAAAAAGAAGGCGGTCTTCATCCGACATTTGCTCGGCCACACGGACAAAAATCTCGCCTCCGCGTTCTTCTGGATTGGCTTGGACACCCGCGGCCACAAGATCCATAATGCGATCCTGCAACTGTTGCCTGTATCCGGCGTGATCCTCATTCCAGATCATCAGATCTACGGCAAGACCTTTCAACCTCCAATAAGCATGGGCCTGAACCAACTGGCGTACCAGTTCGATGTTGGCCACGTCGCTAATCTGGAGCAGCAGAATAGGCAGATCACCAGAAACCGAGTAGCCCCATAATCCTGACTGCGTACGCATGTTGTTGCCAAGCACGGAAGCATCGGCGCGCAGTGAGGGATTGGCATAAAGGATGGAGCTGGCGAGCCGTCCATAACTTTGTGTGTCGGCTTCGGTGGCATTGAGCTGCCGCAGCAGTACCTGGCCATGTGTCCATGCAAGATCAAAGACGCGATCAGCCAGATGACGGTCCTGATATTTCTCCAACAGCTGCAGACAGCGGTCTCGAGTTTCGCCGATTCCCGAGACCAGGTTGGCAGTGGCGGATTGCCCAGGTTCCAGAGTGATGCGGTGGCGGATGGCGACAATTGGATCAAGCACTGAGCCCTGACTGCCGGACAACGCTGCGTCGCCGGTCAACGCTTGGGGATTGGCAGCCGTCCGTCCCCGCCCAATGAACTGCATTCGGTCGGTTTCGTAGGAGACGACCCCTGCGGCGGCTCCATGCACAACCATCAAGTGAAACATCCACCGCGACTGTTCATGTTTGGATCGAGGCCGTCGCGTGCATAGAATCGCGCGGCGCTTTTCCAGTATTTCCGTTTGCACAAAGAGATTGCTGAACGCGGGATGCAGGGCGTCCGAGGCCGACGAGGCAAGTACAACTTCCGCATAGCTGGTGATCTCAATCACCCGGCGTTTCTTTGTCCGGTTGGTGAGCGTGATTCTCCGCAACTCAATGTCATCCTCGGGAGAAACCGCAATCTCGGTATGCGAATCCAAGTCGGCCTGACGACAGCGAAACTCAACCTTCGCTTCCGAGAAAATAGACTCGTAGTGTTCCAGCGGTTTGACTGTGGGCTGGTGTGCGGAAGACCAAAACCTGCCTGTGGCAACATCTCGGATGTAACAGAACGTTCCCCAGGGATCCCGCGTCGTGTCTTCACGCCACCTGGTTACCGCCATATCTTTCCAGCGGCTGTACCCTCCGCCCGCATTGGTGACCATGACGTGGTATTTCCCGTTGGAAAGCAGTTGCACCTCAGGAACAGGGGTGTTGGGACTGCGAAATACGCGCACTGAGGATTCCTGACCGTCGGTATCAATCCTGCGCGTTTCCGGCAGTTCCTCTGGCGAACTATAGAGCGCCTTTGCTTTGGGAACTTTTTCATGCAGAAGCAGTGCAGTGGCCTGGAATATCGGCACGGACTCAAACCGGCGCTGCATGGGCCGGTCAACCAGAACATGGGCGAGAGCCAGCAGGCTCATCCCCTGATGATGGGCCATGTGGGACCGCACAGTCGCGCTGGGTTGGCCGCGCGGCACGCGCGAAGGCGTGTAATCAATCGCCTCATAGAAACCATAACTGCCTTCAAAATGGGAAGCTGACAATCGCTGCAGGTTGGCGCAGGCTGCTTGCGGATCAATCAGAAGCGCCAGCCCCGAGGCGTACGGAGCGATCACAATATCTTCGGCGAGTCCCCGTTTCAATCCAAGGCCCGGGACGCCGAAAGCCCGGTATTGATAGTTCATCTGCACATCCACGGCGTTGTACCCAGACTCCGAAATACCCCACGGAACGTTGCGGCTGGCGCCATACTCAATCTGCCGTTCCACTGCCGCTTTGTAACTTTCGTCGAGCAGCGTGTTGGCATAGGTTGGCATGACCAGCAACGGCATCAGGTACTCAAACATCGAGCCATCCCACGACAGCAGCGTTGGTCCAGCGGAGGAATGGGTGAGCTGGCGGCCAAGTGAAAACCAGTTGTCTTGTGTGATCTGGCCCTGCGCAATCGCCACGAAACTTGCCAGCCGGGCTTCCGACGCCAGCAGATCGTAGTAGCTTGCATCACGACGATCATCGGTGGCGTTGTATCCAATCGACATCAGATGGCGACCTTCGTCATAAAGGAAGCCGTATTCAACTCGGGCAACATCGGCGCACAATCGGGTGAGCCGCTCAATCTCTTCGATTCGTGCCCGCGCGCGATCAGCACCTTCGCGTATCAGTGGAGCTGCTTCCTCCAACCACCGGTGCTCAGGCGCTTCAGTCTTTTCAAGTGCGGACAGCAAATCAGTGTCCAAGGAGGCCAGTTCGCGCAGAGTCAGAACCTTGTTCCAGGGGAAGCCATTGAGTTCGTCCGGAAAGTTTGCAATCCCAGTCCATGGCACCATGAAAATGAAATCGTCAAGAGCAGTGCGGCAATGCCGGACCAGCGCGTCCGCCCAACGGACAGCTTGGCTTTCCCCGGGGCCAGTGACACCTTCTCGTATCAGTGCAACCTTCGCAGCCAGCTGTTCAAGAGCGGTATGGGTAGCCCGCAAGTCAGCTGGCGGTGAAACTCGTAAAGCCTCCAACTCTTGCCGCAGATCGGTAGCTTGACCCAGGGCCGCTTTGGTCCGCTCATTGTCCTGCAGAGCAGGTTGGTTTGTGTGATCAATGAAAACGCCAAGCGTGTCTATCAGGCCGGCAAAAAAGCGCGACGCAAGAACCGGCTGGTCGGCGAGCGCGGCTATTCCTGGCTCCAGGGTAAGCACGTGGGCAACGAGATTTCCACTGTCGACGGTGGAAATATAAAGAGGAAATAGCGGTTTCAACGTCAATGTGTCATACCAGTTGAAAAAATGTCCGCGATAGCGATCAAGCGAACCCATGGTGTCAAAAGTCATTGCGGTACGTTCAAGCAGTTGGCCCGCTGGAATATATCCTGTGTCATAAGCAGAGAGGTTCGCCAACAGGGAAAGCCCCATGTTGGTTGGCGAAGTGCGATGTGCAACGGTGGGTACCGGACTTTCCTGAAAGTTATCCGGGGGGAGCCAGTGATCTTCCGCTCCAACGAACTTTTCAAAGAATGACCATGTCTTGCGGGAGAGCTTACCGAGAAAAACGGTCTGCTCGGGCGATAGCATGATCGCATCACGCTTCAGTGGCAGACTGATCCACCAAGCCACGGCAGGGGCGGCAAACCAGAGCAGTAGTAGCGGCATTGCTGAGCTCAACGCAACAGGCCGCGATACGGCAAGATACAGCAGCACCGCTGTTGCAAAAGCGGGAGCGGGCCACATGGTGACAAAGTGATCGTCAAGTCCAGAACGACCCTTGTGCTTGTGCTCGCTGGAAGCGTTCCACTCCAACAGATGTCGATGCGAAAAGAGGATTCGCCAGTGTGCGCGCAGGATGGCGTCAAGGCTGAAGAACGCTTCGTAAGGCATACAGGCCAGCGTGAACAACCCTTGACCAAAGTGGCGTCCGAAGGCTCCTGCCGCTTCGTGGAGATGCTGCGTGGCCGTCATGTCTTCAGGTTTTCGCAATAGATCAAAAAACGCGCCCAGAACAATCGGAACAAAGATCGCGCCAATGACGGTGAGCGTCCATGCCCAGATTGGCGACAGTCGCAGCCAGGTCAGGAGTAGAAGTAGGACCAGAACAGCTGGCACCAGGCTGCGGCGAAGATTGTCGATGATCTTCCATCGCGACAGGAGCGACAGCGGATTCTTGAGAGCGTTTCCTTCCGGCCCGGGAACATGCGGGAGGATCCAGCGGGCGATCTGCCAGTCACCGCGAATCCAGCGGTGGCGTCTTGCCACGTCCGCGTCATAAGTGGCGGGATAATCTTCATAGAGCTGCACATCACTTAGCAGGCCGGATCGCACGTAGCAGCCTTCTATGAGATCGTGGCTAAGAATGCGATTTTCAGGAAATCGCCCATCCATGGCCTGCTGAAAGGCGTCCACGTCATAGATTCCTTTGCCGATGAAAGAACCTTCGCCGAAAATATCCTGATAAACGTCCGATACGGCGTGGGTATAAGGATCAATGCCCGGTTCACCTCCCCATAGCCGCGCGTAACGCGAATGATTTGTGCCGGGAAGGCTCACGGCAACGCGAGGCTGAAGGATGCCATAGCCCTCGGTAACGTGCCCCTTTGTGCTGCTGTAGTTGGGACGGTTGAGCGGGTGGGCCATGGCTCCCACAAATTCACGGACAGAGTCGCGCGGCAGCTCAGTGTCAGTATCGAGCGTGATGACGTAGCGAACACCTTGAAGAATGGCCGTCCTACCTGCGACGCGCACAAAGTGGTCGCCGGGATGGCCGCGCAGGAATGAGTTCAACTCCTCAAGTTTTCCGCGCTTGCGCTCGTAGCCCATCCATAGCCGCTCACCTTCATTCCAGCGGCGGGGACGGTGCAGCAGGAAGAAGATATCGGTCGCATGGTTGGTATACTTCCTGTTTAGATCCGCGATTCCACGCTGAGCGAGATTAAGAAGCGGCTCGTCTTCCGGCATGTCTTCCTGGGCAGCATCATGAAAATCTGACAAGAGAGCGAAGTGCACATTCTCATCTCGATTGGCTAAAAACCGCACCTCCATGGCTTCAATTAGTTGGGCCACGTTCTGGCTGCTGGTGAGCATAGTGGGAACCACAACGAGCGTGCGCAGCTCAGGCGGAACGCCCTGCGACAAGTCCATGCGCGGCAATAAGCCTGGTACGGCCAGCTGGGTCATCAGCCAGTTAAGGATCGTGACGAAAAACTGACTGGCAACAATCAAGCTAAAAACTGCCACAAGCGCCAGTACCGTACCGTGCACGCCATTGGCGCGCGCTTCGACGAGAGAGATTCCGCTGATCAACGCGCTGCCAAAAAAGATCGAGCCCAGATACAGCGGCAAGGCATGCTGCCGGCCGAAGCCTCGCAAAGATCGCGCGATAGATCCTCGCATTGAAACCGCGTGTTCCAGTGTCGGCCGCCCTTCACCTACGAGATAGAACCCAACATGTCCGGCCCGGCCTTCTTTCCGATCCCAACTCTCCTTGGCCAGGCGAACCACGTGTGTCGCTACCTCCGCTTCCTGGCACTTGCTGCTCCGGGCGATGGTTTCAACCACATGACGGTAACGGTCACGTGTGGCAAAGCTCATTTTGCCGTACACGCCCTGAGGATCTTCCAGCAATGTACGCTCGACGATGCTCGTGGCTTCAACAAACCCCCGCCAATTACTTGCGTCGAGGAACCTGAGGCTGGCGATGCTGTTGCTGATGGAAACCTGTTCCGTGGCCTGCTGCTGGTTTTCAGCCCGCACCAGTTGCGCAATGGTGTTGCCAGTCTCCGATAGACGTTGTTCAATCCAGGTGAGCGGCAAGGCAAGGGCCGGGCCTTGTCCCTGTAAACGGCGCGCCAGTTCGGCAATAAACGAACTCACCATGGGAGGGTCTGACCGCGCCATATCCGCGATGACGAGAATCAGGTTTTTGGGGTCCTTTTCGGCGACCTCTGTCATCCTGTTGGCCCAACTGTCCGCCAAGTCACGGTAACGACGATCCGCGGCGATCACTGCGGCCACGCGCCGGAGATTTTCAATGAGCGCCAGCCTCAACATGATGGGAATGGCCCATAGTTCGCCAAGATTCAAGTGGGTGACAGTCTGGTACGCCGCAATGAAGCCGCTGAGGCTCTCCAGATCAACGCGTGCATCAGTATGCGAGATCGTTTCCAGGGCCAGGTCGTATACGCGAGGCAGGCCTGCGGAGGGACCATTCAACAGACGCGGAAGGACCTGACTGTAGCCTCTTGGCAGGTGGCGCCTGGCGGTTCGAATCTGCTGTTCGATGAGATAGAAATTATCGAGCAGCCACTCTCCGGCTGGTGCAATACGCCGGTTCGCATGGGTGGCTGTCGTCAGAAGATGGCAGGTTTCATTGAGGATTTTTTCATTGTCCGCAAGTCTCGCCAGAAGCTGGTCAGGCGCGCGCCCGTCGGCAATCGAATGCATGGCCGCCAGGCTTTTGCCGTGCTGCTTCATCTGCTCTTTACTGAACAACTCTGAGCGTAGCGGCGCTTCTTCCTCAGGCTTCGGCTTCCACAGGCTCCTGCGTAAACGTCCGCCAAGATGGAGGGAATTGCCGTGCGTTGTGTTCAATCAATCAGCTCTTTTCTGAGATTTTCTGAAGACGCGCTCCTAACCTGCGCTTGGCACCGCCATGCTGAAGGAGCGCACGGTGAATCCGGGAGGTAATCCCCGCTAAAGAACTCCTGCCTTTACTGTACGCTATGCGCGAACAAGAGAGCATCAGTCACATGCAGACGAAACCGATCGATTCGATAGATTCTGGGCAACGCGGGCTTACTCGGAAGTAATCTGAAGTGACTAACAAGACTCGCATTCCAAAAGCATCTGGTTTAGAAACGCTCAGTTACGCGGCTAAGAAACGTGACGAATCAGCGACTTAGCTAAGGGAGTGAGGAGCACCCTTTTGGAACACTTGTGCGCACGGCAAAGCTCGGCGGATTTTAAGTCCCCCTCACATTCTTCTAAACATCGCGATACCTGCATATTTGCAGGGTTGCCGGAAACGGTAGCCTGTTGGTTGGTGAGGTTCGGTGAGGTCGAGTGTAGGGCCGTTGGTCACAATTTGGTCACAATGATTTCCTAGGTGACGTGTGGTGTTACTGCCCGCGGTCGGCGCCGTCGATGAACGCATTGTAAAAGATCAGCTTTGCGCGCTCGTCCGTGATCTGCATCTTCCTCCACGTCTCGACCTGGCGCTGCAACGGCTCGAAGTTCCGCTGAATCCTGTCCACGCCGACCGAGAGTGTATCAACCAGGTTGAAGCTCTTGGTGTGCTTGGCCAGGACCGGAGTGAACACGCCTGTAACAATGTGACAATCTCGTGTGACGCGTCGATTTCGGGCCGATCCTTGGCGAGTAGTTCCGTGTTGTCGACGATCCTGGGACTAACATTTTTGGCATAGGTTCGTTCATGTCCTGCCGGGGTGCCTTAGAGAGGAGAGAATCTGGGGCAAACATCGTCCATCTCTAATTCTGCGATTTGGTCCACTGCCGTCCCACCCCCTAAAAGGTCAGCACGAAATTCATTCCAGGCGGCCGCAGAGCAGAAATCGGAGTATGGTTCGGACCGAATCGGTTTTTCGGAACTCCAGACGATCTCGAAGTGCCACCTTCAACACTTTTTCTCAGCCGCATCGTCTTCCAAGTATGTTGATTCTCCGAATCAAATTGGGACCGTGGTACCCATGGTGCCGCGATCGCACGTTACTGGGAACGTGGGGTCGAGTTAGCGCTGTTCTTTTCTCAGGGGGCATCCATGCGCGTGCTTCCAAGGAACAGCGGTTTTGTTTCGATAAAGATTGCATCGCGATTGGACTATCAGGCCTTCGGAACACCTGGGAGTCGGAGCCGCGCGGCCATCTTCACCAACGCAGCGAGGGAGTCGGCCTTCATCTTCTGCATCACCTTGCCGCGGTGTGCCTTCACCGTAATCTCGCTTATGCCGAGTTCCCCGCCGACCTGTTTATTCAACAGACCGGAAACCACCAGTGCCATAACCTGCCGCTCACGAGGTGTGAGTAACGCAAAACAGTTCCGGAGCGCTTGCATCTCCGCCTCGCGACCAAGTGTGGCCTGGCTGCGCTCGATGGCGTTTCGGACGGCACTCAACAGCACATCATCGCCGAATGGCTTCGTCAAGAACTCGATAGCCCCCGCCTTCATGGCCTGCACGGACATCGGTATGTCACCGTGACCCGTAATGAAGATGATCGGCATGTCGATCCGATCGCTGGCGATGCGTTTCTGCAGATCGAGACCATTGAGACCTGGAAGAGAGACGTCAAGTATGAGGCAGCTCGGAACAAGGACCCGTGGGCGACTGAGAAATTCCTGCGCGGACGCGAATACTTCCGGCTGCCAGCCTTCGCAACGAATCAACAACTCCAGCGACTCACGTACGGAGACGTCGTCGTCAACCACGAACACGATTGGTGTGCCGTCGGACATGGGTGATGACCCCACTTCATGGCCAAGTGCGCGGGCTAAATTCATTTTATATCCTCCTAGCGCAGCACATATCAGATTGCCTAACCCACTCGAAGCGCGACATTGAGCGCTTGCAGCAGAGCCGTGTCGCTGAATGGCTTGAACAGGCACTCCACCGCACCCTGTTCGAGCATTCGCGAGCGTACAGCCTCATCTCTCTGAGCGGTGATGAAGACGATTGGAATCTCTTGCCGACGAAGCTTCAATTCCTGCTGAAGGCCGGGTCCGGTCATTCCAGGCATGGCAATGTCGAGGATCAGACATCTGGTTTGGCCCACGCAATCGGACGCGAGGAACTCTTCAGGCGACGAGAACGCGCGGGCGGCAAAGCCGAACTCCTTCAGCAAGTCGGGTAGCGACTCGCGAACCGACTCATCGTCATCGACTACTGACACTAGTGAACATGTATCTTTCATATATTTCCTGCCGCATCCGTCGCGGCTGGCGTCTCCGAATGCCGCGACTGTTCTCGGCACCCTGTCAAAGCCTCGGGTCCGCGAGGAATGGTGAATGAAAACGCGACTTGGCGGCAGTCCATGTCACGAGAATGCCCCACTCCAATCGAGAGCGCCATTGTGCCTTGGTATTGGTTCGGCGCTGGTGTCAACACCAGCGCGGTGGATGACGATGATCGCGATCTCTTGAAAGCGTGACTTAGATAGATTTCTCATGCAGCCTCCGTATCGGTCACGGCAGGCGTCCGCATGTCACGATTGCTGTCGGCGCCGGTCGCGCCGTCGAGTCCTGGCGGAATAGAAAATGAGAACGTAGCTCCCGGACCATCATTCAGCGTTGCCCATAGACGGCCCTGATGTTGTTCTATGATGGAGCGAGAAACCGACAAGCCAATCCCCATCCCGTCATTCTTGGTCGTGTAGAAGGCCTGGAATAGTTTGTCCATCGATTGAGGGTCGAAACCGATCCCCGCATCTTTCACGCTAAGGAGCGCCCGACCGCCTTCGTCCCGTTTGGTCCTGATCAGCAACTCCCTGGGGCGATCATGGACGGTGTTCATCGCATCCGAACCATTCCGGAGTAGGTTCAGGATTACTTGCTGCAGCTGGACTCGGTCACCTGTGACAAGCGGGAGGTCTTCGGCAAGCTCACATCGCAAGATAACCCGGTCTCTTTGAAGCTCACTCAATGACAGAGCAATCACCTCTCTCGTAGCGTCATTCAGGTCCACTCGCTCAGCGATAGTGTCTTTCTTGCTGAAGAGTGCGCGCAATCGCGTGATCACATCAGACGCACGGTTGCCATCGCGAATGGTACGCCGGGCAGTTTCTCTCGCACCGTCGACGTTCGGTGGATCCAATGTCAGCATCCGCAGACAGGTGCTGGCGTTAGTGACGATACCTGAGAGCGGCTGGTTCACTTCGTGCGCGATTGACGCCGTTAAGGTAGCGAGGCTTGTGACCCTAGCCACGTGTGCGAGTTCCGAACGGACCTTCCCGAGTGTCTCTTCCGACAGCCGGCGCTCTGTCACGTCCTGAGCCGCGCCGATGTACACCAATCGACCCTCCCGGTCTCGCCTTCCGTGACCGACCATGTGCACATACTTGACCGAGTGGTTGGACATCTGCAGCCGGTGTTCATATTCAAAGTCGCTGCCGTTACCTCGCGCCCGGTCGATCATGTCATTCAACAGCGGGATATCTTCCGGATGGACTCGACTACCGATCATCTCAAGAGTCACAGGCACATCCCGGTCAAACTCAAAAATGCGATAGAGCTCCTCTGACCACGTGATTTCGCCTGTCACCACACGCCAGGAAAAGCTGCCGGTTCGACTGAGACGTTGGCCTTCGGCTAGAAACGCTTCACTGCGCTTGAGTGCGTCTTCTGCGCGCTTCCTCTCATCAATATCCGTGAGCAGAGAGCACCAGCGAAGGATTCGTTCATTTGAATCTCGAACGGGCAGCCCGCGCACCTGAAACCAGCGATATACGCCATCGAAACGTCGGAGGCGTGCCTCGAAGTCGTATGGATTACCAGATGTGATCGATCGTGCAAAGATCTGGACGACACGAGGAAGGTCGTCAGCATGAACCGTGTCGCTTGTCCCCCAGCGCCTCAATTCCTCCAATGTCCTGCCGCAGTACTCCACGAGTTGGGGATTGACGAGTTCTACTTCACCAGCCGGCGTCAAGAGTGACACCAAGCCGGGGATGCTGTCGACGATCAAGCGTAAATTGTGCTCACTCGCCGCCAGGGCTTCCTCCGCGCGCCTGCGCTCGGCGACTTCCTTTCTCAGCACTTCGTTGGCTGCAGCTAGTTCTGCGGTCCGTTGCGCGACCCTTTGATCGAGTTCGTCGGCAACGCGCTTCTGTTCTCTCAACAATCGTGCCTGTTGTAGCCCTATCAACGCCTGGTTAGCCGCTATGCTCAGAAGAAGCGCCTCGGTCTCCCGCGGGAAATCTGCTCGACGAGACCCAGCTACGATTACCCCGATTTCACGCTGAACCCCGAGAGGCCAGGACACGAGTGAAACCTCTTCGTCTGCAATGTGACTGCGTTCCTGGAGATAACGTTTTTGTGGGTCATCTCCCAACCAGCGATTGAGAAACGTGCAGACCTCTCGCGGTCGGAACATCTGTCCTTGCGACTGAGCGATCCTGACTGTTTCGGAGGGCGCCGCGTCGACCAGGTTTGTTAAGCCCACATACACGAAGTCCAGATCGAGCATGCGAAGGAGTGAGTCGAGCAAGGTTTGAACGATGTCACTGGGTTTGGTGCCACTCCACATGGCAGGAAGAGCGAGGAGGCTGACCAGATCATTAATGCAACGTTGAAGGCGCTTGATCTCGGCGGGATGTTCGAGTTGCGCTTTCATGGTCAGCCCGCCGTCGCAGGTCGCGCAGGCTGACCGGCCCGCCGCGTGCGAATTTCATGCAGGAACTCCCCCGGCGGCACGAAGAACGGATTGTGCTGAAGAATGCCGCCGACGATGACCAACGGATGCGTCCGCATGATGTCAATCACTGCGTCTCCGCTGAATTTCGAAAGGCTATAGGTGCAGATGACCGCATCATCGTGGCGACACCACACATCATTGACCCTGGCTTCAAACTCAATCAGATCGTCGATGTGCGACCAGTCCATGCGGCAGACAATGCGACTCAGTGGAAGTCCCTCCGCATTGGGGCTCGCCATCTGCTCGAACGACTGCAGCATGCGATCCTGATCGAACCGGCCGTCTTGAAGGTAGGTTTCAGTGCTGCTCCGAAGTTCGAATTGACCGTTTCGTTGGACAGCGGTGGAGTCAATTCCTATGCCAGCTAATCGTTGCAGGTGGTCATGGTGTTGATTCGGATTAACAACGTGAATCGCCTTGTCTCCACGCTCGAACCCATCCTTAATGAACGGCAATAACACGCGATACTCTTCTTCATCGCTATTGAAAAACGCGCAGACATGACGTGTCTGGCCAAGTTGCGAACCGGCCAGGGAGATGGGCGCCGAGATTTTTCTCATGGAAGCTCCTCGCCTAACCACTCGGCAGCGGCTCCGGACATCAACTCCCAGATAAGGATGAGCCACCCCGTAGATGCATGTCCATTGTACTTTGGTATCGGTTTCTCAGTGCCGGATTGACAACCACATAAGAAACTTCAAGGGGGACAAGCCTAAAGAGAAAAGACGGACAGATCGTCTCACTTGT
>Ga0209647_1001401_pt1 | contig 20599 bp, 18 predicted proteins | sample GraSoi_2013_60cm_FD_185827 | JGI IMG/M metagenome (GOLD analysis project Ga0209647, IMG submission 185827) | Grasslands soil microbial communities from the Angelo Coastal Reserve, California, USA - Sample 9_17_2013_60cm (SPAdes) (version 2) | ecosystem: Environmental > Terrestrial > Soil >... | reverse complement strand
GCGAGATTGCCAAACGCCTCAACGCGAGGGGCATCCCCGCGCCGGGCGGTGGGCTGTGGCTTCACCGCGCTGTCGCTCGCATCCTTCGCAATCCCCGGTACAAAGGCGAAGCATACAACAGAAGGGTGAAGTGGGAGTATGTGAACGGGAAAAAGATTTCAAAGCCGCACCCCAACCCGACCTCGGTTGGAGATGGCGTTGTCCCGGCCATCGTGTCGGTGGAGTTGTGGGAAGCAGCACAGGCGCGGAGGAAGGTTGCCCAGTCAGAGTCCAAGCGGCGGAACAAACACCCGAAAGGAGAGCTGCTGCGAGCAGGGTTTGCGTTCTGCGGGTATTGCGGGGCCGTGATGACAGTAACGCACCACTACCCAAACAAAGGGGAGAAGGCCGTCCCTGGAATTGGGTACAGGTGTGGAACATGGCATGATGGCGGGCCAAAGCGATGTTTATACTCACCAACTATCGGAGCCGTGCATTTCGATGCAATTGTGTGGAAGTTCGTCGGGGATATTCTCGAACAGTGGGAGCAGTTTAAAGATGCATTGCAGCAGAACTTTACAGAGGCTAAGGAAAACATCGCCAGCTACGATGAGCTCATCGGACAGCAGGAAAAGGAGCAGGCGCGACTGATGGAAGACTTGCGCGGAACAGAGGGACGCACGCGCGCACTCATCTTAACTGAGATTGACCGCCTGAGCGCATCTATCGCCGACTTACAAGACAAGCGGCTCGTGCTCATACCTGTGTCCAAGGAGGCAGAGCATTTGCAGCGCGAGGTCGATGAGTTTCTCCGGTGGTGCGCAGAACTCAAAGGGCACTACGAGGATGCCACCTATGACAAGAAGCGTACAGCACTCCGGCAGCTCGGAGTCAAGGTCAAGATCTATCGCCCGAACGATCCTGACCACGAGCGGTGGATGATCACGATCAAGCCGGAAATCTTGGACAAACTGACGGGGCCTGCACCGGGAATCTTCTCGGATCAAGGCTCTCCAATAGATCAATCCGCTCGCTGATCGACACCGCAGCCATGGTTGCGGCCTGGTCGGACGCCTCAGTGCCCAATAACATGCGCGGCACAACCGTGAGTCTGACTGTCGCCTATCTCGCGCCAGCGGAGCATGAGGATATCCAGGCCACGGCCCGTGTGCTGCAGCGGGGGCGCAGCCTGGTCTACCTCGATGTCGAAGTGCAGAGTGTCTCGGGGAAGAGCATTGCCAGGGGTCTTGTTACCTACAAGCTCGGCTAACAAGAATTATTTGCCACCATGCTATCCCGATGCCGGGATGTGCTCAGATGATGATAGCTCGTCAATACATGAGTGAGTTGCATTGGCTGGTAAAATGAGGGCATGACTCCCGATGCCTGGGAATCTGAGACGTTTCAATCAAGAGAGGGGAAAAATATGCCACAAGATCCACGTAAACGCCAGAAAGCCCTTATGAAAAAGCGGAGCAAACAGAAAGCCGCTTCAGAACACAGGTCGCATCAACAAGCTTCCATGTCAATATCCGCGCAATCCATTATTCGCCGTGCTCGCGAGTTTCCTCTTTACGAATGCTGGATCAGTGCCAACTGGCAAAAGGATGACCCGGGACTGGTAGAGATCATTGTGGCCCGGCAGCAACCTGATGGTAATATATGTTTTGGGACATACCTTGTGGATAAGTACTGCCTGGGGCTTAAAAATACCTTTGCCCGGGCGGGTTTCTCCCATACTCGTTATCACGACGAAGTCCCTGGCAAACTGTTCCACGAGATGAAGTCGATGAAGTGCCCGGTCGAGTTGGCACACCAGATGATCTACGCATCTATTGACTATGCAGCACAGTTTGGCTTCACACCCGAAAAGGACTATGCGCTCACACAATATATGCTTGCACCTCGCGGTGAACTGGAAGAACCGTACGATTTGACGTTTGGGAAAAATGGAAAGCCCTTTTTTGTCGCAGGACCATATGATAATGCTACGCATATCATCAAGCAATTAGAGAAGACTGCTGGTCCAGGTAATTATGATTATTTGATACCAATTGGTGATTTCTAAACCTGGCTAAAGAGGGTATGTGTACGCTGCTGTCTTCACTGGACATTCCCTCTCCTATCACCAATTAGTATATGAGTTGCGATGCTATTCGAATTTCCTTTTCAAATAACGAACGGCTCTTTCATCCCACCGCTGCTCGATCCAGGCGTACAGTTTCGTCTTTGCCTCTTCGCGCGTACATAGCGCAGATGCGATTCCATGCAGTTCCATCCAGCGGTCAGCCAGCATGTAGCACGTGCTGTTCCAGCCGCTTTTGTTACCGTGCTCGTTCAGCCTTTCGGAGATACCTGAGATAACAATCTCGGCTGTACCTTGCAAGTCGGTCAACGAAAGATCGAATGCATGTTTGTCGGATGTGCGCTGCATGCCCGTCAACATTCTGAGCGTCCTGACATCGATGCCTTCGTTCTCCCCGATACAGTCGTAAATCCGGGCGGTTGGTCTGGCTAAAATACCTGCTACATAGCGCTCTTCCACTGTCTCGGATGGAGCGAGCAGGCATCTTATGAGCGGAAACATCTCCCTGGAGATCAGGAGCGGCTTGCCAGCAAGAAATCTTCCGTATGCGGCAACGCCCTCTCCGGCAAAGCGGTCCCTCCAGAGCCAGGGATCGGTGTCCGTTCCGGTGTGCCACGCAGCGTCCTGTGTGATGGAAACGAGAGAGGGATGACCGGGAATGAAGCTCGATAGCGGCACGATTCCCAGGTGTTCTACGACATGACAGGCTTCTTCATATGTGATGACAATGGAATGTGACAAACCCCTGATCCTTTCCGGGCCAGCATGCATTATTCAGATGGTCCCATTGGCCAGTTTTCCACACGTATCTTTCCAAGCTCTTTCACTGTAGTTATATTATAACTTAGCATGGTGACAGACCTCGCCTCATCTTGAAGCGCAACAGAAGTACTACCTCTATATGAGAACATAATGATCGTCAATGCATGGATGCTTTATAATCCCCCCTAACAAACAAACCCCATACCCCTATAACGCTGCCTGCTGCTTCGAGGATGAGGAGCAGATAACTGGTCACCAGAAACGGAAGTTGCCATACTCCTGGCGACATATGCGTAGCATTGTCAGCTCCGGCGAGCAAAAAGTGATTCACCAGGCCATAGAACAATGCGCCAAGCATAGAGAGGAACAAGAGCAGCGCTCCCAGCCGTGATAAGGGTGCATTCTTCAGCAGAAAGAGTGCCACAACAGGTGCGATCATGATCACAACAACTATAAACGCGTAATCGAAGAACGACGCTGGCAAGACATGCATTCCAACATGCGCTACTGAGTGGAGGATCGCTACGAGCACATGCAGCCATACGACCCATGTCGCAGCGATGATAGTTTTTCGCATCATCTACCTTCTTTCATTTTGTGTCCCTTGATACTTGCTTTCTACTCGCCTGGTTGTCCTTCACCTCATATTTGCTTTGCACCCATTCAGTCCAGGTGATGTGCCCGCGTACCGGCTGATCAGGGCAGGTGTTATAGCCACGACGAAAGCCCTGTGCAACTTCGCCTGGCAAATGCAAGGGAAGCACACGGCGATGCATCCCGCGTAGCATCAACCAGGTACGCGCCATCTGACCCGCCGTCAGTACTTCTGGCCCACCCAGGTCAGGCAGGCGACCACCCGGCCCGGCGACCGCGATCTCACATAAACGGCTGGCAACTTCACTTTCGGCTATCGACTGGCTTAGTAGATCGGTGGGTAGTAGCGTCACCAACGGTACCTTTGTCGCCGCCTGGAAGAAAAGATCGACCAGGTAGTGGAATTGTGTGGCTCTGAGAATAGACCAGGGAATATCACTATTCTTGACCAACTCTTCGGCGGCAAGCTTCGCGCGGTAGTAATAATAGGAAATGCGATCGATCCCGACAATCGAAATGTAGATCACATGAGCTACGCCAGCGACACGAGCCTGTTCGAGCAATAACCGTGTGCCATCTACGTCGATCTGCCGCGTGTGTTTGAATGGGCTGCTCGCCGTGTGTATAACTACGTCGATACCGGCCACAGCATCAGCTATACCCTGCCCCGTTTCTAGATCAGCTTGCGCCCATTCCGTAGCGGACAGCAAGTTCGTAGGCTGCCGCTTACGGCTCATGATGCGCACACTGTAGCCAGTTTCAGTCAGTTCTTTTACTACTTTGCTGCCCAGTCTACCAGCGCCGCCGGTAACCAGAACTTTCATTATAGAAGCCTCCTTCGGTACTCTCATCTGCATGTTTATCCCGTTATTGAACAAGTCACCCAGGAGACGAGACAGTGTGCTGAAATGTGACACCAACCACGCATCTGTCATCTCGCAGGCGATAGTTGCCAGCAAGATCTCTTTGCTCCAGACGAGTATTCCTGGTGTCCCGTTGACCAGGGCTGAAGAGAAATGCAGCGCAGTCTCATACCTCGTAGGTAATAAATGGTTCAAGTTGTTTGAGTCGCAGGGACGCGGGCAGAAGTCTGATGAGCATATTGCGCGCCCAACAGGCCAGGCGACCGGAACGCTGGACCAAAGCACCAACCTGGCGCGAGCGGGTTGCCACTAGATTGGCACGCGGGAGTCGTGTGGCCTGATAGATCTGGAGGGCCTGCTGGATGCTGCTGCCTGCACGCAGGCTGGCGCCAAGCACGACGGCGTCTTCGAGGGCCTGGCAGGCACCTTGACCCAAGTTGGGTGTCATCGGATGGGCGGCATCGCCCAGCAGCGTCACCCGACCCCGGCTCCAGGTAGCGAGCGGCGGACGATCGTAGATGTCGTTGTGCAAAATGGCGTCCTCGGGAGTGGCATTGATCAGCGTAGGGATGGCAGGATACCACCCCTGAAAAAGCCTCAGCAGTTCCTGCTTGCGTCCTGATGGCATGTCTTCCTCCCCTTCCGGCACATTGTGCGTGGCGAACCAGTAGATCCGCTCGCGGCTGAGCGGGACGATCCCGAACACCTGGCCGCGCCCCCAGCATTCGCCAGCCAGCAGCTTGACATCGGCAGGCATGGGGGTGATAGCACGCCAGGCCGTGAAGCCGGCATAGCGCGGTGGCTCGGAGCCGAAGATCTGCTGCCGGACGACCGAGTGGATGCCGTCTGCGCCGACGAGCAGGCTTCCCCGCGCCTGTCGGCCATCGGCGAAGAATGCAGTGATACCCTGGTTGTCCTGTTCAAAACGCTCCAGGTGCGCGCCAAACTGCACTACCGGTTCGCCTGGCGCCAATTCCTCCAGCGCATGCAGCAAAGCCACCTGCAGTTCGGCCCGGTGGAGCGCAACGGTTGGTGCGCCACACAAGCGTTCCACCTCGCTCGTCGTTGTCTGCGCCACGACCTTCCCCTGCCAGGTATAAATGCCCCCAACAGCGGTCGGGATGCTTTGCTCGTCGACGATCGTTTCCAATCCCAGCTTACGCAACGCCTTCACTGCATTCGGCCACAACGTTATGCCAGCCCCGACCTCCTTCAGTTCCTGCGCACGCTCAAACACCCGGACGGCGTATCCGGCCTGCCGCAGCGCGATGGCCGCGGCCAGCCCCCCGATTCCTGCGCCGATAATCAGCGCCTGACTCTCTCCTGGTATCTTCATGAGACATTTCTCCTTATTATGTGTCGGGATCGTTGGAAGGAGTGGATGCGGACACTGTGTGCGACGTAGTTGAGGGCATCAACCTGGGATGTTTGCGCAGTTTCCCCCACCAGAAGTTTCATCTCAATATCTGCTCCTTTGGCCCTGGCCTGGTTGTCATTCATACTATGCCATATCATCTAGAGTGCTGCAATAACGCATGCGAGAGGGTGCAACAGCTACCCGCACGCCTGCCCCTGTGGCTTCTACAACGCCCCCGTCAAGGAGTGCAGTTGTAGCGCTATGGCCATCGCCCGCTACCAGAAGAAGATCAGTGGCCCGCTCATCGACCGTATCGACATCCATGTCGAAGTCCCGCGCGTGGATTACGAAAAGCTGACCTGCAATGCGAAGATGGGGCCGACTGAGGTATGCGAGTTCTGTGAGCTCGAGGCCCAATTTCTTGCAGCAGGTAATCATGTTTCCTTACAATGAAGAACGAGGAGCGTTCTTGCTGTATTGGCAGTCTCTCTATAACTCCGCTACAATATGTACAGAACATAGTTAACTTTGGGCCATAGATTTTCTCAGCCCATGCTTCTCTTTTAAGCTAGACAAAATATGAAAGTAGTAATTTCCAATCCGCCTGGGGCGCGCAAAACGACTGGGACCGGGAAATGGCCCACGATTAGTGACCGGGAACTGTTGATCAGAACCTTACGCGAAGCAGCCGGACGTGCTGCAAAACAACAACGAACCGTACTTGCTAGTTTTACACAGCCGGTTGAGCAGTGTGACACGATCCGGGCCTTTACTGGGGCCAGGCGAGCGGGGCTGGGAGAGTGCTTTTTCTGGGAGCAGCCAGCAGAGCAAAATACGCTCGTAGGTGTAGGTGCCGCAACAACCATCGAAACAAATGGAAGCACATGCTTTATCGATGCTGCCTCTGCCTGGCGCGCCTTACTGCAGGACGCGGTTGTCACATATGCACCCGCAGCGGTGCCCACTCCTGGCAGCGGCCCTGTACTCTTTGGTGGCTTTGCCTTTGATCCGCTTTCCCCGCCCACTCCACTCTGGGCCGGATTTCCTGGTGGATTGCTCATTTTACCCAGGTTCCTCCTGAGCTACCGTGCCAATTACGTGACACTCACAATAAACAGAATGGTCCGGGCATCTGATACGATCGAGCAAAGCGCGCAGGAGATTGAAGCTGATGTGCGACATCTACAAGCCGCTATAGAGCATGCCCCAACGATACCTCGAGAGGAGACAGTTAGCCAGCACTCTATACACGAAATACGACCGGCATCTGAGTGGATGGAAATGGTGGCAAACGTAGTGAATATGATCCAACAAGGTGCTTTCGAGAAAGTAGTGCTCGCACGTGACATGCAGGTAAAGCTGAATGACCCTGTTGCAGCGTTCGATATCGGTATCATCCTCCAGAGGCTGCGTGAGAGCTATCCGGCCGCTTACGTATTTGCCGTACAGCGCGGAGAACGCTTCTTCATGGGTGCAACCCCCGAGCGGCTCGTCCAGGCCCAGGATGGCCGGATACACACGATGGCATTAGCGGGGACAGCGCGGCGCGGTGAAACCGGAGAAGAAGACGCACAGCTTGGTACCGAACTTTTACAGAGTGAGAAGAATAAGAGCGAGCACGCAATTGTCGTAGCCATGATGCGGGAAGCCCTTCAGCATCACTGCACTACTGTGCATATCTCCGCTGCGCCCCAACTGCTCAAACTGAAGAACGTTCAGCACCTGAAAACTCCCATTGCCGGTGAACTCATCCCAGGACGATGCATTCTTGACGTGATAGCAGACCTGCACCCCACGCCTGCCGTTGGCGGCTTCCCACGCCATGCCGCTCTTGAAGCTATACGAAACACCGAGAAGCTAGATAGAGGCTGGTACGCTGGGCCGCTTGGCTGGATTGGCGCGAGCGGTCATGGCGAGTTCGCCGTAGCGCTGCGTTCCGGGCTGATCGAGGGCGGTAAGGCTACGCTCTTTGCAGGGTGCGGCATCGTTTCCGGCTCTGATCCCCAGGCTGAGTATGCAGAGTCTTGTTTGAAATTTCAAGTGATGCTGCGTGGATTGGGTGGCAGCAATTGAGGATAAAGCATGTCGAGTGTATCTGCTAAGAAACAAGACTCAGCAAACCCCACATATGTCTATGTTGGCGCGTTTGTGGATGAGTTACAGCGAGCCGGCGTACGAAATGTGGTGGTATGTCCCGGTTCCCGTTCGACCCCTCTGGCTATGGCATTTGCGGCCCAGCCAGGTATGCGTATCTGGATGCAGGTGGACGAGCGGTCAGCCGCCTACTTCGGCCTGGGGATGGCTAAGCGGTTGTGCCAACCAGTGGCATTGCTTTGTACATCGGGCACAGCCGCAGCAAACTTTATGCCGGCAGTTGTCGAGGCAAAATTAACGCACGTGCCTTTGCTGGTACTGACGGCAGATCGCCCTCATGAACTGCGTGATAATGGTGCGCCACAGAGCATTGATCAGAATCGGCTCTATGGGACTTATGTGAAGTGGTTTGTAGAGGTTGCTCTACCCGAAGCGACAAATGTAGCCCTGCGCTATATTCGTACCATTGCAGTCCGCGCCGCTGCGTCAGTTCATGCTAATCCTGCCGGTCCGGTGCATCTCAATTTTCCATTCCGCGAGCCATTAACGCCTGAGCCAATTTCTGGTCAATCCCTGCCTCCAGTCGCACAGCGTGATCTCGTTGCCTGGCAGGGTAGGCCAGGCAACGCTCCTTTCGTCGAAGTTCGCGAAGCGCCACCGGGCGTACCTGCAGCTACGACTATGGGATATCTTATGGACATAGTGCGTGGAGCACGGCGTGGACTCATCATCGTTGGCCCAAACGATGATCTCGCATTGGTAGAGCCAATCGTGCGGCTGGCCCGTCGCCTTGGTTATCCTATTCTGGCTGACCCGCTTTCGCAACTGCGCTGTGGGGATCATGAGCAAGTCATGGTGCTTTCCAGCTACGATGCTTTCTTACGCATCGACTCCTTCATCGAAAGCGCGCAACCAGAGCTTATACTCCGTTTTGGTGCCATGCCGACATCCAAACCCCTACTGCTCTACCTGAAACGGTATGCATCTTGCCCGCTGGTAATCATAGATGGGCATGGCGGCTGGGAGGAACCAACGCAACTCGCGAGCGAGCTCTTTCATGCCAATACTGCTGCCCTGTGTCAAGCACTTCTTGATCAGAGTGAAGAAATACAGCCATCCGTGTCTCAAGCATGGTTAACCACGTGGCAAGATGCGGACAAGTTGACACGGCAAACATTACAGCACGCCGTCCAGGATTTCAACGAACTCTTCGAGGGGCGAGTTTTTATCGAACTCGCCGGGCTGTTACCGGATGGTACAACGCTCTACACGGGCAACAGCATGCCAGTGCGCGACCTGGATACCTTTTTCTGGTGCAGCGAACATCGCATTCGGATCATGGGTAACCGTGGCGCAAGCGGCATCGACGGGGTCGTCTCCAGCGCTCTAGGCGCGAGTGCGGGGGCAGGACCGAATGAACCAACAGTCCTGGTGCTTGGCGATCTCTCGTTCTTCCACGATCTCAATGGACTGCTCGCCGCCCGATTATACCAGCTTGATCTGATCATCGTGCTGATCAACAATGATGGCGGGGGCATCTTCTCTTTCCTGCCGCAGGCCGCCTATCCAGAGCATTTTGAACAACTTTACGGCACGCCCACAGGACTGGATTTTCGCCTCGCGGTGCAGATGTATGGTGGACAGTTTCAAAGGGGTGAGAGCTGGGAGCAGTTCCGCAAGGCAGTGAGCCAGGGGCTAAATACCGGCGGCTTACATGTTATTGAGGTCCCTACCGAACGTACTAGCAATGTCAAAATGCATCGCCAGCTCTGGGAGGTAATCGGGAAAACCCTCGACGAGCGAGGCATAGGCACGAAGGATTGAACATGGGAAGCATGTTTGTGCAGGTAAATGGTGTACGGCTTGGAGTTGAACAGCGCGGCGAAGCTGAAAAGAGCGATCCTGTGCTGGTCATGCTGCACGGCTTTACCGGAAGTGCAGCGGGATGGGGTCGCCAGCTGGGCATGCTTGCTGCTTATGGTTTGCGCGTAATCGCACTTGATTTGCTTGGTCATGGGCAATCCGATGCTCCTGCTGATCCGCAGCGCTATGCAATTGAGCACTGCCAACAAGATATCCTGGCGGCGCTGCAAGAGCTTGGTGTGAGCAAGGGCCAGGCGATACTCCTTGGCTATTCGATGGGTGGCCGCATAGCGCTCTACACAGCATTTTCAGGATTCTTTCGCGCCCTCATCCTGGAGAGCGCATCGCCTGGATTGGAAGACCCGGCTGAGCGTGAGCAGCGACGCATCAGCGATGAAGCACTGGCTGCAAGCGTAGAGCGCGATGGTGTACAGGCGTTCATCGAGCGTTGGGAAAAGCTGCCACTGTTTGCCAGCCAGAGGACACTACCATTCGAATCCAGGGAGGCGTTGGGTAGACAGCGCCTGCAAAATAGTGCTGCCGGACTTGCGCAGAGCTTGCGCGGCGTTGGCACAGGTGTCCAGCCATCTCTGTACGCTCGACTGCCAATGTTGCATGTACCCGTACTGCTGGTTGCTGGCGAGCTTGATACGAAATTCACAGCGATAGCCCGGCATATGGCCAGAGCGCTACCACAAGCACAACTGCATATCATACCCAGTGCAGGTCACACAGTTCACCTGGAACGGCCAGAGGAATTTGCTTCCCTCATAGGGAATTTCAGCCTATCCATGCTCATAGCAGGTTCGTCAGTCGTAACAGACACAAAGATACAGGGGCAAGCCCAATAATAACAAAACGAGGAGAAACACATGCCAGTAGAATGGAAGAAAGTCCGCGACTATACAGACATTATTTTTGAGAAAGCCGAGGGCATGGGAAAGATTACCATCAATCGACCCGAGGTGCGCAATGCGTTCCGGCCAGAGACGCTGACGGAATTGATAGACGCCTTCAACGACTGTCGCGAAGACCCGGAGATTGGCGTAGTCATCCTTACAGGTGCGGGCGATAAAGCGTTCTGCTCTGGTGGGGATCAGCGTGTTCGGGGTCATGGTGGATACGTTGGCAGTGACGGTGTGCCTCGCCTGAATGCGCTCGACTTACAGAAGGTCATTAAGTATCTTCCCAAACCGGTCATCGCCATGGTTGCAGGCTATGCCATTGGCGGTGGTCACGTGCTGCACCTGCTCTGCGACCTGACGATTGCCGCCGACAACGCCAGGTTTGGGCAGACTGGTCCTAAAGTTGGCAGTTTTGATGCCGGTTGGGGCGCTACCTATATGGCACGCGTCGTCGGTCACAAAAAGGCCCGTGAGATCTGGTATCTCTGCCGGCAGTACACTGCTCAGGAGGCCCTGGATATGGGATTGGTTAACACTGTAGTGCCGTTGGAACGCCTGGAAGAAGAAACTATCCAATGGGCAAAGGAGATACTGGAGAAAAGCCCAATTGCCCTACGCTTCCTGAAAGCGGCTTTCAATGCAGACACCGACGGTCTGGCGGGTATTCAAGAGCTGGCCGGCAATGCAACAATGCTCTACTACATGACCGAAGAGGGTCAGGAGGGGAGAAATGCCTTCCTGGAGAAGCGCGAGCCCGATTTTTCCAGGTTCCCGCGCTTGCCTTAATGCCTGCTCAAGAGGTTATTTCGGGGAGAGGAGACGTCCCAAGAACATCTCCCATTTTGATACAAGAGGTAACACAGCGATACAACCGATACAAGAGACACAAATGACACAAATGACACAAACTTCTTTGGAAATACATTAGATACGCTGGCAGCATGAAAATCGTTGACGTTCAGTGGCGCAGCTATCGCCTACCGTTCCTTAACAGCTTCAGCACAGCTCACAGTGTAATGACGTCACGTGAGGGGATAATTGTACAGGTGACTACCAGGCAGGGAATCTCTGGTATTGGAGAGATAGCGCCACTTCCAGCACTTGGTGGAGGAAGCCTGGCAGATGCCCGCAGGCTTCTTCCGGCACTGGTTGCGTGTCTTCACCATAAGACACTTCATGAAGCGTTGGACCTTGTGCTCACCGGGTGGAAAGCAGGTACAGAGGCCGCCTCGACGCTCTGCGGGCTGGAAATCGCACTGCTTGATCTGATTGGCAAAGCTGAGGGATGTGGAGTCTGTACGCTGCTCTCTCCAGCCGGTACTGCAACACGAGCAGCCGTGCCAGTCAACGCCGTTATCAGCGCAAGAGCAACGGAGGCAGCAATCGCGACTGCACGGGATGCCAGGAAGAACGGTTTTCGCTGTGTAAAGCTTAAAGTAGGATGGGGAGTGAGTGTCCACGAAGAGATAGAGCGTGTAGCAGCGGTGCGTGATGCAATCGGGCCGGCTATGCATCTCCGCCTGGATGCGAATGAGGCCTGGAATCTTGAGGAAGCAATCGCTACCCTCTCTCAATGCGTCCCATATGACATACAGTATGTCGAGCAGCCCCTGAAGGCGCACGATCTTGCAGGAATGCGTACTCTCCGGCAGGCGTTACCCATCCCGATTGCGGCTGACGAAGCATTGCACAGCCTGGAGAGTGCCCTTCTCGTCCTCGATAGCGAAGCGGCTGATATCCTGGTTATCAAGCCCCAGCTTGCTGGTGGACTACGTGTTGGGCAGCGGATCATCCAGGCTGCGACAGAGCGGGGTGTACGCAGCGTCATTACAAGCACGCTCGAGGCAGGTATTGGCCTGGTAGCTGCGCTGCACCTCGCCGTTGCATCACCGGCCGTAACGCTTGAGTGTGGTCTTGCGACTCTTGATCTGTTGAGTGATGACTTGCTCATTGATGACCTGCCTGTCCGCGATGGCTTCCTTACAGTTCCAACAGGCCCTGGCTTAGGAGTTGCGCTGGACTGGGAGGCGCTGGATAGATATGGCTTAAGAGGTCTCAATTGAATTCATCTGACATTTTTCTACCCGATTGGCTGGCCCGTTGCGCTGAGAACCGCCCTGAACACCTCGCGGTGCAATGTGACCAGGTGCAATGGAGTTTTGCAGAGCTTGATCGCCAGGCGACAAAGCTTGCACGGCAACTTGCTGCGATAGGCGTCCAGGAGGGAAATCGTGTGGCCCTGCTGGCCGCCAGCGGCTTGCCCTACGTCGCGTTTGTTCACGCACTGGCACGGCTTGGGGCTATCCTGGTGCCTCTTAACCTACGTTTGACCCCGGAAGAGCTATGCTGGCAGGTTCGCGATGTGCATGCCTCACTCCTCGTCTGTGATGCAGATTATGCGAGTCTAGCCCATGAGATCGGACGCGCTGTGCCACAATTGCCTCTTGCTACGCTGGCAACCGGATCAAAAAGGGGCGAAACGGTTTTAAGTGAGCTTCCTGAAAACGATGCGCCCCTGCGAACCCTTATTGACCTCGATGCGCCACAGGCCATCCTGTACACATCAGGTACAACTGGTCAGCCGAAAGGCGCAATCATCACCTATGGCATGCAGTGGTGGAATGCCGTTGGCTCGGCTCTCAATCTTGGGCATAGTCCTGACGATCGCTGGCTTGCCTGCCTGCCGCTCTTCCACATAGGTGGCCTCTCGATTCTAATGCGCAGTGTCATCTATGGGATCAGCGTGGTGGTACACAAAAAATTTGATCCTTTTATCGTCAATCACGCCATATATGAGGACAAGATAACCATTATCTCGGTAGTTGCCGTGATGCTGCAGCGCATGCTCGCTGCTCTCGATACCGGCGGGAGAGGAGCCGGCTATCCCTCAACGCTACGTTGCGTGCTGCTTGGCGGCGGTCCCGTTCCCTATCCACTACTTGAAGCATGCATGCTTCGTAATATTCCTGTCGTACAGACGTACGGTCTAACTGAAGCTTGTTCGCAGGCGGTGACGCTTTCACCGACAGATGCGATGCGCAAACCTGGTTCTGCAGGACGCCCACTCCCTCCTGTCCAGTTACGCATCATGCGTGATAACAGCTCAGCATCTCCTGGAGAGCCAGGCGAGATATTTCTGAAAGGGCCAACAATCACCCCTGGCTACGTAGATAGGCCAGAGGCAACAGCTCAGGCATTTCAAGACGGCTGGTTCGCTACGGGTGACATTGGCTATCTTGATAAAGATGGCTATCTCTACGTACTTGACCGCCGTGCTGACCTTATTATCTGTGGTGGAGAGAATGTATACCCCGCAGAGATTGAATCCGTCCTGCTATCTCATCCCGGTATAGCAGAGGCCGGCGTGTGTGGACAGGCAGATGCGCAATGGGGACAGGTGCCCATTGCCTTTGTTGTTCCCAAAGCCGGTAGCATAGTAAGTGCCGGGGAGTTACTCGAGTATATAGCGCAAAAACTGGCCCGTTATAAACTGCCCCGGGCTATCTACTTTACCGGACAGCTGCCACGTACTTCATCAGGGAAGCTTTTACGCCGGGAACTACCTCGATTGCTGCAAACTCCGTATAAATAAACTGTGCCAAATAGACTTATTTCAGTCAACGAAGTTACTTATCAACGCGTTCAATCTCTTCTAAACTGGCATATGCATGGCGCGAAAACAGCGCAATCATCTAAGCATAACCTGCAGTATCACGCCCTCATCTACTTCCATTTAGTCGGCTTTTTATGCTCGCCCGTGATGTAATGGCGCATCCCTCATACAAGACACCGCATAAAAATTGATCAGGATTAACCTTGACAATATTCGCCGCTTCATGTTACTATGACCATATACTTATTTCTGTGAAGGAAGTAACTTCATAGCGACCTATTTGAGAGGGAAACGACTGCATGTCTGCTACACGGACGGGGAATAAGCGGCTGCTGCGTGATCTCAATCAGAGTATCGTCTTCAACATGATCGTTGAGCGAGGCTCTATTTCGCGCACTGAGCTTGCGAAGCAAAGTGGGCTACCTGCTGCGACCATTACACGAATAGTGGGGAATTTTCTCTCTGCAGGTCTCGTCTCAGAGGTTTCATCTGAGGAATCGAGCGGCGGACGCCGGCCGGTTCTACTCAGTATCAACCCCTCCGCCGGGTACATCGTGGGAGTCAAGCTGCGCGAGGATAGCATGACAGTGGCAATCTGCGATTTGAATTGCACCATTATCTATGCCCTCGAAGAGAACACCCTTGCTAACTCTGATACGCTTCCCCACCGGGTCGTCGAGGCCATTGCGGAAGCCGTGAAGCGCTGTTTGAGCGAAGCAGGCATTTCAGTTCGTAAGGTGCTTGGCGTCGGAGTAGGTCTGTCGGGCTTAATAGACTCATCACGGGGTATTTGTCGCTACTCAGCCATTCTCAATTGGCGAGATGTCGAGCTAGGCCCTGCCCTGGAGTTCAAGCTGCGTTTGCCGGTACGCATGGATAACGACGTGAACACATTGGCCGTGGCCGAACGATATTTTGGCGCAGGACGCGATGCAGCGAATTTCCTCCTGGTGACAGTGGGACGTGGTGTCGGGCTAGGGATCGTTGTGGGAGGAGAGATTTATCGTGGCTCACATGGCGGAGCAGGTGAGTTCGGCCATATGACCGTCGATACATCTGCCGATGCCCCTCTTTGTAATTGCGGCAAGCGAGGATGCCTGGAGGCTATTGCATCAGACTACGGCATTCTGCGAGCTGCTACAGGAATAGATCCCGGTCATCACGTGGAAGATACGATAGGAACGTTGATTGACCGTGCGCGTATGGGAGATGCGAACACGCAAGCAATCTTCACCCGTGCAGGGAATGCCTTAGGAGTTGCTGTCGCCAACTTGATCAATATTTTCGATCCCGCACGTGTACTTATCAGTGGAGAAGGTCTTCGGGCTGGTGATCTTCTCCTCGAGCCGATGCGTGCTACCATTCCCCTACATACGTTTGGGCCTTCTGGTGAGAGCGTTGAGCTGGTTCCCCGCCCAACAGATGAGGCGAGTTGGGCACGTGGCGCCGCCAGTTTGATCCTGCGCGAGGTATTCCAGTCCCCAATTTACGAGAACGAAGAAGCATTGGTTATCGACGACTTACTGTCTCAGGCAAGCAGCCAACGTCGTAGAAAGGGGGAATTAAGAGAAGTCTAGTATCAGTTCCATCTCTCCTCAAGCTCTGTGCGTGGCATGAAACGGTCACGTTCCAGCGCTTCAACGAAAACACTCAGGTGTATTCACGATCATCAAGGAGGTAGAATCATGCAATCCACCCTCTCTCGCCGGCGCTTTCTCGAACGGAGCGCCCAACTTGCCCTTGCCACAAGTGCGGCTGGCAGTTTCCTCGCCGCTTGTGGCAGTAGTACAACCAGCACTACCGGTTCAACTAAGACGACCATCACTTTCTGGCATGCCTATAATGAAACAGACACCGAGAACTCGACCCTGCTCACGAAGGTCATCCCGGCCTTCAATAAGCAGTACCCGAATATCACCGTCCGCAGCCAGGATATTCCCTACCAATCGCTGCTGCAAAAACTGATCGCCTCGGTCGCTGGTGGGAATGGTCCTGATCTCGTCCGCACTGATATTATTTGGATGCCTCAACTGGCAAAGATCGGTGCCCTGGTCTCAACCGACGATATTGTGGCTCAACGCAAGAGCGAGTTCTATGCTGGCCCACTCGCTACCTGTGCGTACAAGGGAAATTATTACGGCCTGCCTCTGGATACCAACACAAGGGTCGTCTACTACAACAAGACGCTCTTCTCCCAGGCTGGTGTGAGCCAACCACCGGCAACAACCGCCGATTTTAAGACTGTTGCCTCCAAAATCTCCGCTCTAGGCAAGAATATTTTCGGATATGCCGAGGGCGGGCTCGACCCCTGGGATACACTGCCCTGGATATGGAGCTTCGGGGGCGCAGTGACCGATGCCAATTATACGAAGGCTACCGGGTACATCAACGGCCCCCAGAGTGTCGCAGCCCTGGAGTTTCTGGTCGACCTTTACAAGAATCGCGATCTCTCACCCAGTATCCTTGGCAGCGGCAATTTAAGCACGGATGATGCTTTAGGTAAAAATCAGGTCGGTATGATCCTTGACGGGCCCTGGGTACCACCTACGCTCCAGCAAGGGTATCCTAACCTGCAATACGGCATGGCACTCATGCCTGCTGGACCGTCAGGCCAGTCAGCCTCAGTTGTAGGTGGTGAAGATATCACCATCATGGCGGCGAGCAAGAACATCGACGCGGCAAAAGCGTTCATGCAATTCATGACTTCGGAGCAAGCTCAGGTTCTGATGGGGATAACAGGCCAGATGCCTGTCTTGAAGAGCCTGGCGGGTGACTCACGCCTCCCTTCGTATTTTTCGATATACGACCAGCAGTTGCAGACGGCGTACCCGCGCCCGGTTACTCCCAATTACACCAAGATTGAAACGATACTCACCGATGCGTTCAATCGTGCTTTGCGCAGCGAGGCTTCGGCCCAGGCTGCCCTGGATAGTGCGGCTCAACAGATTGATCCTCTCCTTCAGGGGTGAGCATGGCTATCTGCGATTGAGTAGCGAGGAGGCCAGGCCACGGCGAAAGGCCTGGCTTTCCTTCCCTAGAAGAAAGAAGCGGACGCCGATCATGGAGGTACCTCCTTTGGATGTGACTCACTCTTCTGTATCAGTTGGTCATCAGAAGATGACGACCAGGCGAAGGTCGCGTACATTTCGCCGCCTGCTCCCAATCTACCTGTTCATTCTTCCTGGCATGGCCTTGTTTTTACTCTGGACGCTCTACCCTATGCTTGATGCCCTGGTAATGAGCTTCTTCCAGTGGAATCCGAATCCTGCCGCAACAAGTCCATTCAATGGAATAGCGAACTATACGCAGGCGTTGTCAGACCCGATTTTCTGGCAGGCATTCGGCAATGTGCTCTACTATACAGTGGTCACTGTCATCGGCCAGATGGTACTTGGGCTCGCTGTTGCTCTACTCCTTAACCGCAAGCTCTTCGCCCTGGGCTTCTTTCGTGCCCTCTATTACTTACCTGTGGTCACCTCCTGGGTGGTTGTCTCCGTTGTGTTCGCCTTCCTCTTCAGCGCTCCATCGGGGCCTGTGGACTGGTTCCTCGGTGATGTTCTGCACCTCATTCCAGATACGCAACTCTGGCTGGGAAGTACTACTCTCGCTCTGCCGACCTTGATGATCCTGGGCATCTGGAAAGGCGTCGGTTGGAACATGGTTATATTCCTTGCAGGTTTACAGAGCATCCCCGCTGAATTATACGAGGCGGCGCGCGTAGATGGAGCGAATAGTTGGACTTTATTCCGCTTTATCACCCTCCCCCTGCTGCGACCTGTCATTACCTTTGTCACAGTGATCCTGACGATGGGAGGGTTCGGGACGTTCATTCCAATGTTTATTCTGACACAGGGCGGTCCTCTCCATACAACAGAGACCTTGCTGACCTACGCCTATACGAATGCCTTCCAGACATTCGACTTTGGGTATGCAGCGGCGATTACCTATATCTTTGCGATCTTTGTCATCCTACTTGCCATCGTACAAATACGGGTGATGCAGAGGAAAGTCGAATACTAGGAAACACGACCTATAGAAAGAGGAGAGATGTTTATGATCATCACCACGACGGTACCAGAACGCAGAGAAAGCCTCAAACTGAGGCTTTGGCATGTAGTGCGACGGTCATTGCTCTACCTGCTCATCACGGCAGGAGCGCTCCTGATGCTCATCCCATTTGCCTATATGCTTGGCGTTTCCTTCACCCCCAGCGCCTTTATCTTGCAAACAACCTCAACCTTTATTCCCACCCATCCCACGCTGGACAACTACGTGCGCGCCTGGACCGACAACAATTTTGGCCAGGCTTTTCTCAACAGCGCTATTGTGGCCGGTGGTGCTACGTTTCTGAACGTACTCCTTGCATCCATGCTCGCGTTTGCTTTCGCACGCTATCATTTTCCAGGTCGTAATATCCTGTTTTACGGTATGCTTGCTACGATGACAGTGCCGGCCATCGTCCTTATCATCCCGCAGTTCGTCCTGGCAAGCCACCTGGGGCTGATCAATAATCGATTTGGCCTCATCCTTGTCTACGCAGCAGGCATGGCGTTTGGCGTGTACCTGCTGCGCGGCTTTTTTGAAGAGATACCCCAGGAACTCTTCGATGCAGCAGCCATCGATGGTGGTGGTATTTTTCGCTCGTTCTGGTCAATCGCTCTGCCCCTGGCACGTCCTGCTCTCGCCGCCGTGATCATATTTTCCTTCGCGGCGAGCTGGGAAGAGTTCACCTGGGCGATCACTTCGACCAACGATGCTTCGCTCTATACGCTCCCCGTCGCTATCCAGCAGTACTATAGCAACCATGCGACAGACTGGGGAATTGTCTTTGCCGCCTCTGTACTGGCAGCCTTGCCAGAGATCATCGTTTTCTTGATCTTCCAACGTCACTTTGTGAGCGGCATACGAGCCGGAGGAGTAAAGGGATAATTTATGAGCAATCCAGAGTCCAAGCATGTTATTTCTCTCAAAGATATGTGGGTGGATCGAGCGGTTTATCAACCAGGAGAGCCTGCCAATCTTTTGCTCCTTTTACAGAACCAGGGAGAAGCGGCTGTACCAGTTCAGCTATATGTCTCTCTCTCCTGGTTAAACGAAGAGGTATGGACGCGTGACCGGAAGATTGAGATACAGCCAGGCGAACAGCAGGTTGCGTTGCCGCTCGAACTGCCAGTTGAGAGTTTCCGTGGATATGGCGTCGATCTAACGCTGTGTGATGAGTATGGTTATCCGTGCGCGCAGAAAAGCACGGCTCTGGATGTTCTGGAAAACTGGGCCCAGGCTCCTCGCTATGGTTTTCTGTCCGACTTCGCGCCGGGAGATCACAACGCGGAGGCAATTTGCGCCAGCCTGGCCCGCTATCATGTGAATCTCGCGCAATTTTATGATTGGATGTGGCGGCACTATATCTTGATGCCACCGGAAGATGAATTTAACGACGCTCTCGGCCGGCGCATTTCCCTCCGAAGCGTCCGCGAAAAAGTGGCCGCCTGTCATATGCAGGGCATCGCTGCGATTGGCTATGCCGCCGTCTATGGCGCGGAGCCGGAATACGCGCTGGAACACCCGGCTGAGATGCTCTACGACGCGGCGGGCGAGCCTTATAGCATCGAAAAGCTGTTCTATATTATGAATATTCACGAGGATAATCCCTGGCGTACGCAGATTCTGGCGGAGATGGCTCGGGCGGTACGCGAGGTGCCGTTTGATGGACTGCATCTCGATCAGTACGGCTTTCCTAAAAAAGAGGTCTTTGGACCCGCGCCTGAACGCGTTCCCTATGACCTGTCTAGGGATTTTCCCATGTTCATTGACGAGGCACGCAGGGCAATCAGGCAGGTACAGCCGGACAGCCAGGTCATTTTTAATGCTGTGGAAAACTGGCCAATCGAGACTGTTGCTTCAAGTAGTCAGGATGCAACCTATATTGAGGTCTGGCCGCCATATGCGAGCTACTATGATCTGCAAAAACTCATTCTGGAGGCGCGGCGCCTGGCACCGCATAAACAGGTGATCCTCGCGGCTTACCTGGCTCCATTGAAAAGCGCGCAGGGAGAAGATTTGCTACTAGCCGAAGCGGCGACACGCCTGGCCAGCGCGGCGATCTGGGCCAGTGGCGGCTTTCATTTGCTCATAGGCGAAAGAGACGCTGCCCTCTGCGATCCCTACTACCCCGCCTACGCCTCGCTGCGTCCCGACTTTGCCCGCGTCATGCGCGGCTACTATGACTTCGTAGTGCGCTACGAGAACGCACTGAGCGATCTGCGCCTGGCTACCATAACAGGGACGGAGGAGGCACAGCGCATGGTACGCCTGCACGGTCTGCCCTCGTCCACTACCGGAGAAGCGGGCAAGGTATGGGTGATTGTACGGCAGATGCCGGGACTGTATACCGTGAGTCTCGTTAACTTGAGCCAGGCACGGGACGCGTATTGGAATGCTCCAAAACCTCCTCCACTCCCGCTGCACAATCTGGAAATTGAA
>Ga0209647_1001400_pt1 | contig 20605 bp, 23 predicted proteins | sample GraSoi_2013_60cm_FD_185827 | JGI IMG/M metagenome (GOLD analysis project Ga0209647, IMG submission 185827) | Grasslands soil microbial communities from the Angelo Coastal Reserve, California, USA - Sample 9_17_2013_60cm (SPAdes) (version 2) | ecosystem: Environmental > Terrestrial > Soil >... | reverse complement strand
CGTTACGCGCGAATACTACATCAACGACGCCGGGGCGCAGGTCGACATGCTCGCGCGCTCGACGTATCTGCGCTACCGCGAGGCGCTCGGCGAGAATATCGGCGCCGTGCCTGAAGGCCTCTACCCCGGCGAATACCTTAAGGAAACCGGCCGCGCGCTCGCCGCGCGCGACGGGCACAAATGGCTCGGCGCAGCCGAGGAGGTGTGGCTCCCTGCGGTGCGCGACTTCGCCGTGGCGGAGATGATGGTGCTGATCCGTGGCGATCTAGCGGCGCTGGGCGTGCGTCACGATGTCTTCACCTCCGAGCGCGCGATCACCGCCGCCGGCGCGATCGAGCGCGCGCTCACGACGCTCGAAGGGCAGGGGCTCGTCTATGTCGGCACGCTCGAGCCGCCCAAGGGCATGCTGCCCGAGGATTGGGAGGCGCGGCCGCAGACGCTGTTCCGCTCGACCAAGTTCGGCGACGACGTCGACCGCCCGCTGCGGAAATCCGACGGCTCCTGGACCTATTTCGCCGCCGACATCGCCTATCATCTCGACAAGTACCGTCGCGGCTTCGCCGACATGATCGATGTGTGGGGCGCCGATCACGGCGGCTATGTGAAGCGCGTCGGCGCCGCGCTGAAGGCGCTGAGCAACGGCCGCGCGGCGCTCGACGTGAAGCTGTGCCAGCTCGTCAATCTGTTCGACAAGGGCGCGCCGGTGCGCATGTCGAAGCGCGCCGGCACCTTCGTCACCTTGCGCGAGGTGGTCGACGAAGTCGGCAAGGACGCGTTCCGCTTCGTCATGCTGACGCGGCGCAACGACCAGGCGCTCGACTTCGACTTCGCCAAGGTGGTGGAGCAGTCGAAGGACAATCCGGTATTCTATGTGCAGTACGCCCATGCGCGCGCCCGCTCGGTGCTGCGCCACGCCGCCGAGCAGTTCCCCGCCGAGCAGCTGTGTCCCCAGGCGCTCGCCGCGGCGCCTCTCGCGCGCTTGACCGACCCGGCGGAGCTTGCTCTGATCCGCCATCTCGCCAGCTGGCCGCGCCTCGTCGAGAGCGCGGCGGAGACGCATGAGCCGCACCGTATCGCCTTCTATCTCCAGGAGCTCGCCGCTGCCTTCCACGGCTTGTGGAACAAGGGAAAGGACGATTCCAGCCTGCGTTTCATCCTCGCCGACGCGCCGGAGCTCACCTTGGCACGGCTGACGCTGGTGCAGGCGGTGGCGTTCGTGGTCGCCTCGGGGCTGAAGGTGTTCGGCGTCGAGCCGGTCGAGGAGATGCGCTGATGTCCAGCGACCCCGCCGATTACGAATCGCCGCGGCAGCGGCGCGAGCGCATCTTCGTGCGGCGACGGTCGCGGCGCCGCTATGTGCTGGTCGCGGCCGCCATCGTCCTGTTCGTCTTCGCCGGCAGCATCTGGGCGTTCTACCGGGTCAAGAGCGGACCGGTCGTGTCCGCCGAGGTGCCGCTGATCCGCGCCGACGAGCAGCCGACGCGCAAGCGTCCCTCGGATGCGGGCGGAATGACGGTGCCCGAGCGCGATTCGATCGTGCTCAACCGCGCCGAGCCCAGCGTCGAGCAGCTGCTGCCGCCGCCGGAGACGCCGCTGCCGCGCCCGGTGACGCCCGAGCCGCCTGCCGCCGCCGAGCCGACGCCGCCGCCACCCCAGGCCGCAGCGCCGCCGCCAGAGCAGCAGCCTGAACCACCCGGCGCCGCAACAGCGGCGGCCCCGACGTCGCCGGCGCCGAGTGCCGCCACCTCGCCGAACCCGGCGCCGCCGGCGCCCGAGCGCAAGACGGCCCGCGCCGCCGCGCCGCCACCGCCAGCACCTGCCAGCGGCAAGGGCTACCGCCTTCAGCTCGGCTCGGTGCGCACGCCCGAGGCCGCGAAGCGGGAATGGGAGCGCTTGAAGGGTGAGCAAGGCGATCTCCTCGCTGCGCTGAGATTCACCGCCGCGCGCGCCGATCTTGGCGACCGCGGCATCTACTATCGCATTCAAGCCGGGCCGATCGCCGATGCGGCGGCGGCCGAGCGCGACTGCAGCGAGCTGAAGCGGCGGGGCGTTGGGTGCATCCTTGTCAAGCCGTGAGCCGCGCGCCGTCGTCTTCGGCTGCTCCGGCCCGGCGCTCACGCAGGTCGAGCGCGACTTCTTCCGTGACTCCGATCCACTCGGCTTCATCCTGTTTCAACGCAATTGCGACAATCCGGACCAGCTGCGCCGCCTCGTCGTCGCCTTGCGCGACGCGGTCGGGCGGGCGGATGCGCCGGTGCTGATCGACCAGGAAGGCGGCCGCGTCGCACGCCTCAAGCCGCCGCATTGGCCGGCATATCCGGCGCCCGCGGCGATCGCCGCGCTGGGTGGCGCGGTCGCGAAGGAGGCGGCTTGGCTCGGCGCGCGGCTCATCGCCGACGACCTCGCCGCGCTCGGCATCACCATCGACTGTGTCCCGGTGCTCGATATTCCCGTGGCGGGCGCCGACGCCGTCATCGGCGACCGCGCCCTGGGCGATGAACCGGCGGTGGTGGCGACGCTGGGCCGCGCCGTGTGCGAGGGCATGCTCGCCGGCGGCGTGCTGCCGGTGATCAAGCACATCCCCGGCCATGGCCGCGCCACCGTCGACAGCCACCACGCGCTGCCGCGCGTCGACGCCGCGCGCACGACGCTGGCGGCCAGCGACTTCGCGCCGTTCCGCGCGCTCGCCGACATGCCCTGGGCGATGACCGCGCATATCGTCTATGCCGATATCGACGCCGGCGCGGCCGCGACGCTGTCGCGCACCGTCATCGCGCAGGTGATCCGCGCCGAGATCGGCTTCGACGGCGTGCTGGTGTCGGACGATCTGTCGATGCGCGCGCTGGGCGGCAGCTTCGCCGACCGCGCGGCGGGCGCGCTCGCCGCCGGATGCGACGTGGTCCTCCACTGCAACGGCGACATGACGGAGATGACCGAGATCGCCGGCGCCGCCGGACGCTTGACGCCGGCGGCGCGGCGGCGGGTCGACCGGGCCGAGGCGCGGCGCGGCGCAGCGCAGCCGATCGATCGGGGGACGCTCGCGGCCCGCTTCGGCGCGCTGATGGTGCGCGCGGCATGAGTTCCGCCGAGCTCGCGCTGCTGATCCGGCAGATGTCGGTGCTGGCGCTGCCGGCGATCTTCGCCATCACCTTCCACGAGGCAGCGCACGGCTTCGTCGCCTATCAGCTGGGCGACGACACCGCCTGGCGCATGGGGCGGGTGACGTTCAACCCGCTGCGCCACATCGACCTGGTCGGCACGATCCTCATCCCGCTGGTGCTGTTCTTCACGACCGGCTTTCTCTTCGGCTATGCCAAGCCCGTGCCGGTGAGCTTCAGCCAGCTGCGCCATCCGCGCATCGACATGGTGTGGGTCGCGCTCGCCGGGCCGGGAACGAATATCATCCTGGCGATCGCTTCGGCGCTGCTCCTTTATGTCCTCCCCTACGTGCCTGACGTGGTCTATCCGTGGCTGCGTGCCGTGCTGCTCACCTCGATCCAGTTCAACATCTTGCTGGCCGTGTTCAACCTGCTGCCTTTGCCGCCGCTCGATGGCGGGCGGGTCGCCGTCGGCTTGCTGCCGGACGCACTCGCCTTTCCGCTGGCGCGGCTCGAGCGCTACGGCCTGTTCATCGTCGTGGCGCTGCTGTTCATCGTGCCGATGATCGGCGAGCGCCTGCACATGGACTTGGACATCCTCGGCTACGTCATCGGCGTGCCCGCGAATTGGCTGCTGCGCGCCATCGCCTGGCTGACCCACGCCCCGCTATGACGGGCCCGGAACCCTTCGAACTGGCGCAACCGGAGCCGCCGCCGGCCGCCGAGCTGGTCGTCGACCTCGAGGGCTATGAGGGGCCGATCGACATGCTGCTCACGCTGGCGCGCGAGCAGAAGGTCGACCTCACCAGGATCTCGATCCTGCAGCTCGCCGACCAGTACCTCGCCTTCATCGCGGCGGCGCGGCAGCTGCGGCTCGAGATCGCCGCCGACTATCTGGTGATGGCGGCGTGGCTCGCCTATCCGCCGGACGAGCCGAGCGGCGCCGAGCTGGCCGCCGCGCTTACCCATCAACTACAGCGCCTGGAGGCGATGCAGCAGGCGGGGGCGCGCATCATGGCGCGGCCGCAGCTCGGCCGCGACGTGTTCGCGCGCGGCGCGCCCGAGGGCCTCCCCAAGGTGCTGCGCCCGGTCTACCAGGCGACGCTCTACGATCTGCTCAGGGCCTATGGCGAGCAGCGGCAGCGCAAGGAAAATGTCGGCGTGCTGCATATCGCGGCGACCGAGCTCTACTCGATGGACGAAGCCCTGCATCGCCTGGAGCGCCTGGTCGGTCGCATTCCGGAGTGGCGCACGCTCATGAGCTTCCTCCCGCCGGGCTTGCGCGCCGGTGTGGTCGGGCGCTCCGCCGTCGCCGCCACCTTTGCCGCGACCTTGGAGCTGGTGCGCGCCGGCAAGGTCCAGCTGCGCCAGGACAGCACCTTCGGCCCGATCTATCTGCGCAGCCCGCCGGAGACGCCATGAGCGCGAGCGAAACCGATCCGCATGCCGACCAGCTGCGCCTCGTCGAGGCGCTGCTCTTCGCCGCCTCCGCGCCGCTCGATGCCGGCAGCATCGCCGCGCGCCTGCCGGAGGGGAGCGACGTCGAGGCGCTCGTCGCCGAGCTCGCCGAGCGCTACCGCCCGCGCGGCGTCAATGTCGTGCGCGTCGCCGGCGGCTGGACGCTGCGCACCGCGCCCGACCTGGCGCCGCGCCTCAAGCTCGAGCAGACGGTGACGCGCAAGCTGTCGCGCGCCGCCGTCGAGACGCTCGCCATCGTCGCCTATCACCAGCCGGTGACGCGCGCCGAGATCGAGGAGATCCGCGGCGTGGTCGTCAGCAGCGGCACGCTCGATGTGCTCATGGAGGCGGGCTGGATCATGCCCAAGGGCCGGCGCGAGACGCCGGGTCGCCCGGTGACCTGGGCCACGACCGAGCAGTTCCTGGTGCATTTCGGGCTCGCCGACAAGAGCGACCTACCGGGCATCGAGGAGCTCAAGGCGGCCGGCCTCATCGGCCCGCGGCCTGACTTCAGCCTTTCCGAGGCGGCAGCGCTGCCTTCCGCGGAGGAGGCCGAGGACCAAGGCGACGCCGACGAGCGCGAAGACGCGGCCGAGCCTGAGGACGAGCCGGAAGAAGCGGAGCCGGTCGCCGAGAAGAGCGACGAGCGCACCGCGCCGGAGCGCTAGACAGCCTCGCTCGCAATTCCATATGCAGAGGAGGTGCCGTCGCAGGCGGCTGGCGTTTGCGGCACACTCCCGCTTCTGCCATTATCCGCGCCCCGGCAATGCCGGGCGGGACGGCAAGGCGTGGAGAGCCAGGCATTTCGGTGACAGGCGGCGATGTTTGATTTTGCGTGGTCCGAATTGGCGGTGATCGCCGTGGTCGCGCTGGTCGTGATCGGGCCCAAGGATCTGCCGCGAGTCATGCGCACGGTCGGCATCTGGGTCGGCAAGGCCCGCGCCATCGCCCGCGAGTTCCAGGGCAGCCTCGACCAGATGATGCGCGAGGCCGAGCTCGAGGAGATGCGCAAGCAGGTCGAGCAGGCGACCAACGTCAATCTCGCGCACGAGATCGAGCGGACCATCGATCCCGCGGGCGAGCTGCAGAAAAGCCTCGACGAGCCGGCGCTGTCGCCGCCCCCGCTGACGCCGGAGGCATCGACGCCCGCCGCCCCGGAACCGGCCCCGTCCGACGCGGCGCCAGCGCAGCCCGACGCGGCGTCCGAGGCAGCGCCGTCGCCCGTGCCGGCGAAATCCGGCACGCACGATTAACCTCCGCCTGTCATGGCACAGGAAGACGAGCTCGAAGAAGGCAAGATGCCGCTGCTCGATCATCTGATCGAGCTGAGGACGCGCCTGCTTTATGCGATCGTCGCCTGGCTGGTGATGTTCGCGCCGTGCTGGTATTTCAGCAAGCCGATCTACAATTTCCTGGCGAAGCCGCTGGCGGAGATCCTGGCCCAGCAGTCGGGCGGGCATTTCATCTACACCGACCTCACCGAAGCCTTCTTCACCGATCTGCGCGTCGCCTTCTGGGCCTCGTTCTGCCTGGCGTTTCCGATCATTGCCACGCAGCTCTGGATGTTCGTCGCGCCCGGCCTCTACAAGAACGAGCGGCGCGCCTTCCTGCCCTATCTCTTCGCCACGCCGGTGCTGTTCATCATCGGCGCGTCGCTCGCTTACTACGTGATCTTCCCGATCGCCTGGCGCTTCTTCGCGAGCTTCCAGGAGCTGGGCGGGCAGGGCGCGCTGGCGATCGAGCTGCAGCCCAAGGTGAGCGAGTACCTGACGCTGGTGATGCGCCTCATCTTCGCCTTCGGCTTCGCTTTCCAGATGCCGGTGCTGCTCACCTTGCTGGCGCGGGTCGGGATCGTCACCGCGGCCGGGCTCGCGGAGAAGCGGCGCTATGCCATCGTCGTCAACTTCGTCATCGCCGCCGTGCTCACGCCGCCCGACGTCTTCAGCATGTGCTCGCTCGCCGTGCCGTTGCTGCTGCTCTATGAGATCTCGATCTTCTCGGCCCGCCTCGTCGAGAAGCGCCGCGCCGAGCGCGAAGCGGCGGAGGAGGCCGAGCTCGCCGGGGGGACATCGGGCAAGCCCTAGCGGCAGCGACGCGCTGCCAGTGGACGCCCGCCGGGCCTTGCCTTTATAACCGGCGGCGATGTTCGACCTGAAATGGATTCGCGACAACCCCGAGACGTTCGACCGCGGCCTGGGGCGGCGCGGGCTGGCGCCGGCATCGGCGTCGGTCCTCGCGCTCGACCGCAAATGGCGCGAGGCGCAGACCGGGGCAGAGCAGCTTCAGGCCGAGCGCAACCGGCTCTCCAAGGAGATCGGCGCCGCCAAGGCGCAAGGCCGCGACGCCGGCGACATCATGCGCAAGGTCGCGCGGAGCAAGGAGCAGCAGGCCGAGCTCGAGGCGCGCGCGGCGCAGCTCAAGAGCGAGATCGACGCGCTGCTGGCGACGCTGCCCAATCTCCCCGCCGCCGACGTGCCGGACGGGCTCGACGAGAAGCACAACAAGCTCGTGCGCCAGCACGGCACGCCGCCGCGCTTCGACTTCGCGCCCCGGGACCATGTTGCTATCGGCGAGGGGCTGCGGCTCATGGACTTCGCCCGCGCCGGCAAGCTCTCCGGCGCGCGCTTCGTCGTGCTCTACGGCCAGCTCGCGCAGCTCGAGCGGGCGCTGGCGCAATTCATGCTGGACCTCCACACGCGCGAGTTCGGCTATCGCGAGGCGAGCCCGCCGCTGCTGGTGCGCGACGAGACCATGTTCGGCACGGCGCAGCTCCCCAAATTCGCGGAAGACCAGTTCAAGACCACGACCGGGCTTTGGCTCATCCCCACCGCCGAGGTGACGCTGACCAACCTCGTCGCCGACGAGATCCTCGACGAATCCGAGCTGCCGCTGCGCTTCACCGCCTGGACCGAGTGCTTCCGCGCCGAGGCCGGCGCCGCCGGCAAGGACACGCGCGGCATGATCCGCCAGCACCAGTTCAACAAGGTCGAGCTGGTGTCGATCGCCCATCCCGACCAATCGGAGAACGAGCACGAGCGGATGACCCGAAGCGCCGAGGAAGTGCTGAAGCGCCTGGGCCTCGCCTATCGCGTCATGCTGCTCTGCGCCGGCGATATGGGCTTCGCCGCGCGCAAGACCTATGATCTCGAGGTCTGGCTGCCCGGGCAAAACAACTATCGCGAGATCTCCAGCTGCTCGCTCTGCGGCGACTTCCAGGCGCGCCGCATGAATGCGCGCTTCCGCCCGAAGGAAGGGAAGGGCGTGCGCTTCGTCCATACCCTCAACGGCTCGGGTCTCGCCGTGGGCCGGACCCTCGTCGCCATGCTGGAGAACTACCAGCGGGCCGACGGCAGCGTCGCCGTGCCGGACGCGCTCAAACCCTATATGGGAGGGCTCGAGGTGATCGGCGGCGATGTCTGAGGCGGGCCTCGATCTCGCATCCGCGCGCATCCTGGTTTCCAACGATGACGGCATCAATGCCCCCGGTATCAAGCTCCTCGCCAAGATCGCCCGCTCGCTCTGCCGCGAGGTCTGGGTGGTGGCGCCGGAGCGCGAGCAGAGCGGCGCCAGCCATTCGCTCACCCTCGACCGGCCGCTGCGCGTGCGCCGCCTCAGCACGCGCCGCTACGTCGTCGACGGCACGCCGACCGACTGCGTGCTGCTTGCCGTCAAGATCCTCATGCGCGACCAGCGGCCGACGCTGATGCTCTCGGGCGTCAATGCCGGCGCCAATCTCGGCGAGGACGTGACCTATTCCGGTACGGTCGCCGCGGCAATGGAGGCGACGCTCCTCGAAGTCCCCGCCATCGCCTTCAGCCAGCATTACGCCGAGCGCCGCAAGGTCCCTTGGGCGACGGCGGGCGCGCATGCCCCGGAGGTGATTCGCCGGCTTACCGGCCTGCGCTGGCCGCGCGACACCCTCATCAACGTCAATTTCCCCGCCGTGCAGCCGGACGAGGTCACCGGCATCGTCGCCACGCGCCAGGGCCGGCGCAAGATCGGCGAGGGCGTGATCGAGCGCGTCGACCCGCGCGGTCGGCCCTATTACTGGATCGGACCGCTGCGCGAGGAATGGCCGGACATCCCGGACACCGATCTCCACGCCATTACCACGGGCAAGGTGTCGATAACGCCGATCTGCCTCGACCTCACCAACAGCCCGGCGCTGGCCGAGCTAAAGAAGGTGTTCCCGTGAACGACACGGCGCCCAAGGTGCTGCGCCTGCTGATGGAACTGCGGGGCCTCGGCGTCGGCGACGCACGCGTGCTGGGCGCGCTCGAGCGCGTGCCGCGCGAGGTCTTCGTGCCCGCCGCCTTCAAGGATCAGGCTTACGAAAACGTGGCCCTCCCCATCGGCCACGGCCAGACCATCAGCCAGCCCCTGGTAGTGGCGCTGATGACGGAAGCGCTGGAAGTGGGCGAGCGGCACAAGGTGCTGGAGATCGGCACCGGCTCCGGCTACCAGACTGCCGTGCTGGCCCGGCTGTGCCGCCGCGTCTTCACCATCGAGCGCCACCGCGCCTTGCTCAAGGAGGCGGAGAATCGCTTCGCCGAGCTCCGCCTCCACAACGTGACCAGCCGCTTCGGCGACGGCACCAAGGGCTGGCCGGAGCAGGCGCCCTTCGACCGTATCATCGTCACCGCAGCGGCGCCCGAGTTGCCGGGCAAGCTGCTCGGCAGCCTGGCCGAGGACGGCGTCCTGGTGGCGCCGGTGGGCGAGGAGCGGCGCGACCAGCGCCTCATCCGCATCCGCCGCAAGGACGGCACGTCGATCACCGAGGAGCTGGGGCCGGTGCGCTTCGTGCCGCTGGTAGCGGGATTGCCGCGCGAATCTCATCCGACCAAAAAGCCCCACGAGTGACCCGCCGGGGCCGGTTGTGAGACAGCGGCGCTCGCGAGTAGACTAGCGTGATGATTTCGCCGCGCCGGATGGGCTTGACCCTGGCGCTGACGCTGCCGGTGCTCGCAGCGGCGGTGCTGGTCGCCTGCGCGAGAACCGCGCCGCCCGCGCCGGTCATGGCGGGCCAGTCCGCGGCGACGCACCCGGCCCCGATCACCATGGCCCCGCCGCCGGCACCGCTGCCGCCGCCCCAGGTCGCTGCCGTGCCGCCGGCTCAGATTGTTGCTGTGCCGCTACCGCCTCCGGCCATTCCGCCCCCCGTCAGCTTGCCGCCGCCGCCCGCACAGCAGGCGGATGCCCGCGCCGTGCCGTCCGGCTCGTCGCGGCTGGCCGCGCCGCATCCCGACCACGTCACCGTCCGGGCCGGCGAGACGCTCTATGCGATATCGCGGCGCTATGGCGTGCCGGTGCGCTCGCTGATCGAGGCGAACGGGCTCGCGCCGCCCTATGCGCTGGCGGCCGGACGCCGGCTCGCGGTGCCGCAGGTGCGGCTGCACTTGGTCCAGCCCAGCGAGACCCTCTATTCCGTGTCGCGCCTCTATGGCATCGACACCACCACCCTGGCGCGCAGCAACGCGCTGCCGCCCCCCTATACCGTGTTCGTCGGGCAATCGCTGGTCCTGCCGGCGCCGGTCCAGGTGGCGGAAGGCGTCACAGCGCCAGCGGCCGCGCCCGAGCCGAAGCCGCAAGCCGGAGAAGCAAGGCCGCTGCCGCCGCCCAAGATCGAGCCCGCTGCGGGGCCAGGGTCGCGCACGGAGCTCGCCGCCTTGCCGCCGCCGCACGCGGGAGGCGCCGGGCGCTTCCTGTGGCCGGTGCGGGGCCGGCTCCTCACCGACTACGGCGCCGGCGAGGGCGGCACGCGCAACGACGGCATCAACATCGCCGCGCCCGCCGGCACCACCGTGCTGGCGGCCGATGCCGGCACCGTCGCTTATGCCGGCAACGAGCTGCGCGGCTACGGCAATCTCATCCTCATCAAGCACGCCAATGGCTGGATGACGGCCTATGCGCACAATTCGGTGCTGCTGGTGAGGCGCGGCGAGAAGGTGCGGCGCGGCCAGCCGATCGCGCGCATCGGCGCCACCGGCGCCGTCACCCGGCCGCAGCTCCATTTCGAGATCCGCCACGGCGCCAAGGCGCTCGACCCAACCGACTACCTCCCGCCGCGCGGCACGAGTTCGGTGAACGGATAGAGGCCTGAGCGCCGTCGCGACGGTCGCGACTCGGCATAGGCCGCCGTTTCTCCTCGCCCGGCGGCGGGCGCCGGCGCGCGTCACGCCCGGATTATCGGTGCGCCATCGCCCTGTGCGACCCGCCGCCGTGGCCATGGTGGCCGCCGTGGCGACCATGGCCACCGACGAAGAAAAAGGATGCTCCCACGCCGACCGGCGCACCCCAGTACCATGGGTACGCGTAGGGATACGGATAGGGATAGGCGTAGGCGTCGGGATAGGCGTAGGGGGAGGGATAATAGCCGTAGGCCGCCCCGCCGCCGGCCACGACCGGTGCGATGTTGCCCAGCGCCGACATGCACTGGACATAGCCTATGTCGTAGCGCCGCTGCAGCGCGGCCGCCGAATAGCCCGCCGCCTGTGCGCCGGCGGCCCCGCCCAGGAACAGCCCGCTGCCGGCGCCAATGGCCGCGCCGGCAGCGGGATTGCCGGCGGCGGCGCCGATCGCGGCTCCCGCCGCGGCGCCCAGCACAGTGCCAAGCGTCACGCTATTGGCAAGGCTCTGATTGGCCGCGTCTGCCGGCGCTGTGCCGCCGATCTGGTTCCAGGCGTACTGGCGGCAGGAGAGGTCGTCGTTCTGGAATTGCGCGAGGTCCTTGCCTTTGGCTGGAAGCGCCATGACGCTCGGGCCCGTCGGCGGCGCGACGGCGCAGGCGCCGAGCAGCAATCCCGCGGCGAGCGTGATCCAGCGTGCCATCCAAGCCATCTCCGTCATCCTTCGGGAAGCAAGGTCCTTCAGGAGCGAGTGAGAAGGCTCACCAGCTCGATCGTGCGCCGTAAAATGGGCGATTGCCAGTCACGATCGTACGACGGCGGAGACGCGCCCTGGACATTCAGCCCGCTCCGATCTGCTTGCCGAGGCGGCCCGCGAGGTCCTGGATGTATTGCCAGGCGACGCGGCCGGAGCGGGCGCCGCGGGTGATCGCCCATTCGCTGGCTTCGGCGCGCAGCTGCTCGGGCGGCAGGTCGAGGCCGTAGCGCGTGGCATAGCCGCGCACCATGGCGTGGTAGGTCTCCTGGTCGCAGGCGTGGAAGCCGAGCCACAGGCCGAAGCGGTCGGAGAGCGAGATCTTCTCCTCGACCGCCTCGCCGGGGTTGATGGCGGTGGAGCGCTCGTTCTCGATCATGTCGCGCGATAAAAGGTGGCGCCGGTTCGACGTGGCGTAGAGGACGACATTGGTCGGCCGGCCCTCGATGCCGCCCTCGAGCACGGCCTTGAGCGATTTGTAGCTGGTGTCCTGCTGGTCGAAGGAGAGGTCGTCGCAGAAGAGGAGGCAGCGCCGCTCCGTCCGGCGCAGCAGCGCCAGCAGCCGCGGCAGGGTCGGGATGTCCTCGCGGTGGATCTCGACCAGGACGAGCGTGCGCGGCGCCTCGGCGTTCACCGTGGCATGCGCCGCCTTGACCAGCGAGCTCTTGCCCATGCCGCGCGCGCCCCACAGCAGCACGTTGTTGGCCGGCAGCCCGGCGGCGAAGCGGCGGGTGTTGTCGAGCAGGATATCGCGCACCCGGTCGATGCCCTGAAGCAGCTCGAGGTCGACGCGGTTGACCGCCGGCACCGGCTCGAGCCAGCCGCGCTCGGCGTGCCAGACGAAGGCGTCGGCGAGGTCGATGTCGTTGTCGGGCGGCGGAGGCGGGGCGAGCCGGTCCAGCGCCGCGGCGACGCGCTGCAATAAAGGTTCCAGCTTGCGGGTATCCGTCATCGACTTTTGCTCGCGGGCTCGCCATATACGAGGAGGGGAGGCTCGGCGCGGGCGGACCCTAAGCATCGCCCCGGAAGCCGTCAACCTTGGGGCAGGCCGGCGAGCCGATGGGCGCGGTCCCTCCCTGCCATTGCTCTTTCTGGTCAAGTCCAGTACGAATGCGGCGCGGCGCGGCCGGCCCTCCATGCTGGTCCGTCACGCGAGGAGTCGTCGATGTTCATCTCGCCCGCCTATGCGCAGGCGTTCGGAGACAGCGCGAGTACACTGGTGCAATTCGCACCGTTCGTGCTGATCTTCGTCGTATTCTATTTCTTCGTCATCCGGCCGCAGCAGCAGAAGACGCGCGAGCACCGCAACATGCTGGGCGCGTTGCGGCGCGGTGACCGCGTCGTCACCGGCGGCGGCATCATCGGCACCGTCGCCAAGGTGGTCGGCGACGACGAGGTGCTGGTCGACATTGCCGAGGGCATGCGCGTCCGGGTGGTGCGCAGCACCATCACCACCGTGCTGGCCAAGACCGAGCCGGTCGCCGCCAAGAGCGACAAGGACGACGTCCAGCAGGACGACGCGGACGCCGACAGGGGCAAGGGAAGCGCCCGCCGCGCCGCCGGCGGCAAGTAGCCGGACCCGCCTATGCTTTACTTTCCGAAATGGCTGGTGACGCTGATCCTGGGGATTTGCGCCCTGGGCGTCCTGCTGAGCCTGCCCAATCTGTTCTCGCCGCAGACGCTCGCTGCCTTGCCGGGGTGGGTCCCGAAGAAGCAGGTGAGCCTCGGCCTCGATCTTCGCGGCGGCTCGCATCTGCTGCTCGAGGTCGATATGGGTGCCGTCCGGCGCGAGCGCTTCAACGCGCTGGTCGATTCGCTGCGCAGCGAGTTCCGCACGGCGCGCATCGGCTATACCGGGCTCAACGCCGAGGGCGACCACGTCGCCTTCACGCTGCGCGAGCCCGAGCGGCTCGACGATGTCCGCGCCATCGTCAAGAAGATCGACCCCGAGATCGACATGGCCGTCGGCACGGACGGCGACATCACGCTCAAGCCCAACCCCGTCGCGCTCGAGGCGCGCACCCGCTCCGCGGTCGAGCAGTCGATCGAGATCGTGCGCCGGCGCATCGACGAGACCGGCACCAAGGAGCCGATCATCGAGCGCGAGGGGCAGGACCGCATCCTCGTCCAGCTTCCCGGGGTCGAGAATCCCGAGCACGTCAAGCAGCTCATCGGTCGCACCGCCAAGCTGACGCTGCGCTTCGTCGACGAGAGCGTCAATGTCGAGGACGCCAAGCGCGGCCACCTGCCGCCCGGCGACGAGCTGCTGCCGCTGCAGGACGGCCGCGCCGGGCAAGGCGCGGCGATCGTCGTGCAGAAGCGCGTCATGGTCAGCGGCGACACGCTGACCGATGCGCAATCGACCTTCGACAACAACGGCGCGCCGGTGGTCGCCTTCACCTTCGATTCGACGGGCGCGCGGCGCTTCGCCGATGCGACCCGCGCCAATGTCGGCAAGCTCTTCGCCATCGTGCTCGACAACAAGGTGATCAGCGCGCCGGTGATCCGCGAGCCCATCACGCAAGGGCGCGGCCAGATCTCCGGCAACTTCACCTCGCAGACCGCCGAGGACCTGGCGCTGCTGTTGCGCGCGGGCGCGTTGCCGGCGCCGCTCACGATTCTCGAGGAGCGCACGGTGGGTCCAGGCCTCGGCGCCGATTCGATCCATGCCGGCGCGCTCGCCAGCTTCGTCGGCGTCGCGCTGGTCGTGCTCTTCATGATCGTGTTCTACGGGCAGTTCGGCATCTACGCCAACATCGCGCTGTTCTTCAATCTCTGCCTGCTGCTCGGCAGCCTGTCGCTGCTCGGCGCGACGCTGACCCTGCCGGGCATCGCCGGCATCGCCCTCACCATGGGCATGGCGGTCGACGCCAACGTGCTGATCTACGAGCGCATCCGCGAGGAGGTGCGCGGCGGCCGCTCGCTGATCTCGTCGCTGCAGGCCGGGTTCGAGCGCGCCTTCGGCACCATCTTCGACAGCCATGTGACGACGCTGGTCGCCGGCTTCCTGATGTTCTGGCTGGGCTCCGGCCCGGTCAAGGGCTTCGCCGTGACCTTGAGCCTCGGCGTCATCACCTCGCTGTTCTCGGCCATCCTGGTGACGCGGCTGCTCATCGTCACCTGGGTGCGCCGCGCCAAGCCGAAGCTTCTGCCGATCTGATCGCCCATGCTGCGTCCGCTCATCATCATCCGCAAGATCCCCAACATCGATTTCATGGGGTGGCACAAGGTCGGCTTCGCGCTGTCGGCGCTGCTGACCATCGGCTCGATCGTGCTGTTCCTGGTGGAGGGGCTGAATTACGGCATCGACTTCAGCGGCGGCACGCTGATGGAGGTGCGCACCCTCAACGGGCCCGCCGATCTCGCGCAGATGCGCGGCACGCTCAACGGCATCGGGCTCGGCGACGTCTCGCTGCAGCAATTCGGCGCTGCCGATGACGTGCTGATCCGCCTGGCGCGCCAGCCCGGCGACGACAAGGCGCAAGAACAGGGGGTGCAGAAGGTCAAGGAGGCGCTCGGCGGCAATGTCGAGTACCGCCGCACCGAAGTGGTCGGCCCGACCGTCGGCGCCGAGCTCATCCGCGCCGGCGTCATCGCCACGGTGCTCGCGCTGTTCGCCATCGCCGCTTATGTCTGGCTGCGCTTCGAGTGGCAATTCGGCGTCGGCGCCATGCTGTCGACGCTGCACGACACCATCACCACCGTCGGCCTCTTCTCACTGCTGCAGATCGACTTCAACCTGACGACGCTGGCGGCGATCCTCACCATCGCCGGCTATTCCATCAACGACACCGTCGTCATCTATGACCGCATGCGCGAGACGATGCGGAAATACAAGACGATGGATTTCCGCACCCTCATCAACAAGAGCCTGAACGAGACGCTGTCGCGCACCATCCTGACGGTCAGCACGACGACGCTGGCGGTGCTGTCGCTGCTGCTGTTCGGCGGCGAAGTGCTGCGCGGCTTTTCCATCGCCATGCTCTGGGGCATCGTCGTCGGCACCTATTCCTCGCTGTTCATCGCCGCGCCGCTGCTCTACTACATCCGCCCGCGGCGCAGCGGCTCGGCCCGGGACAAGGAAGCCCCAGCGGCGGCCGCGGAGACCGAACCGGTTTCGTAAAGCTATGGACGTCACGCCGCTCATCCCGGCCGGCCGTCAGGTCATCGACAGCTACGGCGCGCGCAGCTTCCATGTGAGCGGCGCCGGCTACGGCGGCGCGATCCTGGTCTTCCCCGACAAGACCGAGAGCTGGCCGGTGACGGCGCTCGCGGACGTCACTGCCGAGACCCTGCGCCCGGTGATCGAGCATGGCGGCGTCGAGATCCTGCTGCTGGGCTGCGGCAAGCGCATGCAGCCGGTGCGCCCCGCCTTGCGCCAGGCGCTGCGCCAAGCCGGCATCGTCGTCGACGCCATGGACACCGGCGCCGCCTGCCGCACCTACAACATCCTGCTCGCCGAGGAGCGCCGCGTTGCCGCGGCGCTGCTGCCCGCCGGCTGAGGTCAGACGCCTTCGACGGCGATGAGATTGGCCTTGGAATGGCGCTGGCGCTCCGCCAGCAGCGGCTTGTAATCGTCCGAGCGGTACCAGCGCTTCAGCGCATCCATGGTAGGGAACTCCAGCACGACCACGCGCTTCGGCGTCCAGTTGCCCTCGAGCACTTCGAAGGCGCCGCCGCGCACGATGAAGCGCCCGCCATATTTCCCCACCGTCGCCGGCACCGCGCGGCGATAGCTCTCCAAGGCGCCGGCATCCGTCACATCAAGATCGACGATCACGTAAGCGGCCATGCTTTTCCTCCCGGATCGATAAAGACGATCACTGCCTGCGGCGCCGTTCGCCGGCAAGCACTATTTTGTTTGCTGGGGAGGAGACTGCGGGATTTGAGCGGGAGGGCAGGGCAGACCCGCCCTCCCGCGCGATAACGAACGTTCAGCGAGCCTTGGCCAGGTTCTTCGCGACGAATTCCCAGTTAACGAGGTGATCGAGGAAGACCTGGACGAAGTCCGGCCGGCGGTTCTGGTAGTCGAGGTAATAGGCGTGCTCCCACACATCGCAGGTGAGCAGCGCGGTCTGGCCTTGCGCCACCGGGTCGACCGCATTGGGCGTCTTGGTCACCTTGAGCGTGCCGCCATCGCGCACGAGCCAGGCCCAGCCGCTGCCGAACTGCGTGGTCGCCGCCTCCTTGAACTGCTGCTTGAACTTGTCGAAGCCGCCGAAGGCCTGCTCGATCGCCTTGAGCACGTCGCCGGCGGGCTGGCCGCCGCCACGCGGCCGCATGCAATTCCAGAAAAAGGTATGGTTCCAGCTCTGCCCCGCGTTGTTGAAGATCTGCACCTTGGATTCATCCTTGGCGGTGGCGCGGATCACGTCCTCGAGCGGCTGGCTGGCGAAAGGCGTGTTCTCCACCAGCTTGTTCAGCGTCGCGACATAGGCGGCATGGTGCTTGCCGTGATGGAACTCGAGCGTGCGCGACGACATGTGCGGCTCGAGGCCATCCTTGGGATAGGGCAGAGGCGGGAGTTCGAAAGCCATTTTTGATCCTTCATGCTAAAACGGCCTGCGGCGGCTCGTGCCGCAGCGGTGGACGACAGAGGTTGACGAAAAAGGAACGGGGCCTTGCGGCCCCGGTTCCCCGAGAGGTGGCGAGATTGCTGCGATCTAGTAGTAGTGGCCGGCGCCGACCATGGCGTAGAGCATGGGGATCGACAGCATGGTGTTGGTGCGGGAGGCGAGCCCGGCGATGCGCCCGGCGCGCTTCTTCTCGTCGGGCTGCGCCGGGACAATGCCCAGCACCTTCTTCTGGTTCGGCCAGATGAGGAACCAGACGTTGAACCACATGATGGTGCCGAGCCACATGCCGAAGCCGATGGCGGTGTTATGCGCGTTGTGGTCACCGATGCCGAGCTTGATCGCGCTCCCCAGGTAGCCGTTCATCCCGGCGAGGATGAGGCCGGTGACGATCGTCGCCATGGCGCCCCAGCGGAACCAGAACAGCGCGGTCGGCGCGATGAATTTGGTGATCGCCGGCTTCTGCTCGTCGGGGATCTTGGGCATCGACGGCGTCTGCACGAAGTTGAAATACCAGAGATGCCCGATCCACATGATGCCGCTGATGACATGCAGCCAGCGGAAGGCCATCGTCCACCAAGCGAAGCTGACGAATTCCATGGTTTCCCCCTCTGCCGCGTCAGGCAATAGCGTGGATCAGCAGGATCAGCACAACCGTGAGCACGAAGCCGAGCACGACCGTGCTTTGCAGCGAGTCCAGTGGATTCTTCATCGTTTCCCCCGTGGCAGATCGATCGCTTTCTTTGGAGGCGGTATGATAAACGCCTGGCTTAATATCGGCAATCGATTGCGCGAGTCGCGTTAGGGGAAATCAGCTTGGCCGAGTCGCAGAGTCTGTCCCCGCTGGCGCGCCTGGTGCGGCAGCACGACCGCGACCGCTTCCTCACCGCGCTCTTCGCCCCCGCGGCGCGGCGCGACGAGCTCCTGGCGCTCTGTGCCTTCAATTACGAGATCGCCAAGACGCGCGAGGTGGTGAGCGAGCCGGTGCTGGGCCAGATCCGCCTGCAATGGTGGCGCGAGAGCCTCGACGCCATCTATGCCGGCGCCGCGGTGCGTCCGCATGAGGTCGCCGCGCCGCTCGCCGCAACGATTCGCGACCGCGGCCTCAGCCGCGCGCATTTCGACGCGCTGATCGCCGCACGCGAATTCGACCTCGGCGGCGAGGCGCCGGAGTCGCTGGCCGCGCTCGAGTCTTACGCCGAAGGCAGTTCGGCGCGCCTCGTCTGGCTCGCGCTGGAGGTGCTGGGCGAGCGCGGCGAAGCCGCCATCGCCGCAGGGCGCGCCGTCGGCATCGCCTATGCGCTCACCGGCCTGCTGCGCGCCCTGCCATTTCACGCGCGCACGAAGCGCCTCTATTTGCCGCGCGACCTGTGCCTCGCCGCGGGCTTGCGCGTCGACGAGGAGGTGTTCGAGCTGCGCTCCTCGCCGGCGCTGCGGCGCGTCGTCGAGCAGGTGGCCGCAGCCGCCGCGGGGCATCTGGCGAACGCGCGTGCGCGGCGCGGCGCGGTGCCGCGCGCGGCGCTGCCGGCGCTGCTGCCGGCGGTGCTGGCCGCCGCTGATCTCGCCAGGCTCGCGCGCGCCGAGTACGATCCGTTCGACCGGCGGCTGGCCGGGCGCGACCCCTGGCGCAGCTGGCGGCTCACCCTGGCCGCGCTGGCGCGGCGCTACTGACGATGCCGGGCGGCATGACACAGCAGCTCAATCCTCTCGGCCAGCCGATCGGCCCGCCGCTGCCCGGTTGGCAGGCGCGGCCGCGGCCGCCGCGCACGGCCATGGAGGGGCGGTTCTGCCGGCTCGAGGCGATCGACCCGGGCCGCCACGCCGCCGACCTCTTCGCCGCGAACGGCGACGACCACGACGGGCGGAACTGGACCTATCTGCCCTACGGCCCGTTCACGCGGTGGGACGACTACCGCGGCTGGATGGAGCAGTTCTGCTGCGGCGACGACCCGCTCTACCACGCCATCCTCAAGCGGCGGAGCGGGCGCGCCGTGGGGGTGGCCAGCCTCATGCGCATCGACCCGGCCTCGGGCGTCATCGAGGTGGGCGGCATCAACTACAGCCCGCGCCTGCAGCGTACCCCCGCCGCGACCGAGGCGATGTATCTGATGATGCGCCGCGTCTTCGACGAGCTGGGATATCGCCGCTACGAGTGGAAATGCGACGCGCTCAACGCGCCCTCGCGCGCCGCGGCGGCGCGGCTCGGCTTCCGCTTCGAGGGCATCTTCCGCCAGGCGATCGTCTACAAGGGCCGCAGCCGCGACACGGCGTGGTTCTCGATCATCGACAGCGAATGGCCGGCGCTCAAAACCGCCTTCGAGCGCTGGCTCGATCCCGCCAATTTCGATGGCGCAGGCGACCAGCGGCAAAGGTTGTCGGAGTTTCGGTAAGGGAGAACTGCATACCCGTGGTGCGTCCTTCGACGGGCTCAGGACGAGGGACGTTGGTGCGTGGCATCCTCCAGATGCCATTCTCCCATGGTCCTCATCCTAAGCCCGTCGAAGGACGCACGATCGAATTGCAGCGCTTGGCGGCGCCGCTCACTCCGCCGCCGCGCGCGACGGCCCGAGCCAGTGCGCGAGATCGACCAGCGCGCGGCGCGCCAGGAGCGGTTTGCGCTCGCCGCGGTTGCCGCGAGTGATCACCCCTTCGGGAAGCGGCGGGAAGAGGCCGAAATTGATGTTCATCGGCTGGAAGGTCCTGGCATCGGCGCCGCCGGTGATGTGCTGGAGGAGGGCGCCCAGCGCCGTCGTCGCAGGCGGCGGCGCGATGTCCTGGCCGAGCCGCTCGGTCGCGGCGAAGCGGCCGGCGAGCAGGCCGATGGCGGCGCTCTCGACATAGCCCTCGACGCCGGTGATCTGGCCGGCGAAGCGCAGCCGCGGCAGCGCCTTGAGGCGCAAGCCGCCATCCAGCAGCTTCGGGCTGTTGAGGAAGGTGTTGCGGTGGAGGCCGCCGAGGCGCGCGAACTCGGCCTGCTCGATGCCGGGGATCATGCGGAAGAGGCGCTTCTGCTCGGCATGCTTCAGCTTGGTCTGGAACCCCACCATGTTGTAGAGCGTGGCGAGCGCGTTGTCCTGGCGCAGCTGCACCACCGCATAGGCGCCGCGCCCGGTGTGCGGGTCGCGCAAGCCGACCGGCTTCATCGGCCCGTAGCGCAGCGTGTCGACGCCGCGGGCCGCCATCACCTCGATCGGCAGGCAGCCCTCGAAATAGGGCGTGTCCTGCTCCCACTCGTGGAACTCGGTCTTGTCGCCGGCGACGAGGCCGGCGACGAAGGCCTCGTATTGCGGCTTGTCGAGCGGGCAGTTGATGTAGTCGGCGCCGTCGCCCTTGCCGTAGCGCGACTGCAGCCAGGCCTTCTCCATGTCGACCGTGTCGCGATAGACGATGGGCGCGATGGCGTCGAAGAAGGCGAGCGCCTCCTCGCCGCTGAGCGCCCGGATCGCCGCGGCGAGCGCAGGCGAGGTGAGGGGGCCGGTGGCGATGATGACGCTGTCCCACTCGCCCGGCGGCAGCCCGGCGACCTCCTCGCGCCTGAGCTCGACCAGCGGCTCGGCGAGGAGCGCCCGCTGCACGGCGCCTGAGAAGCCGTGGCGG
>Ga0209647_1001398_pt1 | contig 20613 bp, 18 predicted proteins | sample GraSoi_2013_60cm_FD_185827 | JGI IMG/M metagenome (GOLD analysis project Ga0209647, IMG submission 185827) | Grasslands soil microbial communities from the Angelo Coastal Reserve, California, USA - Sample 9_17_2013_60cm (SPAdes) (version 2) | ecosystem: Environmental > Terrestrial > Soil >... | reverse complement strand
TGGTCGAAGATGCCTGCGTGGCTGCAGCTCAGGGGTAACGATCGGATCAAACCGTTCCCTACGGGACGGGCCTCTCCTTGGCGGAACTCCAGGCACTTCGTGCCAGGCTACGCTCATTCAGTCCCTCCGGGACGCAGCCCCTATGCTGACGCAGACGCGGCCCGAGGAGACCGCTACCGATGGGCCATCCTGCAAATTACTGTAAACGACCCCTTCGAAGACGAGGACGAAGCGCCTTGTGAGGGCCTCGGCCCGACCGCCTTTGAGCTCGATTGACGATCGCAAACAATCAACTAGGATGGGGCGGATTACGTCGAACTGCTCCGAGCTAGAAATGCACACCAAGCGCTGCAAGGGTTACAATCTGCTCTCTCAATGGCCGCTGCGGAAATTTCATGACCGGCGCTCGGCGGCAGTCCTGGGATTTGGCGCCGACTAAAAGGAGATCAATGTCATCCTTCGCCATCCCGCACGCACGCGAAGTGCAGTCGAGCCAACCTTTCGAAACCGGCGACATCATCATCGAGGTCGAACGTGTTACTAAGGTCTATCAGCGCTGGAGGTCGCCAGCACTGCAGCTAGGTTTTCTTCTCCTGGAGCAGATCACGAAGCGCGCGCGGAAGTGGATTCAGACCGCCTCTGCTGAGAGCAAGGCGCGTTTATGTGACGAATTCTCTGCCCTGCGCGACGTCTCGTTTCGCGTTCGGCGAGGTCAGAGTCTGGGCATCCTTGGAAAGAATGGTAGCGGAAAGAGCACTTTGCTGCAGATCATCGCCGGAACGCTTCGTCCAACCTCGGGAGAAGTGACTGTGCGGGGGCGAGTGGCGGCTTTACTCGAGCTCGGCTCGGGATTTAACCCAGAATTCACGGGTAGAGAGAATATCCTTCTGAATGCAGCCCTTCTGGGAATGACCCGGCGAGAGATTCACGAGCGGTACGATGCGATCGTTCGATTTGCTGATATCGGCGACTTCATTTCCCACCCTGTAAAGACCTATTCGAGCGGCATGGTTGTGCGTTTGGCGTTTTCCGTTGCGGTGCATGCAAACGCAGACATCCTCATCGTCGACGAGGCGCTCGCGGTCGGTGATGTTTTCTTCCAGCAAAAGTGCTACCAGAAGATTCGCGAGATCATGAAGAAAGGGGTGACCTTTCTCTTCGTATCGCACGATTTTACCGCCATGCAGAGCCTTTGTGACGTGGGTATCATCCTAGAGAAGGGCGTCAAGAGCTTCGAAGGGCCGGCAGACCAGTGCGCGCACCGCTACATGCGGAGCATCTATGCCCATCAACCGCTGACCAAAGCTGCGGGAGGCGAATCAAAAAGCCTTGAAGTTCAGTCCATCGTTGATCTGCATGAGCCAAACGCCGTGGACGCGAACGGAAAAGTGCCGCCAAACGTTCGGGAAGATATTCTAGAAGCGAATTTTCTTCATACGGCGAAAGCGCGGCACGGCGAACGGCGCCTGGAATTTCTGGCGGTCGCGCTAACGGACATCCTTGGTCAACCAATCGCGGCTATCGCCATGGGTGAGGAGGTATGCTTATCCATGTTGATTCGGGTCAATCAAGGCATTGTCAATCCGGAGGTCGTCTTCCGCTTGATTGATCGCCTGGGAAATCTGGTTTTCTGTTCTTGCAACAGTTCCTTGCGCCGGCCGCTCGGTGAACTTCCGGCAGGAGTGGAGTTTGCGGCGAGATTCAAGATCATCCTGGCGGTGGATGTTGGTCATTACACTTTTACCGTCGAAACCGGGAAGCATGCAGACAACCGGCCGAATATCGGCATTTATTTCGATGTCGCGGAGGGGTTGGGTCCGATCCAGGTATTTGATCCGGCGCCTGATGAAGTCCGGCCTTTTTATGGCATGGCGCAGCTGCCCTGCGAGATCGAAATCTTCTAAACCGTTGGAGCCCGTGTCCCACGCCTAGTGCACCAGTCACTGACTTGGTGCACCAATGAGGGAGCTCCTGAAGAATTCCAGGTTGCAGGACCCGCAGCTCGAGCGATAATCCGAGTTCGTCATTGGACCAGCTATGAAGAGCCTGCTCGCACTTCCAAAACGACATTACCTGATTCGCCAATATCTCAACCGTCAAATTGGGCAACGCTACAGGGGTGCCTCTCTAGGAGTTCTTTGGTCTCTGGTGACGCCGATCTTAATGCTGCTTGTCTATACGTTCGTTTTCGGAACCGTTATGAAGTCGCGTTTTGGCGTCTCAAAATCCGAAACGACGTTGGACTATGGCCTGGCGCTCTTTTGTGGACTGAATTTCTTTAATTTTTGCGCTGAAGTCATTTCCCGTTCGCCCACGCTCATTTTGAACCAACCGAATCTGGTTAAGAAGGTGGTATTCCCGTTGGAAATCCTTCCGGTGATCACCATGCTGGACGCGTTGGTTCATTGCTTAGTCGCGTTTGCACCGCTGTTTCTTGCGCTAACGATTTTACATGGTGCGATTCCGTGGTCTTTCGCCTTTCTACCCTTTTTCATAATTCCGACAGCCTTGATTGCTCTCGGCCTGGGTCTATTTCTTTCCGCTTTTGGCGTCTTCGTCCGTGATGTGCAGAACATGGTGACCCCGGTATTAACCATATTAATGTTCGGGAGTGCTATCTTTTATCCGCTCGCGTTCGTTCCAGACTGGGCTCGCCCTTGGTTTAGTTTAAACCCATTGGCCGTGTTGATTGATGATTCGAGAAAAGTTCTCATCTGGGGTGTGTTCCCGGAATTTCTGCCACTCGCCATCCTCACGGTCCTGGGATTGCTTTTAGTCCTGCTGGGGTTCTTATTCTTTGAGAAGTCGAAGCCAGCCTTCGCCGATGTCATGTGAACGCATTTGTGAGCAGTATCACCGACCTTTCCTTACCCGTAACGCCCTCCGTCTCACGAGAGACGCTGCTTTCTCTGGACCGAATCTCCAAGTCTTATCGGCTTTGGAACCGTCCTCACGAACGACTCGTGTACGGGTTATGGAGCCAGGTGCCGGCCTACGCGCCGGTGGCGCTCCAAAGAATGGCAGTCCGCGAGAAAGCGAAGCTCGGGCGGGAGGTGTTCGCCCTGGATGAGGTAACGCTTACTATCCGCAGGGGAGAAAGTGTCGGTGTCATTGGGCGTAACGGCAGCGGTAAGAGCACATTGATGCAGCTGATTGCCGGCGTGCTTCAACCCAGCGCGGGGCGAATTCAAGTGCAGGCCCAGAGGGTCACTGCTTTGCTGGAGCTCGGAAGCGGCTTCGATCCGAATTTCACCGGTCGACAGAATGTGCTGTTACATGGGTCGCTCCTTGGGCTCTCCGAACAAGAGAATCAGGCCCGGCTGGAGGAGGTTATCGAATTTTCTGAAATCGGTGACTACTTCGATCGTCCCGTCAAGACTTATAGCAGTGGAATGGTTGTTCGCCTTGCCTTTGCTTCGTCTATCACGGTGCATGCTGACCTCTTGATCGTGGACGAGGCGCTTGCGGTTGGCGATATCTTTTTCCAACAGAAATGTTTCCAGAGGATCCGGCAGTTGGTAAAGGCTGGCGTCACTTTTTTGCTGGTCTCACATGAAATGCGTTCGATCGCTGAGTTTTGTGACGAGACGTTGGTGCTGGATCAAGGTCGAGTAGTTTTCTATGGTAACTCGAATATTGCGATCAACACCTACTATAGCCTCACCAGGTCGTTCTTAAGGTCGAATGGCGTCCCAAAGGTAGTAGCAGGTCAATATCTGGAGCGATCGGATGGGGCGAAGCTTGACGTTGACCAGTTCATGGAGCAAATCACGCCGGCGCTCATCTCACCTGCGGAAAATGCGATGGCGACCTTTGTCCGGTTTGCACTCCTAGATCAGGAGGGCAAACCAACGAATTTCTTTCATCACGGAACGTGGTTAACCTTGATATTTGAGATCAGGGTTCTGGACGATATTGCAAACTTAAGTCCTGGCGTTGTTCTGCGGGACGATCGCGGCGTTTTCCTGCACGCTAAGTATGAATATCAAACCGATCTGAGGAGTCTGCGCGCTGGTAAGGCCGGCGATCTTTTTCGAGTTGTCTACTCGGTTCGTCTCGATATCGCCCCCGGCCAATACACACTGTCGCTGGACCTCGTTTCAATTCCTGATGAAGCGATTCAAGAGGGCAGGCTGACCCACGCCGACTATGAGCGCAATTTTCGGTGGGTTTGTTGTACCGCACCGATCTCGTCGTTTAGTGTAGGTTATAATCCACACCGGGAGGGGGCCGAATTCGCGCATTATGGCCTTTTCGATCTTCCAACGCGATTCGATTAAGATTAGGAGGGAAGGCTTATCATGGACGTCACCAGATCAAGATTTCATGGGAGCTCCGGGATACGTGCTTTCGAAAACGAATGAGTATTGAAACCATCGAATATAATGGCGTCAAATTCGCCCAGGTGATCTGGGCCGACACACGCGTATCCCAGACCACTTTCTTTTCTCCAGCGGAATCATCATTTCAGTTTGGACTGCTAGCACACGAGGCTGGATTCGTTGAGCCTCCTCACGTCCATCACGCGGTCAAAAGAGAGATCAGCGATTTACAGCAGATGTTCGTCGTCCAGCGGGGCGTAGTCGCGGTACAACTTTACTCAGACGAGAAAAAGCTACTCAGGGAGGTCATCTTGCATCCGGGAGATGCGATCGTCTTAATTCACGGGATTCACGCGGTCCGAGTCTTGGAAGATATGCAGTGTATCAGTGTTAAGCAGGGACCTTTCCTGGGTTCAGAGAAAGACAAGATATTTGTCTAGGCAACCAGACACTTGATTATGATCACGCTTTATGAACCTTGGGTCGGAGCCGAAGAAGCGGAGGCTGTAAAACAAGCCGTCTTGAATGGAGAACTTTCCGGGTTGTATGGTAAATCGATTCCGGCATTTGAAGAGCAGTTCGCGAGTGTGGTAGGCTGCCGCCACGGAATTTCCGTCACGAGCGGAACTACCGCGCTACACCTGGCGGTGGCGGCGTGTCACTTTTCCGCGGGCGATGAGGTGATAGTTAGTTCATCAACTAACATTGCCACGGTTTTAGCGATCGTTCACAACAACCTGGTTCCCGTCCCGGTTGACTCAGAACCTGTCTCCTGGAATCTCAATCCGGATCTAATTGAAGGCTTAATTACCCCAAAGACCAGAGCCATCATGCCGGTGCACCTTTTTGGTCATCCCGCCAGGATGGACCAAATTCAGGCGATCGCCGCCAAACATCAATTAACCATCATCGAGGATTGTGCTGAGTCTCATGGGGCTATCTGGCAGGGAAAAGCCACTGGTTCCTGGGGAGACATGGGTTGTTTCAGCTTTCTGGCCAATAAGATCATTACTACGGGAGAAGGCGGAATGGTGGTCACCAATGACGATTCGCTGGCGGCAGAAATGCGTCTGCTGCGAAATATGGCGTTTAAACATCCGCGGTTTGAGCATGATCGAGCGGGTTTTAATTTTCGTATGACCGGATATCAGGCAGCCATGGGACTGGTACAACTTTCCCGCTTTGACGAGGTTCTCAGGAGAAAGCGGCAAGTAGCCGACTGGTATACCGAAAACCTTAGGGGAATTCCCGGCATTACCTTACCTGCGGATTGTCAGGACGGGCTGCATGTTTACTGGGTTTATGGCATACTGCTCGACCAGGGCCTGGATCGTGAGTCGGTGATGGCATGGCTGGAGCGAGAAGGTGTCGGAACTCGCACGTTTTTCTGTCCGATGAACCTGCAACCTTGTTTTCAACATATTCCAGAGTGCCAATCCGTTCCTTGTCCAGTGGCCGAAGATCTCTGGCGACGCGGGTTTTATCTTCCGTCCGGACCGAATCTCACCGAAGCGCAGATAAAAGAAGTCGCCAGCCTGTTAAGGAAAGCGGTTCAGATTGCTGCTAAAGCATGAGCTTTTCCGGCAAACATGCTGAGTACTACGACCTGTTCTATCGGGACAAGCCTTATCGGGAAGAGGCGGACTATGTACTTGGGCTGATTAAAGCGAGGCGCCCCGGAGTTCGCGAGATTCTTGATCTGGGATGCGGAACCGGGTTGCGTTGTCTGGAGTTAGCCCGACGTGGTTATCAATTGTGTGGGGTCGATCAAAGTTCAGCCATGCTGGCCGCGGCGCGGCAGCACTTGGCCGCCGCGCGCGATATTCTCTCGGCGGATATAGAATTTCTGACGGGAGACATTACTACATTTAGAGCAGCCTCTAGTTATGATGCCGTGATCTCGCTGTTTCACGTGTTCTGCTATTTAACGACAGAAGCGGCATTGAAACAGGCGATCGATTGCTCCTTCGCTAATCTCAATGCCGGTGGAGTTTTCCTTTTCGATTATTGGCATGGCCCGGGAGTACTGAAGGATCCTCCCGCCAGACGCACCAAGGCCGCCGAGAACGTTACCTTGGAGATCATAAGGACTTCGATCCCTCAGCATCTACCCGATCAGCATCTGGTAAAATTGTCTGTCGCCTTAAATGTCATCGAGAAACATGCGGGTACATCTTACGCGGCCGAAGAGGCGTATACATTGCGATATTGGTTCCCTGATGAATTAGAGCGAGCTCTACAAAACTCGGGTTTCAAGAATGTCCAACACTATGCTTGGATGACGCAGTCAGCCCCAGGACCGGAAGCATGGCAGGCTTGCACGATTGCCGTTAAACCAACCTCTTCTATTTCTTTTGGAAAAGGTAATTCGGATTCTTAGCCACCAGATCGTAGGCTCCCGAGGCGAGTACTTCCTGTACTACCTGGCAAACCTCCCATTCACTCCCGTCTGCAGAATCGTCGAAAAGCATAAACCCTCTGGAAACAAGGAATTGGTCGGTATTCTCAAAGTCGCGCCGAGCAAATTCATAGCTGTGATTTCCATCGATGTAGCAAAAACTAATGGGACCGCCAAGCGTTGTCGGTCGGTCAAAAACATCTGCCAACTTTGTATTCGACCTCCACTTCTCAAAGAAACCGTCTGAATCGGTTTCGATGGTATGAGGAAGATTCGGTCGACAGAAAGTTTGGACATTTCGCAAGAAGGATTCGCGAACGAACTTTTTATAATCGTCGTGGGTTACCGATTTTGAGTCAGCTAGCAACTGACCAAGCTCTTGGCCTTCGAAGCTCCAGACATCGCAAGTATAAAAAGGATTCGGGAGGGAATATTTCTCTTTGAAATAACTCACAATGCAGGTGGAAAGCCCACAAAACGAGCCGATTTCGAGCAGCGGGGCATCATTCGGAAGATGTTGTAAGGCGAAAGCAATCGCATCCACGTTCCCTCGGGCCAGCATACCGGGCACGGCAAACGTGAGCCAGCTTAGGTATTCAGTCCAGGCTGAATCGAGAGTCTCGATTTTTGTGATAGAGGCCACGGAGATCCTATCTAGATCAGAATTCTCAGATGGCAACCTCTCCCGTAGTAGCTGTGGCGAAAGCCCTTGTCTGCTAATCGTCTAAAGGCACAATCAGATTAGCGAATTGTCCTCGCTCGCGTCTACTTCCAGATTCGGTGCGTGGATTGAACATGTTCTAGAGGACTTTTCTGCAAATCAAACCTTTGAAGGATACCTCGGCCCCGGGAAGACTATAACTGTCGAGAGCCGGAAACTCACAAATGATTTTGTAGCCCGAATCCGAAACCCATTTCAGAAACTTGGTTTCACTTAAGAACCACGAAGGAAGGCTAGCTTCATATATCCAACCGGGGACGTGTTGAATTGTTAGTCGGTCTGAGTCCGAAACGGTAAAGGCGGTTCTATCTACAAAGATATACAGGCTCCCGAGCTGACGAAGTGTCTGCAACTTCTCCCAAGGGTCCGGCAAATATTGGAGAACGCCTGAGAGCACAATTACATTAGGTCGAAAATGCCGGGCGCAATCCTCGATTGTTTCGAAAAAGTGCAATTCGTTCGACGCCAGATGCGCCCGACCCGCTGCAACGAATTGTGGCTGCTCTATCGTGGACCAATTGAAATCCGAAACGGTTTCAAGAAAACCGCGGTTGTCGAAGTAACTGGAACCTAACGATCCCCCAAAATCCAAAACATTCAGCCGGTTTCGATCCTGCAGGGCGGCACTGAGAAGGGTAGTGATCAAAGGAAAGTTGTAGGGAATTTTATCGAGAAGAACTCCGTCCCGCTGCGCTGCCGCATTCCCGCTCTTAACTGCTAGCGTGGCGGATACCGCTTTCTCCAGGATCTCTCTCTGGTCGTAGCCGCTAGCCTGGCTAGCTGCTTGCGCCCAATCTGAGTAGTCGCCAGAAAAATAAATTTGATCGGTCATGCTCATCGGCTTTTAGTCTAGTATCCTGCTCCAAGAAGCCGGACCAGAAAAAAAGATCCGACACTAAAGCATCGCTTACCAGGATCATGGATTTAGTTAATATCGCGGGATGAGTCTCATTCCCAGTTTGGACATTCGCCGCTCACAGCGGTTACGACCGGAACATAGAACGGTAATGGACACCGTTCTCAAGGAGGAAATCGCAAAACGAAGATGGTATCACCGAATGGATCTCGGGAACGGAGTCACGACACCCGGCTTTCCATGGGAATGGCTCTGGAAGGCGACTCGACACGCGAGAAGTGCTATCGACTACCAAGGCAAAACGGTTCTGGATCTAGGGTCATGGGACGGTATGTGGGCGTTCGAAGCTGAGATGCTTGGGGCTGCGTTCGTCGTTGCGACCGATTGCATGAATACCTGGCAGGTCCCTTGGCATCAGGGAATGAACAATCTCCTGCTCGTAAGGGAGGCAATCTTCAGCCAGGTAATCCCATTGTTTAACGTATCCTTGTACGCTTTGCGCGAAAGGCTGGACAACGTTCTTTTTTCACATCCCCTTATGAAGGACGGGTTCGACATCGTTCAGCATCTTGGCTTGCTTTATCATCTTCGCGATCCGCTATTTTCGCTGGCCCAGAGTCGATCCGTTCTAAAAGAGGGCGGAACTCTCTTGGTTGAAACGGCGGTCAGTCCCGGCGAATCCGTCTCGATGCAGTTCAATTCAGGAGCCGGTGCATTTTACGATGATTTTACGACTTGGTGGGCGCCTACATTGCCATGTTTGCGTGAGATGTTGCGATTATCGTTTTTAGAGTTGGACGAAAGCAGCATCACTCGTGCGGGTGATCCGAACTCAGTTTTCCGAGCAGCAATACGAGCAAAGGCCGTGTCGCCAACGAACGCGATCGGCGACCGGTATAACCTGGATCCGGCATACGGGCACGGTTTCGGTGAACGTCTTATTGACGTGCTTCCGCCGAGTGATGAGATGGATTTGCACAACTTCTACGAAGAAAAGCAGAGGAAAAACGACTTTGGCGCAGAACGAGCAGGATGACGATCCACTGACGCAGCGTCTGAACCGTTCTATGATGACAGTACCAGCTCCTTGTATACGTCGACGGCGTTTTGACGTGCGCATGCGCGTGGAGCGGCCTTGCTTCCGCCTTCGCCAAGCCTACGGCGGGACAGGTGCAAGGTTTCGTGGAGCGTGCCTCGCTTGCGAGGCCGAACCCCTGACGTTGTTACTACCATCGGGTCGACTGCCTGATAAGGGCCTGGGGGCGTCGTACGAACCAGGACTAAGACAACGCCGAGGGTCTTGCTTCGGCCTCGCAAGCGAGGCACACTCCACGCGACGCGGACCGTCTCGTAATACGGCCGCGCATAAATCTGCCCTGTTACTGGTTTGGGGAGCGGGCCGCAACGTCCCGGGCGGTTGACGGATCGGACCTATTTGGCTAACCAGTACAACATGAAAGTACCTTCAACTCGGCTGATCAAGGAGCGCCATGCGATTCGCTGAGTTTTGCAAGAGTGCTTATCGTTCAGTGACGAAAAATTATCGCAAGAAGACCGGCGATAGGCAAGACACGGAGATCTATTTCGATCCCGCCTTTGCTGAGGTTCTTGAAACGTGGGCAGTCAAGAACGCATGGCGCGAAATCCAAGTTCTCCTCAGTGAGCGTACCGGAAAGGTGCTGGACGTCGCCTGCGGCACGGGTAGAACGCACGATTTTCTTAAGCGATTCAAACAACTTGAGTACCATGGTTGCGACATTTCATCGATGCTGATTGAGCGCGCGGTGGAAAGAGGCATTAGCCGGGAAAGCCTGCGTGTTCTGGATGCTACTAAACTCAATTATACTGACGGAGAGTTTGATTTTCTGTTTTCAATAGGATCTCTTGAACACTTCACCCTTGATGGATTGCGCTCGACGCTAGCGGAATGCCGTCGCGTCTGTCGGGGAATCAATTTCCATATGATTCCTGTTTCTTTAAGTGGCCTCAACGAAGGATGGATTACGCCGTACCAGAGCTATTGGAATAACAGCCAACGATGGTGGCAGCGCCTGTTTGAGGAAACCTTCGGATGTAATGTCTGGGCGATGTCCTCCAAATGGGAAGATCTCCAATCTAGAGGTGTCTGGTTCGTCTGCGGGGCTGAAGACTGTTTTGTAAACGATTGATCGCGCCATGTCCTCTCATAGCCAGGTGGAGGCTTTGTACCAGCTGCAGCACCAGCTCGATTTGCTGACTGGCCAGGTCGATCAGGTGAAGATACTGGCTGCGCAACCCCTGGTGAACGAGCTTCGAAAGCTGAAATCGGCGGTTCCGCTTGCTCAGGCTGAGTTCAGGGTTTTTTCTCAATTCGGCGATGACGGGATCATCCAATATATCTTAACGAGGCTTGATTTGCCCGTTGTCGAACGCCGTTTCATCGAATTTGGAGTCGAAAATTATCGAGAATCAAACACCCGGTTTCTGCTAGTTAATAACAACTGGAGCGGGTTGGTGATCGATGGGAGCGAGGATCACGTTGCGTTTATCCGACGTGATCAAATCTACTGGAGGCAAGATCTTACCGCTCTGGCGCGCTTCATTACCCGCGAGAATATCAACTCGATCATTGAGGAAGCCGGGTTTTCCGGGCGTACCGGGATCCTCAGCATTGATGTTGACGGCAATGACTACTGGATCTGGGAAGCCATCACTGCGGTAGATCCGGCCGTCGTAATTGTTGAATACAATGGAATCTTCGGAAGCGACGAAGCAGTGACGATTCCATATCAGACGAACTTTCTTCGGCAAAACGCTCATTATTCTTTCCTATACTGGGGCACTTCGCTTCCGGCGCTCTGTCATCTTGCTGCCAAAAAAGGGTACGCCTGGATCGGGTGCAATTGCGCGGGAAACAATTGCTACTTTGTCCGAAACGAGTATGCGAGCGCCTTTCATCGAGCGACCTTGCCGGCGGATTTCGTCGCGGCCAAGTTCCGAGAAGGACGAGACCGGGAAGGAAATCTTATCTACACAGGTCAAAAAGAGGGTTTTGCGTTAATCAAGGAGCTGCCGGTCTGGGATGTGGCTAGAAATCAAACGCGCATCGTTGGTGATCTGTTACGGTAAGCTGCGGAATGCTAACGCTCATTGAGAGAAAGCGGGTCGCGCCGAATGGCGAATTCAGCGAGCCAATACGATGAAGATCGGCATCGTTATCTTAAAGGATGATCCTCAAATTGGTGGAGGAATGACCTTCGTTCAAGAAGTCCTCGATGCGCTTAGCCGCCATTTGTCTCGATCAGACCATAAGTTTTACTTGCTAGGAAGCGAATCGGCGAAACCGGCTCATCTCGCTCATATTCCATTACCCTGGATCACGTTGCGCTGGGTGAACACGCGTACGTTGCGTGAGGATGGCGTTACCTATGACTTCGATTCGTATCCCGAAGTGGGAGCAGAGCGCTTCGACCTGCTTTATTATCTCCATCCTTGGTCATGTCCGATCAAAGATATCCCGTACATCCATACGGTATGGGACCTCCAACATCGCCGTCAGCCTTTTTTTCCGGAAGTGACTTTGGGTGGGGAATTTGACCGGCGGGAAGAGATGTATCGGCGATCCCTGCAACGGGCAACGTACATTATTGCTGCGAATAACGTGGGGAAGGCGGAGATCATCGCATTTTACCAAGTAGCTCCGGAAAGGGTTCGCGCCATTCATCATCCGACACCGACGTTCGCCGTGCGAGCGGCAGCCCATCCGGACGAAGAGGCGTTATTCAAACGTTTAGGCATAACCGGCGATTATCTTTTTTACCCGGCACAGATGTGGCCGCATAAGAACCACATCTTGCTTCTGTTGATGTTAAACGATTTGCGGGTGCGACATAGCGATGAATTGCAGCTGGTGCTCACCGGGTCAGACCGGGGCAACCTTGATTTTCTCAAGCGTAGGGTGCAAGAGCTGGCTTTGGAAAATCAAGTGATCTTCGCCGGATTCGTCAGCCAAGCAGATCTAGTGCCAATCTATCAGCGGGCGGTCGCTATGGTGTTCCCGAGTCTGTTCGGCCCAGAAAATTTCCCGCCGCTAGAGGCTTTCGCTTTGGGTTGTCCTGTCATTGCCGGGGATGTGCCCGGTGCGAAAGAACAGATGGGAGGAGATACGGCGATCTTGCTAGACCCGACCAAACCAGAGTTGTGGAGTGAGGCGGTGCACCGGCTGCGTCAGGATCTCAAACTGAGACAATCCTTGATTGACAAAGGGAAGCAACGAGCAGCGAGCTTCACGGCAGACGATTTCATCACGGCAATTTATGGTTTGATAGATGAGTTCGCTAGCTATCGGCGTACTTGGCCTTCCGCAGAGGATCCCGCCGGCTTGGCTTAGCTCGTAGAAAGCCCTCTACGGGTCTAAATGCTTGTGCGCCCGAAAAGCTCGGATCTAGTATGAAAAGTTTAAAGATATGAGACTAGAGAGCCATGGAGATTGTTTCTAGAATCGGGAGGTTGCCCGGTATTCGCAGGGTGCGCGAGCTGATCGACGCAATCTTTGCGCACTTAATCGAGATCCAGCGCCGGCACGATGTCTTAGAAGCGATTCAGGCGCAAGCGGAGGCGATGAACCGAAGTCGATTTGAGGACGTGCAGCGTCGATTTGAGGAGGTCCAGCAGCGATTTGCTGAGATCCAGAGCCGACAAGATGCGCTGGAAAGGCTGGTTATCGCGACTCAGCTGCCCCCCAAAGAAGCCGGCTACGACGTCGTCGTCACTCCGAACGAGATCAATGAGAAACATGGAACCGGGTTTTTGTTAAAGCGGGTTTTCGGGGGCTGCCCGCAAATGATGTCGGTCCGCAGTGCAGACCATTTCCAGGGGGAGCATTCGTTTGGTGAAGAAAGCTTCCTGGTGTCTCATGGCTGGTCATCTCGTCCAACTTGGTTTGCGCATACGCTTCAGCAATTGCGAGGAAGAGTGGCGCGCCGGGTAATCTGCGTCCCCTACCTCCTCGACGATATAAAAACTGCGATCACCCTGAAAGAAGTGTACGGAGCACCTATTTGTCTCTGGTTGATGGATGACCAAAGCGTCGCGATTCATCGGATTCCCTATGAACTGATGCGCGAATTTCTGGCTAAATGTTCTTTGCGGTTGACCACCCACTCCGAGATGCGAGAGGCGTATGAGCGTGAATTTGGGTTCAAATTCTATCTTTTTCCGGCGGTAGTTCCCGAAAACCTGATCGTGGAAGCGATCAAAACTCCGCAATCGGATTTGCTAGCGGAAAAGCGAGGCGCCCTCTTTGGGAGCATCTGGAGCCGGAAATGGGCGGATCAGCTGATGTGTACGGTCAAGGGATCAGGGCTGCAGTGTGACTGGTATGGTAACAATCATCCGCTTGGTTTTGAATTGAACGATACGGAGTTAATAGAGGCAGGGATCACCCCCAAAGGGATTGTTCCTGAAGAGCAGCTTCCTGACTTGCTCGCACGATATCCTTATCTGATTGTGCCGACGGGGAACTTGGAGCCCGACGATCCAGGAACGCCGACGGCTCGTTTGAGTTTGCCGGGGCGGATTCTTTTCGGAATGGCGACAGCAAACACGCCGGTCATAGTGCTGGGGCATCCGGATACTCCAGCGGCCCGCTTCGTTCAGCATTTCAAGATTGGCTTGCGGTCAGACTATGACCCCGATGGGTTCCGTACGGCGGTCGACAGCGTCGTTGACGGGAAAACGCAATGTCAGATGCGATCGAATGCGGTGCAGATTGCGCCTCGGCTTAGCAGCAAGGACGCGAGCGATTGGGTCTTCCGTTCACTGGACTTAGGCAAACCATGCGACGATCGCTTCGAGAGACTAATGCCGGCAACGGTTGGCGATAAATATTTCACTCCGGCAATGGAAGGTTACTTTTCCCCGGCGATCGGCGGATGAAGAGGCTGTGATCATGGTCCGATTTTTTAAAGTATTCTAGTCGATGAATCGCTCGCTCGATTTCGGTGATCTGGTGCGCTCCGTCGTGCGATTTGTCTCCAGATCTCTCAGGAAATCCCCAAAGGCCGGCCGGCGAGTCGCCAATGGCACGCTCCTGCTGACGCATGCGGAAGTCTGTGATCGCCATGGGACCGGGGCGTTACTGGGTAAGATATTTGCCAGTGATCCAGCGCTGATCGTCTGGTACTCACACAACTTTTTTGGCGAAAATACCACCGGCCTCATCGCCGAGCATGTTCGACATCCTAACTCCGATCTGACCACGGCCAAGCTGCGGGTGGCGCCGCTGCTCAAAGATTTGGAGATCAAGCGGATCCTGTGTGTGCCTTTTTACCCGGACGACATCCTCTCGGCAGTCGCCGCGGCTGAGCTGACCGGCGCACCCTTGGCCACCTACATCATGGATGACCAGAACCTGTTTGCCGCCGGGATTCCGGATGACCTAATTAGAATGCTGTTGGCGCGGTCTGCGATTCGGTTCGCGATTTCAGAGGCACTTCGATCGGGTTATCAGGAAAAGTTCGGATTTCCGATTTCGATCATCCCACCGACGAACAGCCAGAGCGTTTTCGCCAGCATCGATTTGGCAGCACCGAATCATCATCCGCCTCGCGGTGTCATGATCGGGAACGTATGGAGCGCTGAAGTCGTGGCTGATCTTAGAAACCTGATCAAAAATTCCGGATTCGTCGTCGACTGGTTCGGGAACGCTGGTAAACCATTCGTCCAACTCGATCCGGACGAACTCAAAGCGGAAGGGATCATTCTGCGCGGAAATGTTCCGGAACCAGAGCTCGTTCGGGAGCTGCGAACGTTTGACTATGCCATCATGCCGAGCGCAGCGCTGAACGGAAATCTAGAACATGACTGGCTTTTCCGGGCGAGCCTACCTTCGCGACTGATCTATTTAATGACAACGGCTTGCCTGCCCGTTGCGGTCCTGGGCGATTCGGAGACCGCTGCCGGTCAGTTTGTCGAGCGATTCGACCTGGGTGGAACAGCTTCTTACCAGGCGGCCGCCTTCAAAGTTCTGGTTCATGCTCTCACGAATCCGGAGCGGGCAACCCAGATCCGACGTAAAGCGGCGGCTTTGGCGCCGACGTTCGCGAGCGAATCAGTAGCGGATTTTATTTGGCGATCCATGGAAGTAGGGAGAGCCGTCGATGATCGGTATGAACAGGTATTCCCGCGATCCTTGCTCCATAAAATTAATTGATTTAAAACCCCGATTAGCGTCAAATCCACGTTGCTCGATACCATGCAGTTTGAGACGCCGATTTTATTTCTGTTGTTCAACCGTCCGCAACTGACTGCCAGGGTGTTTGAAACGATTCGCGAGCAACGCCCGGTAAAACTTTATGTGGCCGCGGATGGTCCCCGGGCGGAGAAACCCGGGGAATGGAGGCTCTGCGCCGAAACCCGCAACATTCTGGGCCAGGTTGATTGGGATTGCGAGTTGAAAACTCTGTTGCGGGACGAGAATGCCGGGTGCGGACGCGCGGTCAGCGAGGCGATTACTTGGTTCTTTGAACAAGAAGAAGAAGGAATTATTCTCGAAGACGATTGTCTTCCTGATCCCAGCTTTTTTCCTTTCTGTGCCGAAATGCTGGCTCGGTTTCGCGACCGCGATGAAGTCGGATCGATCTCGGGTGACAATTTTTTGCCGCCCTCACTGCAAGCCGCTCACCCGTACCACTTTTCGAAATATGTCCAAATCTGGGGATGGGCCACCTGGCGCCGTTTTTGGAACCAGTACGACTTTCATCTGAGCGGGGAACAAGAGGAGTGGGAAGAGATCATCCGGAAGATGAATCCAACCGAGAACCAGGCGCGTTACTGGATGGAAATTTTCCGAGCAATGAAATCCGGGTTGATCGATACCTGGGATTATCAGGTCATGTTCTCGGCTTGGCGATCCGGTCTCGTCCACATCTATCCTAGCAGCAATCTGATCTTAAACATCGGCTACGGGGCTGACGCGACGCATACCAACTTCAGGAGTCCCGTGACCGGGCTGAAAGTCGGTTCGGTTCAGAACTTTCAGGTCACTCTTCCCGCAGTGGTCGATCCGATGCTGGACGAAACCATATTTTATTTTCGTTTTCTCGAGTCACTGACCAATGTGTGGTGGTTGCAGCAAGCACTCGAGCTCACCGAAAAATTAAGTTGGTCCCGTTGGGAAATTCATCAAGCGAAGTTAGAAATTGCTCGACTGAAAGACGTTAGCGAGAAACAAGCGAGAGAGATCTCGAAGATTGTAGCGACCCGATCGAAAACGATCTATCGGGTTAATCTCGTCTTACTATTAGCGCATTTTGTGTACACCCTCCGCGAGGGGCTGAATTTGGCTCGTACCAGATTCAACCAGATCCTCAGAAGAAGACGCCTGGTTAGCAATGGGACGAGCAAACTCCGCCCGCCGGTCCCGAGGGAGACCTATAAACTTCAATGACACTAGTAGAGGATCTTTTTGGGATCCTCATCGAGTCCGTGATAGACGTAATCTTCCCAACGGTCCATTATACTGAACGCGTTGATAACATTTGGATAGTCGGTTTTATAAATCGTAAAGTCTGAGAATCCATAAGAAGTCATCGCGGTGGCCAGATCCTCTCTAATCTTTCGCAGGTATATGGAGATAGCGTTGGGTCGGGCTAAGTAAGCTTTATAGTATCCGCAGAAAAACAACTGCAAGACGGCCCGATGCTGTTCCAGAAACTGACAAGTCACATAGGTTAATTGCGGGTATCTCGGATTAAAAAAATCGTCCACAGAAATGATCCCGGCGTCTGATAGGAGGATGTTGGCCAAAGAAAGATCGTTCCAAACGCTTTCTGCCTTATGGTCGCCATCGACATGAATCCAGCGGAGTGTGTGCGCGTACTTGGAAGCCAAACCCCAGCTTTCGTTCTCGGAAGATCGAGCTTGAATGATGCTATAGTCGGACATGTTGTGTTTGACGAGAAGTTCGCGTACGCTCTGAACGCAGTCCGCGGGATCAATTAGGAAAATCGTTTCGCCCTGTTTGCGGTGCAGGGCAAGCATCATCGCCGATTTGCCGTAATAGACCCCTATTTCCAGGAGCGAACCTGGCTTCCAAGTTTCCGATTGAAATCCTAGAAAAAAGTCCCAAACTGCCAAGCTCTCGAGCATCACGAAGCCAGGCAAATCGGCGAAGTCTTTTTGATAATGGGAAAAGAACATTTCACGGCCTATCTGACGGTCCTCTAGTCATTATGTCAAGTTTGGCGGCGTTCATTCCGGCGTCCTTGACGTAAACATCACGTCGCGCGCAGCGGCGCACCTATTCCAGTCACGGAAGCGGTGCACTAAGTAATTACTGCGAAAGGTGTAACCAAATTCCTGGACTGCGTGTCGGCCACGCTTGATTTCCTGAGAGCGGCGCCGCCGATCGATCGAATCACTCGCGATTGAGGTCGGGGTGCTCTTCAAAAGAGAGTACCACCTGGCGAGCGAAGATTGCGTCCTGCTGGATCAGTCGACCGGTTTGGGAGTTACGCCAGCAGCCGGCATAGTCGAAGTATTCGAACCCAAGACGATGAAGTTTTTCGGTCATCTCGAAAAAGGTTTTTGCTTGCGGCGCAAATCGACCGTGCGATAGCTCGATGAAAATTACATCGATGCGCTGCAGCAAGTCCATCGCCCCATCAAGCACGAGTTCCTCTGCAAGCTGCACGTCGATCTTTAGAAGACCTCGGCCTAAGATGTTTAAAGTGCTACTGATTTCATCGAGCGTCCGAACTGGTACCTTGAGCTTTAGCCAATCCAGATCCGCGGAGAGAGATTCCCCGTCTATCAGGCTACTGGTGTAAAGCTCCGCCGAGACATTCAAGACCATCTCGGTCGCCATGTTTCCGGCTGCTGCTGGGATGAGCACAAACTCCGGATGCAGACCGTAGACGGTGCCTTCCAGCTGTTTGTATTTTTCCAGGAGAGGTTCGACTAGATAGTAGCGGCTCTCCGGAAAGATTTGGCTGGCGATGTGGGACCAATAACCGGTTGAGGCGCCGACATCGATCACAAACTCTGGCAGATATCCGGTCAATTTTAATCGGTACAGGGCCTGGAAGTGGGATTGCATCTCCCAGTGGATCTCCCTCGGAGCGGGCGGCTCAACGTAGGGAGTGTCGCGAGGTTCCGGAGCAGAAATGCAGCCTTCAAAAGGCGTTTCAGTCGGAAAACCTTTGTCGAGGGAGACCCAAAGCCATTGGATTAGTTCGCTTGGGGTCAATCTCTTTTCCTGGTGTCCTTTCCCATTCGCATCTTCGGCTCGAGCGAAGGGCGGCAAAAGCCACACTTTTTTGCCGTAGTGCGTTTGCAACGTCGAACGAGCCAACGCCGAGGTACAAAACGAGAGCCTCGCTTTGCGAAGCGCCTCCTCGAACAGATCTGCGAACTGGCTCTCAGCGCTGCTCTCTTCATCAGAAGCGAAGATGAGAGCTAGAGGTGCACCCGTTACATCAGCTGCGGCGATCGCGGTTGCCAAATCACCAGGGCGGCGGCATTGAGCGATAATGCCTGAGATGTTCTCGCTGGCGAGGACTTTGCCAACTCTCAGGTAAAGCAGAGCTCGCGCTCCCAACTGCTCGGCGGGTGCTGGTGCTATCTTCGCGGGCAGACTGGTCTCGGAGGTATCTCCTTTGCGAAGCAGGACTAAGGCACCGCCCGCTTCGAATAACCGCGAAAAATTCGAAGAGTCATCCAAGTCGAGCTGTGGCTCCCAGAAAAAAATGGGAATTCCTTCTTCCGAAATGATCGCTCCGCTTTGGATCCATTCCAGACTGATCCGGGCTTGCTGCACCTCCACTTGAACCTTACGCAGGCCCGTTTGAATTTCTGATAAGGTCTTCAGCGCCTCCTTCTCGCGCGCATTAAGTTCGTTTAGCAGTTGGGTGTGCCAATCAGCTACCGCTCGAAGATGATAGCTATCGGTCTGCAGCGCTCCGATCCGTGCGTAGAACTCGTCCGATAACTGGCGTACTCGCTGCAAGACCTCATCCACCTTTCCGTGAGTATCCGCCGGATAATTGAGATAACGAATCAAGCGGCGGAAAAAGTCTGGCATAACACTTTAAAATACAATCGGTACCGGGGTAACCGGAACCGCTACACAAAAATCATGTATTCGAGAATGTTCAAGTGAGAACACCGATGGCCGGGATACTGCCAGCCCCCGACTCGGTTAGGCTGCGGAGTGAATTATTGCATTGGGCTTGATCTCCGCTACGGTCCTGAGCGAATGGTCCCGAGAGTGGATATCGACTTCTTAATTAGCAAAATTCTGCAGCGATGACCGGAGGCGGTATCGATTCTAGGAGAGGTCGCTTTGGGGTCCAAAAGAAGCCTGGTCGCATATTGTAGTCGAGGCCGTGGACTTCCCAACCATGCTCACTGAAAAGAACCGCCCTCTGCTGCCGATGAGACCATTTGAACCTATGACCGGTGACGTCTTCGCGCGGGACTTCATTTTCCGCGAAGTCGCATCGCGGTCAAGATGGATGGCTCGGCGAAGTCTTTAACCTTATGTCTACACCCTTGTATCCGCTTTTGGCGGGGTTTTTTGAAGAGGAAATAAAAATCTTTCGTTCCTTGAAAGCTGCCGGATTGGAGGTGAGCACTGTATTTGACGTCGGATCATCGCACGGGGGCTGGTCCTGGAAGATGAGCGAGATCTTCACAGAAGCTCGCTTCTGCTTGTTCGAACCTTTGGTGGGTGTAATACCGGACTACCTGGACTATATGACCCAAACTCTAAGCGCTCTACCCGGGTCCCGCCTCTTCAAGCTGGCTTTAAGTGATCGCAACGGCACTCAGTTGATGCTGACTGATCCTGAAGGTTACAGCGCTAGCCTGCTCCTAAAGTCGGCCACCGGCATTCTCCGTGATGAAGTTTCTATCACCGTCCGCCGGCTGGACGATTTAATGGCTGAGGAGAGTTTGCCTGTGCCCGATATTCTAAAGATCGATGTGCAGGGAGGAGAAATGCTGGTTTTACGCGGTCTGGGCGAGCATTTGGCGAAGGTAAAAGTAATTCAAGCTGAGACCTGGTTCACGCGGGCATACGGACCGGACACGCCACTCTTTCATGAAATCCACCAATTCTTGGCAGCGCACGAATTTGTGTTTCTGGACATTGGTGGACGCTACTATAGCTCGGTGCACGAGCTTTACGCTTGTGACGCTTTTTTTGTGCAGAGAGCCGTGCTTGAGCGATTGAAAGCGCCTCTTCCGAACGCTCCGTTAACTTGACGGGGACGATGGCGGTCGATTTTATTTTCCAGGCCGAAATGGGGCTGGGCAAGAGCGAGAGCGACTTAAC
>Ga0209647_1001397_pt1 | contig 20634 bp, 21 predicted proteins | sample GraSoi_2013_60cm_FD_185827 | JGI IMG/M metagenome (GOLD analysis project Ga0209647, IMG submission 185827) | Grasslands soil microbial communities from the Angelo Coastal Reserve, California, USA - Sample 9_17_2013_60cm (SPAdes) (version 2) | ecosystem: Environmental > Terrestrial > Soil >... | reverse complement strand
AATCTCGGAGGAGTTTTTCAAGGACCACGATATTCACATCCACGTGCCCGCGGGCGCCATCCCTAAAGATGGCCCTTCGGCCGGGGTGACCATGGCGACCGCCCTGGTTTCGCTGCTTACTGACCGTCCGGTGCGCCCGCAAACCGGCATGACCGGCGAGATCACTCTCAGCGGCAACGTTCTGCCCATCGGTGGAGTGAAGGAAAAATTCCTGGCGGCCAAGCGTGCCGGCGTGAAAGACATCATCTTTCCCGCTGACAACCGCATGAACGTGGAAGAAGACCTGACGCCGGAACAGCTCGAAGGGGTCAGCCTGCACTTCGTCAGCACCATTGAGGAAGTGCTGGAGATTGCCCTTCCCAGCTCGCGCCAGGAAGAGCGCCAGGACGCCGAGACGCGGGAGCGTGTGCTGAGCAACGCGTAATCGTATTCCAACCAGAGAGAAGGGCAGGGAGCGGTCTCTGCTCTTTTTCTTGCGCCTAAAAATTCCGTACTTAATCCCATCGTTAGGTAATCTTTCCAGCCAGCAGCAGCTCCGTCCGTGGCATCCTACGCATTAACTCCCCATCATTGCGAGGGCCCTATGTTGGAGAAACGATACTCTGAGCGCGATTCCGGCCATTCAGAGTGGCCGAACAATTCATCGTTACGCAGGGAGATCTTTCATGGCTCCGCGGTGGTGGTCTTCTTGGCCTCAATATGTCTTGTCGCCAGCGTCGCTCAGGCCCAATCCGCTGAGAGCGGCGTGCAGGCTTATGCTGATGCCATTAAGCAACCGGTGATCTCGCAGCGAATCGTTGCCATGGAGCGTTACTTGACCCTCTCCAGCAGCGGCAGCTTAAAGGTGGACGCGCTCGAATTCCTGGTTTGGGACCACATGCGCCTGGGGCATCAGGCGCAGAGCGTACAGCGTGCCCAGGAATTGCTGGCAGTTTATCCGGGCAATCCCATTGCACTCGCGGTGCTGAACCAGAACTCGCCGTCCGTACACGGGAAGCAGGCTTCCCAAAAGCGCCTGCAGATGCTGAAGTCGGCCATGAGCGCCTTGGACCGTCTGAACAAACCTGAAGGCATGCAGGATCGCAACTTCCAGATGTTGCGCCGGCAGGTGGCAATCATGCTCGATGGCGCCATCGGATTATCTTATTTGGATCTCGAGGACTACCCCGATGCGCGGCTCTCTTTGCAGCAAGCCGTGGATAACGATCCCAACAACGCGCAGTTGGTATATGGTCTGGCGCTGGCTCTGTTGAGCGGGAAGAACAGAGACGAATATCGCGGCTATTGGTATCTGGCTCGCGCTACCAATTTGACGGAGCAGATACCAGAAGGGCAAGAGATCGCCAAGTATGCAAGGCACAGGTACCACTCCGGTGGAGGGAAGGACGCCGACTGGCAGCGCTTTCTAGCCAGCGCAGCTGAGTTGGATGCACCCCCCAGCCCTGCTGGAGCCAGCCAGCCAACGACAGCGAACGCCGCCTTAGGCCGCAGCACAGCGCTTGCCGCTGCCAATTCCAAGCAGTCCACTCGGGGACAATCGAGCACGCCTGCCGCCAAAACCCTGGCTGAGACACGTGGCTCGATTTCCAAGACCAAGAGCAGCTTCGGTTTTGAGGATACCTTGCGCGAGCCTGCGCGCGTCGACGCATCTCCCACACATCCGCCGGACCGGCCCAAGGGTTTGGCGGCTCCGTCGCAAGCGGTCTCTCTCGGCATTCTGATCGAAACTTCGCTCCTGACCAGTCACAATCGTGCGGCAATCATAGCCACCCTGAAAGACATCGTTCGGAACCTTCGCTCCAACGACGAGGCTTGCATCCTTGTATTCAGTGACCAGTTGGATTTCGAACAGGATCTCACCGCCGACGACAAGCTTCTAGAAGAGGCGTTGAATGAAATTCGTCCGCGGGCCGGTAAGGCGCTGCTCTCCGGAATCTCGTTTGCAGCAGGGCACCTGAAACGGATCGGCAAGAACAATAATCGCATCCTGCTCGTAGTCTCTGACGGCTATACCAGGCAGGCCAACTCCGATACGCTTCTGTTCCGCAGCCAGGTCACCGGCGTGCGCATTGACTGCATTGGCTTGAAGACGGCCGGCAGCACGGAGCGGTCGCTGCTGGAAAGGATCGCAGCCTATTCCGGTGGAAACGCCTCTTTCGCTTCCGGGCCGGAGGAGTTCCGGACCGCTGCGCTGCAAATGACCCGGAGCATGGGGATCGTGGTGGAATAAAGCGCGGTTTCAGCGGCGATATTCGCGATATTGAGTTTCTGGTGTAGTGCCTGCAGATCGTAAACGGATGACATCGCTTATTTCACCGCCACCGCCAGCGTGTCATGGTGCTCGCGGATGAACCGCCGCAGATACGGCCCAATCTGGCTGGGAGCTTCAAATCCTGCGGCCTTGGCGGCAGCTTCCTGGTCTTTGGCCGGTACGTCGGCACTTTCAGCGTAATGCTTCAGATCGCGGAAGACGCCGATGGTGAATATGTCCCAGGCGGCGCCCTGGTCGCGCACAAAGATGAAATTCTCCGGCTGCTTCAGGGCTTTCGAATAGGCATTTTCCATCTCGCGCTCTTTGTATAAGTCGGCGAATTTGCCCGGCAACGAGATGAACATCTCCACATGAAAGAACGCCCCAGCGGCAAACGCTTTGCGCAGATCGGCCAGGGGTGGGCCATAAGCGAATAAATCTTCCTGCCACGCGATGCTCTCCTTGATCTTTTCCGCCAGCTTGGCTGGTTGCTCGGCCTGCTTGCGCTTGGCCATCCGTTCCGACGTGTAGTAGTCAGAGTAGCTGCCGAGAGGAAAGAGAATCATCAGGTCCCAGTGGTCGCCCTGGCTGTGGCGCATCCAAAGCGGAGATTCGTCTCCGGACGCCTGGTACACCGTGGCCCTGGTTTTATAAAGGTCGATCAGCTCCAGCATCTTCCCCGGTGCAGCCTGGACCAGGCTCACCTTGTACAGATAGGGATTCTGCCCAGCGGGTGCGGGATCAGAAAATGCCGGCGCAGCGCAGCAGATCGGCGCCGCCCAGCAGAAAAGAAATAACAAGACCAGCACATGCTTGTTGCGCATTGGGACTTCCTTTCATGGATTTGTCCGATGAAATTATAGTTGTCAGAAGAGGCGCCGTCTCAGGTGAGGTCCAGGGATTGTGATCTCCAATTTTGTTAATTGCCGGATTTTGGCAATTCTAGCAATTGCCCCAATCTGCGTTCATCTGCGTAAATCTGCGGCAAAGATTTTATTCCCTGCGTTCTCTGTCACAGCGTTTGCGCCATCCCCGCTGCAATGTTAAGTTAGAAGGTTTGCATTGTGAATGAATTTCGGGGAGGTAGCATGGCGGCATCATACAACGGGAATCCGCTGCCGAAGGGCGGCAGTCCCATTACTTTTAGCGGCGGCGAGATGCGGGTTCCGGATAATCCCATCATTCCTTACATCGAAGGCGACGGCACCGGCCGCGACATCTGGGCTGCATCCGTTCGAGTATTTGACGGTGCAGTAGAACGCGCTTACGGCGGCAAGCGCAAGATCCATTGGTATGAGATCTTCGCCGGAGAAAAGGCGTTCAGGAAATTCAATGACTGGCTGCCCCAGGGATCCGTTGACGCTGCGCGCGACCTCCACGTTTCCATCAAAGGGCCGCTGACGACGCCCATCGGGGGCGGCATTCGTTCTCTCAACGTCGCGCTGCGGCAGATCATGGACCTTTATGCCTGCATTCGCCCGGTGCGTTACTATCAGGGCGTCCCCTCGCCGGTGAAGCATCCTGACCAATTGAATGTCATCATCTTCCGCGAAAATACTGAAGACGTTTACGCCGGCATTGAATGGAAGCAGGGAAGTCCTGAAGTTAAAAAGCTGCTGGATTTCCTCAACAACACCATGCTGGCGGGGACCAAGAAACGCATCCGCGAAGACTCCGGAATCGGTATCAAGCCGATTTCCATTACCGGCACCAAGCGCCTGGTGCGTATGGCAATCCAGCACGCAGTGAAAAACAAGCGGCGTTCGGTGACCCTGGTGCACAAGGGCAACATCCAGAAATTTACTGAGGGCGCGTTCCGTGAGTGGGGATATGAAGTGGCGCGCGATGAATTCCGCGAGCAGATCGTGACCGAGCGTGAGAGCTGGATTCTGGACAACAAAGACAAGAATCCCAACCTGAGCGTCGAGCAGAACGCGGCGATGATTGAACCCGGCATGGACTTTGCGCCGGAAAGCTTCAAGCAAGAGCTATACGCCGAAGTGAAGAGTGTGTTGGACTCCATCGGCCAGTCGCACGGCAACGGCGCGTGGAAGAAGAAGATCATGGTCAATGACCGCATCGCTGATTCGATCTTCCAGCAGGTGATTATCCGTCCGGCGGAGTACGACATTCTGGCCACGCCGAACCTCAACGGCGACTATATCTCTGACGCCTGCGCGGCCCAGGTCGGTGGTTTGGGCATCGCGCCCGGAGCCAACGTCGGCGACCAGCACGCTGTGTTTGAAGCCACGCACGGCACGGCGCCCAAGTATGCAGACAAAGATGTCATCAATCCCGGATCGGTGATTCTCTCCGGCGTGATGATGCTTGACTATCTGGGATGGTCCGAAGCAGCGCGGCTGATCGAGACCTCGCTCGAAGCCACCATCCAGCAGAAATTCGTCACCTATGACTTCGAGCGCCTGATGCCGGGCTCCACCAAGGTCAAGACCAGTGAGTTTGCCGGACACATGCTGGAGAACATGGTTGACCGGCGCAAGAAAACCGCAGTGTAGACGAGTCTGGGAAAACTTTACGTGGAGACGTAGCATGTTACGTCTCTACCTGACATGTACAGGAAGGGATCCGAATGCGCAAAAAAGTAACGATTGTAGGTGCAGGAAACGTTGGCGCGACCGCAGCCCACTGGGTGGCCTCAAAAGAGCTGGCCAATGTGGTGTTGATTGACGTTCTCGAAGGTGTGCCGCAGGGCAAAGGCCTGGACCTGCTTGAGGCCATGCCGATTGAAAAACGCGACAGCTACGTTCTGGGCACGAACGACTATGCCGATACGGCCAACTCTGACATTGTGGTGATCACAGCCGGAATCGCCCGCAAGCCGGGCATGAGTCGCGACGATCTGCTCAACACCAATTACAAGATCATGCAGGACGTGATTGCCAAAGTGGTGGCCAACTCACCTAACTGCATTTTGATCGTCGTCTCGAATCCACTGGACGCCATGTCTCAGGCGGCGTTCAAGCTGAGCAAGTTTTCCCGCAATCGCGTGATCGGTATGGCGGGAGTGCTGGATTCCGCCCGCTTTCGCACCTTCATCGCGCAGGAGCTCAACGTGAGCGTGGAAAACGTGACCGCCTTTGTGCTCGGCGGGCACGGCGATACCATGGTCCCCCTGCCGCGATACTCCACAGTGGCAGGCATTCCCATAACTGAATTGATTCCCAAGAACCGGCTCGACGCTATCGTGCAGCGCACACGCGATGGCGGCGCTGAGATTGTGAAATACCTAAAGACCGGCAGCGCGTATTACGCTCCGTCCGCTGCGGCCACGGAGATGGTGGAAGCCATCCTTAAGGACAAGAAGAAGATCCTGCCCTGCGCCGTCCATCTTGAGGGCGAGTACGGCATCAAAGGTCTTTTTGTCGGGGTGCCGTGCAAGCTGGGATCGAATGGCCTGGAGCAGATCATCGAAATCAAACTCACGGCGGACGAGCAGGCAGCACTGCAGAAGAGCGCGGACTCAGTGGCAGAGTTGGTGAAGGTGATTGGAGTCTAGATTTTTTGGGATTATCAGAGCCGGCGCAAGGCGCCGGCTCTGATCCATCTACAAGCCGCTAGGCAGCGCGTTCAATCGTGATCGCGTTGATCACCACGTCTTTTACCGGACGGTCCTGCGCGCCTTTTTTTATCTTGGAAATCTTGTCGGCCACATCCTGCCCTTCCACAACCTCGCCGAAAATGGTGTGATTGCCGGTAAGCCACGGAGTGGCTGCCACGGTGATGAAGAATTGCGAACCGTTGGTTCCGGGGCCGGCGTTCGCCATGGCCAGCTTGCCCGATTTATCAAACTTGTAGGGCGAGCCTTTGGTCTCATCACCGAACTTATAGCCGGGGCCGCCCATTCCCGTGCCGCTGGGATCGCCACCCTGGATCATAAAGTCAGGAATCACGCGGTGAAAAATCGTTCCGCTATAGAGCGGCCCCGAGCTGCTTTTGCCACTCACGCTGTCTTTCCATGGGCGCTTGCCCTCAGCTAGATCGATGAAGTTCTTGGTGGTGATGGGCGCTTCTTTTTCATACAGCCGGCAAACAATCTTGCCTTCTGTTGTGTCAAGCACGGCGTAAGTTCCTGGCTGGCGCGTCATTGGCGTTCCTCTCTCTTGCGATATGTTTCAATTCCTGTATTTAGGCGCGAACCGCTAGTTCGGCGGGGCAGATTTTGGCTGCGTGCTGGCTTTTGCAGCAGGCTTTTTAGTCGCCGGTTTTGCCGGTGCACCCTTGCCTGCTCCTTGAATATCGATATGAGTAATCTTTACCGGGCTCTGCGGACGGCTGTTGTTGCCGTTGCAAGGGCCGCCTTGACACGGCATGCGCGCGATCTTCTTAACCAGCTCCACTGAATCCGCGTCGCACTGGCCGAAGATGGTATAGCCGCTGTTAGGCTGGCGCCTTCCGCCCATGCAGCCGTTCGGATCAAAGCAGGGATTGAGCGAAGGCAATTCCTTCTCTGTAACGAAGAACTGTGAGCTGTTGGTGTTGAGACCGCGGTTCGCCATGGCCAAGCGTCCGGGCTGGTCAAATAGCAGATCGGGCAAGAGCTCATCCTGGAATTCAAAACCTACGTCGCCGCTCCCGGTTCCGGAAGGGTCACCGGTCTGGACCATAAACTCCGGGATCACGCGATGAAAGATCACGCCGTCATAGAGCGGTTTGCCGTGGATGGTTTTGCCCGTTGCCGGATCTTTCCAGTCCTTGGTTCCCTTGGCCAGGCCGATAAAATTTGCCACGGTTTTAGGCGCCTTGTCTGGGAACATCTCGCATTTCATATCGCCTGCTGTGGTGTGAATCACCGCCGTAGGAGCTTTAGCCGGCGCAGCCGCTGTTTTCTGGGGCGCGGCTTTAGCTTTGGGGCTCTGCCCGGAACTCTTGGTCTGTCCGGAGGCAGCAAGGCTGAAACACAGTAGAATCAACGCGAAGGCAGGGCCCCCGAACCGCGCCGCTTTTGCGTGTCTTGGGGTGCAGAAGCGTGTCACCATTCATTTCTCCTTGAAAGGCGTAACGGATTATTAGAAATGGAGACCTCAAAGAAGTAAAGCCTGCGCCCAAGGCGGGAACCTTTTCCTTGCGCGTCGGTAATCATCCATGAAAGGACAAACAACCGCCTGCCGGGACCGATGACCAACTCGATGTCCGACGAGGAGCTGATGTCGCAGGTGCGGAATGGCATTGGTGAGATGCTGGGCGTGTTGTTTGAGCGCTATCACGTGCCCTTGTTTAACTTTTACCTGAAGCTGACCGGTGAACGCATGGTGAGCGAAGACCTGGTTCAGGAGGTCTTCTTTCGCATCCTGAAGTATCGCCACAGCTACCGCGCGGATACGCCGTTTCGCGCCTGGATGTATCAAATCGCGCGCAACGCCCGCATCGATCATTTCCGCAAACAGCGGTCGGAAACCAGCTGGGAGCCTGAGATGTCACCTGTTATCGAGCCTGTAGACACAGCGCAACAGAGCCAGGAAGCGATATTGCTTCACCGCGCTCTAACCCAGCTTTCCGATGACAAAAGGGAAGTCCTGGTGCTGAGCCGGTTTCAGGACTTGAAATACGAAGAGATTGCCCAGCTTCTCGGCTGCGAAGTGGGCACGGTGAAGACCAGAGTGCATCGCGCGCTGCAGGAACTGCGGCAGATCTTTAACCAGATGGGAAGCGGCAAACCAGGGAGCAGAAAGGGTTCTGAAGGGGCCAGGCCCGGGAGTGTGCAATGAACTGTGAAGCTATTGGCGAACTGATGCCCGACTACCTACAGGGCAGGCTCAACTCTGAGATGGCAAACGAAGTGGAAAAGCATTTGGCCGGCTGCCAGTCATGCGGTGAAGAGGCGGCACTGTGGAAGAACCTGGCGCTGCTGCCGGAAGAACAGCCGAGCCCGGCGCTGCAGACAAGATTTAAAGCAATGCTTGAGAGTTATGAGGAAGGCCGGTGGGAAAAGACCAGCCTGGCCGCCGAGCGGCGCAAGGTTCCGACGGCGATGCTCTGGGGACTGGGTAATTGGAAGCAGATACCCTTTGCGGGCGTGGTGTGGGCTTGCGTGTTTCTGGTGTGCGGATTTCTCATTGGCCGGCATTCAGACCGTGGGCCGGATACCACGGCTCAGACGCAGCTCAACGGCATGCGCCAGGAACTAACAGCCACTCGCCAGATGGTTGCGCTTTCCATGTTGCAGCAGCAGTCAGCCAGCCAGCGGCTGGAAGGCGTGAGCTGGAGTGCGCGCTTGCAGCAGCCTGATCCCAAGGTCATGGACGCGCTATTGCACACGCTGCGTTTTGATAACAGCGTTGACGTGCGCCTGGCCTCGCTTGACGCGCTCAGCCGCTATGCGGGCCGTCCCGACGTTCGCCGCGAACTGCTGGATTCCCTGCAAGACAAACAGTCACCACTGGTGCAGATCGCGCTGATTGATCTGCTGGTGGACCTGCACGATCGGAGCGCGGTGCCGCAATTCAAGAAATTTCAGCAAGATCCCAAGATCGATCCCACAGTGCGGAAGCGCGTGGACTGGGGAATACAGCAGTTGAATTGAGGTTTCGAATCGAAGCTGGAAAGAGAAGTGTTCGATCACGCAAGAGAATGACGGGAGAACTAGCCATGATGAGACAAAAGATTCTTACGCTGGTCCTGATGTATTCGCTGGCAATGATGTTCCTGCCCCAGGCCAGCCGTCCGCTGTATGCAGCAGGCGACGACGATGATTCGGATTCGAGCCTGGGACTGCAAGAGAAAGAGACTATCCGCAAATCGTTTACCCTAAGCGCCGACCACAAGATCCTGGAAGTGGACAACATTTTCGGCTCCATCGACGTGGTGGGCGTCCAGGGTAATCAGGTTCAGCTGGTGGTGAACAAGACCATCTCCGCCGAATCCAAAGACAGAATGGAAGCGGCCAAGAAAGAAGTCACGCTGGATATTACCGATCAGCCTGATTTCCTGAAGTTTTACGTGAATGGCCCTTTCCGCTGCAATTGCAACGATGGGCGCGATGGCTGCGGCGGCTGGCGCGGCGACCGAGGCTACCGGGTGAAGATGGATTTCCAGCTTCAGGTGCCGCGGAATATCGAAGTGAAATTGAAGACGGTCAACTCAGGCCGTGTCCACGTACAGGATGTAACGGGGAATTTCTCTGTCCACAACGTCAATGGCGGAATTGAGATGCAGAACATCGCTGGTTCCGGTTTGGCCAAGACCGTCAACGGCGGGGTGAGAGTCACCTTTCGGGAGAACCCGCGCGAGAAGTCCGACTTTTCCACCATCAATGGGAACGTCGATCTGTATTTTGTCCGCGGATTGTCGGGCGACTTCCGCTTCAAGACCATGAACGGCGCCGTCTATAGCGATTTCGAAATGACCTCGCTGCCGGCACAGGCCGTCAGCAGTGAACGGCGGGGCACGAAGTTTGTATTTCATTCCGACCGGTACACCGGAGGCCGTATTGGCTCCGGCGGCCCCGAAATCAGGGCTGAAAATTTAAATGGAGACATACGCGTTCTTGAACGCCATGAATAAACCAAGGAAGACTAAATCTATGAACTATTACTTTAAGTTTTATAAATTCACACTTGCAGCAGTGTTTAGCATCCTGGCGGGGCCGTGGTTAGCCGCGCAGGGCGCAGATAACCGGGTCACTGTACCCTTAAGTGATCCAACCCGTCCGGTGAAGTTGAGGGCGCACCTGGTAAGCGGCAGCATCACGGTGAAGGGCGGCGATGTGAAAGAGATCGTCGTGGAGGCCAAGGCGCGTCATGAAGAGTCCCGCGGCGAAGGTCGGGCCGAAGGTCGCGCCGCAGGTATGAAGCATATTCCCATGACCTCCACCGGCCTGAACATTGAGGCAGAGAACAACGAGGTCCGTGTCAGCACGGATTCTTACCAGCGCACGATCGACCTAACCATTACCGTGCCCACGCATACCTCGCTTTCTCTGCATACGGTGAATGATGGAAACATTCTTGTCAGCGGCGTTGACGGCGAGCTTGATATAAACGATGTGAACGGCGAAGTGGATCTGAAAAACATCGGCGGCAGCGCGGTGGCGCATGCACTGAACGGGCACGTCGTCGCGACTTTTAATAGGGTCGATCTGACGAAGCAAATGGCTTTCAGTTCTCTGAACGGCGATATTGACGTGACTTTTCCAGCGGACTTGAAGGCCAACGTGAGCCTGCGGACGGATAACGGCGAAGTCTACAGCGATTTCGACATTAAGGTGCAACCCAACATGCCTCAGCAAACGGTGGAAGACGATCGCGGCAGGGGCGGCAAGTACCGAATGAAGGTTGATAAGAACGTGCGCGGCACTATCAACGGCGGCGGCCAGGAAATTCAGTTCAAGAATTTCAACGGTAATATCTATATCAGGAAAGCTGGGGTGAAGCAGTAGCGGCAGGTGGCCCGACCTGTTGAATCCGGTTACGCTCACAAGAGTTGTAACCGGATTCGTTTTTACATACGATAGATTCCTATGGCAGCCCGGACCATTACTGCTTCTCCCGAAATCCTTGGCGGGACCCCGGTATTTGCCGGCACCCGTGTTCCTGTCCAGACGTTCATTGAATACATCAAGGCCGGTGAATCCATCGAGGCTTTTCTGGAAGGCTTCCCATCTGTAAAAAGAGATCAGCTCCTTGCGTTTCTAGATGAGACCAGGGACCTTGTCCTGGCCAGCGTGCACTGAGAGTGAAGATCCTGCTCGATGAGTGCGTTGATCAGCGGTTTCGAGCCGAGTTGGTAGGTCACCGGGTGGTTACTGTTCAAGAGGCGGGCTGGGCAGGGAAGAAAAACGGTGAACTGCTCGCCTTGGCCGAAGCGAGCCATGAAGTATTCATCACAGTTGACCGTAATCTGTATTTTCAGCAAAATCTTCGGAATTTCAAGATCGCGGTTGTTGTTCTGGTAGCACGCACCAATAGGCTTGCTGATCTGAAACCATTGGCGGCGGACGTGCTGCTGCAATTGTCGTTGCTGAAACCTGGAGAGGTTGCTTTTATTCCAAAGCAATCGAAATGAAAGTTCCTACTTCCTCTTCCCCTTCGCAATCGCGTCCAGCACGGCATCGTCAGCCTTTGCCAATTTAAGCAGCGCCCGTCGCTCCGCGGTCAGGTCGAAATTGACGCCATGCTCCTTGATGCGATCGACAAGCTGGGTCGCACTTACGCGATTGCTCACCATCAGCTCTACGTCCTCAAAACTTAGAGCGTCGGAGTCTTTGCGCTCCGCCTGGAGACGTTTGGCCGTTGCCTCCACCTCATGCATGACGCGAAGAAAGTTTCCGCCCAGGATCTTGAGAATCTGCTCGCGCGTATAGCCGCGTTGCAATAGCGCCTGCGTGATCTTCGGCAGGTCGGCTGCGGAATCTATCCCTTCCGGCAGCGAGGTCACGCCATCAAAATCAGAGCCCAGCCCTACGTGGTCGACGCCGGCGACTTTGGCGATGTGGTCAATATGGTCGATCAAAGATTTCAGGGGCGGCCGCGGAAATTGCGCCGCCCACTTCTTTTCCAACGGCGCATATTCGTCGTAGGTTACCGGGCTGCCGTCGGAGTGCGGATGCGCTTTTTTGTAAGCTTCCACCTCGGCGTCGCGTTGCTTGATTTTCTCCGGATCGGAAGCGGCCTTGCGGTAATTCTCGTCGATAAACGCGGAATAGAAATTCACCATCACTACGCCGCCGTTATTGGTCATGGCGCGCAGCATGTCATCGGTCATGTTGCGAGGCTGATTGGTCAACTCGCGCGACGAGGAATGCGACGCGATCACCGGCGCCTGGCTGATGAGCAGCGCCTGGTAAAACGTAGCGTCAGAAACGTGGGAGATATCAACGATCATGCCCAGGCGATTCATCTCGCGCACTACGTCCTTGCCGAAGTCGGTCATGCCATTGTGGTGCTTGATGTTGGGGTCTTGAACGTCGCCGGAAGAGTCGGCCCAGTCATTGGTATTGGACCACGTCAGCGTCATGTAACGCACGCCCACGCGATAGAAATCGCGAAGCAGGCGCATGTCATTCTCAATGGCGTGCCCGCCTTCAATGCCCATCAGCGCGGCAAACTTGTGCTGCTCGTGAGGCCGGACCGCCGTAAACGCCATGGTCATCTGGTCGGGATGCCGGGCCGCCTGCTGGTAGACGCTATCTATCAAATCCATGGCCCGCTTAGCGTAATGGCCTTTGAATTCAGGCTCCACCCAGATGGAAAAGAACTCGGCGCCCAGATTGCCTTGTTTGATTTTTCCGAGATCAATGTGTCCTTCAGCAACGGGTGTGTTCTGGCCGAGGTCGAAGTTTTCGTCGAGAAAGCGCTGCGGCGTATCCGCGTGCGTATCCACGATCAGCGCGGACTGGTGAATGGTAAGTGCCGTATCAGCTTTGGGCCGGGGCGGGACTCCGCCTTTAGTAGTTTTTTTGTGTGGATGTTGTGCGAGCGCTAAGGTTGAAAGCAGCAGAAAGCATGCAAGCAAACTTGGTGGCTTCATTCTCTGGCAATTTTATCAGCCAACTGGTTCGCCTCACGCCATTCCGTATACCGGTCCGATACCATTACGTGGAAGCAGGCCTGGCGGCGCTCTTCCGCAGCTTCCACCAGCCCTTGATCGCGCAGGTTTTTGAGGTAAGCTTCAATCCACTGGTGCTGCGCGCGGGTCAGACCGCGCTTGGCCAGATCAACTGTGATGCCGGCCAGGTGCGAGGAAGCATGTTCGCCCATTTCCGGGGCCGCATTGCGATTATGGCGGCGCAGCTTTTGCTGCTGCTCCATGGTGCGTACGGCGGAATTCACCTGCAACGGCGTGTGGAATTCGGCGAAATACGCCTCGCTCATGTCCTGGAGGAACTGATTGCACCACGGACGGCAGAAGCGTTTGTCAGATTGGATGGCCGGGCTGATGCGAAGCGCGCGGCTCTCCTGGATGGGAACCAATTCCTGCGTGCGCTCCAGTTCCAGCAGCTGTTCGTTGTCTGCGATGCGCGGCAACTGCAGGCGATCAATCTCTTCGTTCTGGCGCTCCATGGAATCCAGCGAACCTTTCAGAACAGGATTCCACGCCACGCGGCGCACGTGTCCGCGGTGATGCCGAGTGTAGCGGCTTGCCGCAAAAGAGGGCAAGGTGGCCATCACGGCCATCAGGAACATCGACGAAGTGATTAAAGCTCTCTTAGCGCCCATCGGGGTCCAGTCCAGTGCAAATATCCGACAACACACAACATCGGCATTAGATGGCAAATTCTAAACCAGAGCTGCCGCAATTGAACCCAGAGTTTTACCTGAATTTCACATTTTCTGCCGAACGCTGGGGCACTCTGCGGTTGGGTCTTTGGTAATCAATCTGTTAGCCCTGCTGACAATTTGTGTCAGTTACCGTTTTTCTTCGCTCGACTGGGCGGCAGCGTCAGTTTTTCTAATCTTTCACCGGGGGCTTGGTGTCTCACTTTGAGAAAGCGACCAAGCGCTAGATTGCGCTCCAGTACCATGCATAACCCAAAATCCACAGGCACGCGTGCACCGCCGCAGGAAACATAGGCCTGCGGTTGATGCGTTTGCGGAAGGCAAGTCCCAGGGCGCTTGCGAACAGCCAGAAGGGAGCAAAGCGCTCCAGGCGTGCCACAGCGCTGACTGTGAGAAACAGCGGCCACCCGGCATAGCGGCTCGCCTGCACACAATAGACTTTGTAGGGAATGCCGTTTCCTGGACTTCGGACCAATGTCCAGATGCCATCGTGCTGGAACCCCCGCTGGGTCTTGGCAAACATGGCAGGTGAAACAAACGGTACCTGAAGGACCAATGCTTTTGCCTGCGGCGGGTTCTTTTCGCCGAACGAAAACATCACGCTTCCACCCGCCACAGCGCCGACCAGAATGCACGCCATGAGCTGCGCAGAGCGCCGAAATGAAAACAGGGCCACCAGAGTAAGCAGAACATCGGGAACGATGAAGAACAGAGTGGCTTCCGCAAACCCCCAAAACAATCCAAGCCACAATATCCAGGGATGGAAGACGGACTCCGGCGTTGGGCGCTGGCCTGCGCCAGATTCCGGCATTCAGCGTCCGGCCCGCATGCGGAAGTAGATCATGGTAACGATCGCGCTCAGGAGAAATGAAAGGCCGCCGAGGCGCCAGGCAAAAGCGGGCTGAATATCGAGCTCCTGGTGGGCTTTAAAAAACAAGTAAAAGCCTCCGCAGATCAGCAGCGCGATGGCAGCGCTGATCAAGAGCGATTTCCATATCCATGCCCCGGTCTGGCTCATGCCGTTTTCTCCAGCCCTCCGACGATGAAGGAGAGAAATCCCTTGTCCATTGCACCCGAATGTTATAACAAGAGTGTTCCGACGCCCTACTTTATGGAAACAGGAACTGCCAGAAGGCCCTTGAAGACGCGTCAGGCAGCCTGGGCCAACGCGCTGGCCCGCCTGCTGGTTAAGTGGCGGATCTCACCCAATGCCATTTCTGTCGCGAGCGTTTTCTTTGCCCTGGCCGGGGCGCCCGCACTTTACTTCTCCGCGAGCTTCGCCGGCGCCGAGCGAACATTATTGCTGTTGGCGGCCGTGCTGGGAATTCAGGGACGGCTCCTGTGCAACATGCTGGATGGAATGGTGGCCATCGAAGGCGGACGGCAAACCAAGTCAGGCGAGATATTCAACGACCTTCCCGACCGCATCGCTGATGCAGCAATTTTCATCGGCGCAGGATACGCCGCTCGCCAGCATCCCTTCGGCGTCGAGTTTGGCTACATCGCCGCTGCGCTCGCGATCTTTACGGCGTACGTGCGCATGCTGGGCGGCGCGTCTGGGCTCAAGCAGAGTTTCATCGGGCCCATGGCCAAGCAGCACCGCATGGCTGCGCTTACTGTGGCCTGCGTGCTTTCGATCTTGGAAACAAGGTTTGTGGCCGCAGGCAGCGTGCTTTGGGCTGCGCTCATTGTGATCATTCTCGGCTGTCTTGTCACCATGTGGCGACGTACAGCGCGCATTGCGCGGGAGCTTGAGTCCCGTTGAGCGCTCTTTCAGCCAGCATCATCGCCGCATGTGCGCGGGCGCTGGCGGGCCCCTCGGCCCGCTGGATCAATTGCCGGCCTTCAACGCGCCAGCGAGTTTATTTCGCCAACCACACCAGCCATCTTGATTTCGTTGTGCTTTGGTCGGTCCTGCCTAAAAGAGTTCGCGCCCTCACACGCCCTGTGGCCGCCAAGGATTACTGGGATTCCGGGCTGAGAAAGCGCATCGCCGTTAACGCGTTCAACGCCGTGCTGGTGGAACGCAACGCCAAGTCTGGCGATGGCGATCACGTGGCGGCGGCGCGCAACACCCTGGAGATGCTGCTTCAAGCCGTGGGCACGGAGAATTCGCTGATCGTTTTTCCTGAAGGTACTCGTGGGGACGGGTTGCAGGTGGGGCCCTTCAAGAGCGGAATATATTATCTGTGGTCAAGGCGGCCTGACGTGCAGTTTGTTCCCGTCTATCTCTCCAATCTGAATCGAATTCTTCCCAAGGGCGAGTTCTTGCCGGTGCCTGTGATCAGCCGCGTGACTTTTGGTGCGCCGCTGCGGCTGGATGAGAATGAGACCAAAGAATCTTTCCTGACTAAGGCGCATGCGGCCGTCTGCGCCCTGAGGGACGCATGAACTTCAAACTCGACCATCAGATGTTTCTGGTCCTCAACGTTGTCATCGGCGGGCTGGTGGTGGCCAGCCTTGTCGGATTCATCCTCTCCCGCCGCGTGAAGTCGGAAGATGGCAGAGCGGCGATCGACAACCTGAACGCGCGCATACGCGCCTGGTGGATCATGATCGGGATCTTCTCCATCTCCTTCCTGATCGGGCCGGCCGGCTCCATGCTGCTGTTTGCCTTCATCTCGCTGCTGGCGTTGCGCGAATACGTAAGCCTTATCAGCACCACGCGCGCTGACCACCGCACGCTCTTCTGGTCATTCTTTGTGTTTACGCCGCTGCAATACTGGTTCTGGTATGAGAGCTGGTACGGGCTCGCCATCATTCTCATTCCGGTTTACGCCTTCCTGTTTGTTCCCATCCGCTTGGTGCTGGCCGGCGATACCACCGGCTTTCTCGACCGCGCCGCCCGCATCCAATGGGGCCTGATGGTCTGCGTGTACTGCATCAGCTATGCGCCGGCTTTGCTTACGCTCAACATTCCTGGTTATCAGAAGCAGGACGCCAAACTGCTTCTCTTCCTGGTGATTGTGGTGCAGCTCAGTGACGTATTCCAGTACATCTGGGGCAAGCTTCTGGGCAAGCGAAAAATCGCTCCCACCATCTCGCCCAACAAGACCTGGGAAGGCTTCGTTGGCGGTGTGGCGACGTCTGTGGCGCTGGGGACGGCACTGTGGTGGATGACGCCATTTTCGCCCTTGCAGGCGCTTGTAATGTCTCTGGCCATCGCGCTGATGGGATTTGCCGGAGGGCTCACCATGTCGGCGATCAAGCGCGACCGCGGCGTCAAGGATTTCGGGAACGCCATTGAAGGTCACGGCGGCATTCTGGATCGCATGGATTCAATCTGCTTTTCCGCGCCCCTTTTCTTTCATCTCACGCGATGGATCTTTGTCTCACAGCATCCTCTTTGGTTTCGATAAACAAGCTGTGAAAACTAGCCGCGGAAGAAGTCTTTGATCGCCTGCTTCATCACTTCCCGACCGGTATCGGCAATGGCTTTGGTGAGCGGGATGTCCTTGGGGCAGACTTCCACGCAGTTCTGCGCGAAGCCGCACTCCTGGATGCCGCCGTCGCCCATGAGCGCCTGCAGGCGCTCGTGTTTCAGCGCTTTTCCGGTAGGATGCTGATTGAACAGCCTCACCTGAGCGATGGTCGCCGCGCCAACAAACCCCGTGCTCTCGTTGAATTGGGGGCAGGCCTCCATGCAGCAGCAGCAGGAGATGCAGCGCGAAATCGGATAGGCTTGTTCCTGCTCTGTGGGATACACGCGCGGCCCGGCGCCCAGATCGTACGTTCCATCCACCGGCACCCAGGCCTGGACGCGCTTCAGGTTCTCGAAGAGCACGCTGCGGTCAACCGCCAGGTCGCGCACGATGGGAAACTTGCTCAAGGGTTCAACCCGGATGGGCTGGTCGAACTTATCTACCAATGCCGAGCAGGCCATGCGGGCGCGGCCATTGATCAGCATAGCGCAGGAGCCGCAGACTTCTTCCAGACAATTGGAGTCGTAGGCGATGGGAGTGGTCGCCTTGCCGGCGCGGGTGACCGGATTCGTGGCGATCTCCATCATGGCCGAAATCACGTTCATCCCAGGCTTCCAGGCAAGCTCAAATTCTTCCCAGCGCGATGTGGCCTGAGGATTTTCCTGGCGCTTGATTTTGAGAATCACGGTCTTGGCCATCAGCTTTTTGTCTCCCGTACCTGATAAAACTTCAAGGTTGTCATGATCGCGTTCAAAATCGTGATGCCGGCAAACGCCCAATACACCCAATCATGACGCTTGATTGCCGCCCACACCAAAATGCCGCCGATAATGAAGAAAAGAATGGCGGCGTTCTTGTAAAAACTCGGCGATGCGCTGCGTTGTTGGTCCATAAATCAAACCCAAAACCTTTGAAACACAGAGGAAAGGAGGAAGCGGAGGAAAGGAATTGCCAAAATCGCCGAAACTGACAAAGATTGCCAAAATTAAAAATCTGAATATAGATCACGCTGATCGAGGCAACTAAGCGCGATGGACTCTTTGTTTTTTCCAGCCGCCGGATCTATTTTTCCTCTGCTTCCTCCTTTCCTCTGTGTTTCAAAGGTTCTGGGTTACTTCGCCATGTCATACCGTCGCGGCCGTGGCGGCAGCAGTGAAATATCCACCGGCTCAAATTCAAACCTGGGCTCGTCGACGTCCGGAGCAAAGTACGCCTTGGTTGTCTTCAGGAAATTTTTGTCATCCCGGTCAGGGAAGTCCGGTTTGTAGTGCGCCCCGCGCGATTCGTCGCGCAGCGCCGCGCCTTGTGCGATCACGCGCGAAAGCTGCAGCATGTTGTAGAGCTGCCGTGTGAAGACAAATGACGTGTTGGCCCACTGGCTCTTGTCGCTGAGATTGATGTGCGTGAAGCGCTCCAGAAGCTCAACCAGCCTGGCGTCAGTCTGTTGCAGGTTTTTGTTGTACCGGATCACAGTGCAGTTGCGCGTCATCAACTCGCCCAGTTCACGCCAGAGACGGAAGGGGTTCTCTGTTCCGCTGGAAGTCATGAGACGGGAATTGAATTCTTCCTGGCGCTTTTTCTCAGAGTCAAACACCTGGCTGCTCACGCCGTCAGTGGATTTCGCATTTTTTGCGTAGAGCACGGCCTGCGGTCCGGCCACGAAACCGCCATGGATGCACGACACCAGCGAGTTCGCCCCCAGGCGGTTGGCGCCGTGATAGCCATATTCGCACTCGCCCGCGGCAAAAATGCCTTTGATATTTGTTGCCTGGTTGTAATCCACCCACAGGCCGCCCATGGTGTAATGCATGCCAGGGAAAATTTTCATTGGAACTTCGCGCGGGTCGTCGCCGACAAACTTTTCGTAGATCTCCAGAATTCCTTCCAGCTTACGGTTGAGCGTCTCGCGGTCGATGTGGGTCAGGTCGAGATAAACCATCGGTTGGCCATCGATGCCGAGGTCGTATTCGTAGACAACTTTGTGAATGGCGCGGGTCGCCACATCGCGCGGAACAAGATTTCCGTACTTGGGATACCACTCTTCCAGGAAGTACCAACGCTCGGATTCAGGAATGCTCTTCCAGTCGCGCTTGTCGCCCTTGGTCTTGGGCACCCACACGCGCCCGCCCTCGCCGCGCGCCGACTCAGACATCAACCGCAGCTTGTCTTCTCCGGGAATGGACGTGGGATGCACCTGGATGAATTCGCCGTTGGCGTAATAGCATCCCTGCTGGTACAGCGCCGATTGTGCCGAGCCGGTGCAGACCACCGAATTGGTGGACTTGCCAAAGATCACGCCGATGCCGCCTGTGGCCATGATGAGGGCGTCGGCAGGGAAGGTGCGGACCTCCATGCTGCGCAGGTCGATGGCGCAAATTCCGCGGCAGACGCGATTGCCGTCCAGCACCGCGCTCAGGAACTCCCAATGCTCGTACTTGGTGACGCGGCCTTCGGACTCGTAGCGGCGCACCTGCTCGTCGAGCGCATAGAGCAACTGCTGGCCGGTGGTGGCGCCGGCAAAAGCTGTGCGATGGTACAGCGTGCCGCCAAAGCGGCGGAAATCCAGCAGGCCCTCAGGGGTGCGGTTGAAAGTTACGCCCATGCGGTCTAGCAGATCGATGATGGCCGGCGCAGCTTCGCACATGGCTTTCACCGGTGGCTGGTTGGCGAGAAAATCTCCGCCATAGATGGTGTCATCAAAGTGCTGCCAGGTGGTGTCACCTTCGCCCTTCAGATTTTTTGCGGCGTTGATGCCGCCCTGGGCGCACACGGAATGCGAGCGCTTCACCGGTACGATGGAAAATAGATCGACGTGACCGCCGGCTTCAGCAATTTTGATGACCGCCGCCAGCCCTGCGAGACCGCCACCAACTACGATGATTTTAGGAGTCGTTGCCATAAGCGATTTAGTAATTGGGTAAATTGGTAATTTGGTAATTGCGTGAGAGCCTTGCGCCTCTCAATTATCCATTTACCAAATTACTCATTTACTAAATTTTCTGCTCCTTCACGCCGTAGCGTTCACTTCCCGCTCTCAACCACCTGCGACGTTGGCGGTAGCTTCTCTGGCGTGTTGCGCCACTGCGGACGGAAGAACGCCGCCATCGTCACCCAACCAACCATAATCAAAGTGAGCGCAAGCGCCGTGCACGCACGGCCAAGCCATTTGCGCGACCTGTCACTCACAGTGATGCCCCATTTGGCGCAGAAAAGATATATGCCGTAGGAGAAATGCCATGACGCGGCAATGATGCCGATCAGGTAAAACATCCCGGTCCACCAGTGCTGCAGCTCCATCTGCACTTTGTTAAACGCTGCGTCCGGATGTGTTAGCAGATGGGTGCCGGTAAAGCGCATGGTGTAGGTGTGCCAGACGATGTACGTAAACGCGATGGCCCCGGTCCAGCGCTGTGCGGCGTACATGAAATTTCCCGCCCACGGATAATCCCTGACGTTGGATTCGCCGCGGAACCAGATGTAAAACCCGTACAGAGCGTGGTACAGAAGCGGAATATAAATGCCCGCGGTTTCGAGAACCAGTACAAAAGGCAGTCCGGTGAGGAACTTTACCTGATCGGCATATGCCTTGGGGCCATTGGTGGCAAAGGCGTTGGAGATGAAATGCTCCAGCAGGAACGCGCCAATGGGAATGATCCCGCTGAGAGAATGCAGGCGGCGCAGGAGAAACGAATGACCTTGTCCGGCGCGAAGGGGAGGAACTCCGCGC
>Ga0209647_1001394_pt1 | contig 20646 bp, 17 predicted proteins | sample GraSoi_2013_60cm_FD_185827 | JGI IMG/M metagenome (GOLD analysis project Ga0209647, IMG submission 185827) | Grasslands soil microbial communities from the Angelo Coastal Reserve, California, USA - Sample 9_17_2013_60cm (SPAdes) (version 2) | ecosystem: Environmental > Terrestrial > Soil >... | reverse complement strand
CCGCCATTTTTGCGGTCAGTAGGGATCCATTTATTGTCTATACGTCCAATGTCTTCGCGATTCTGGGTTTGCGCTCGCTGTACTTCGTATTCGCGAATGTGATGGGCAAGTTCTACTACCTGAAATGCGGGTTGTCTGTGGTGCTGTCTTTCATCGGTGTGAAGATGGTGCTGGCCGACATCTTTCATATACCCATCGGACTCTCACTGGCAGTAATCGCGTTCGTACTGGCCACCGCTCTCATCGCTTCAATTGTGCGCGCTCGGCACCTCACAGCGATGATTGTAAAGCCTGAGAAACAGATGCGCGAGGAACCGATCAAGGATATAGTGGTGAAAAAATAATGTTGTTTGTATGTAGCCTCAGATTGTCGAGTAAGAGGAGGGCCTGGCATCCAGCACCTGAATAGGCGAAAGTGAAGTAAATCGGAGATGTACTATGCCAACGTTCTCACTACATGAATGGTTCGAACTGCTCGGTCACTTTTACCATGACTATGGCTATCTTACTGTATTCCTGAGTACGCTGGGTGAGAATACCGCCTTCATCGGTTTTCTCCTGCCCGGCAACTCATTAGCATTACTGGGAGCCTTCTATGCCCGCTTAGGGATCCTCAACCTGGGTTGGGTGATCTTCCTTGCCTCTCTTGGTACGGTCCTTGGATATCATATTGACTACCTCTTCGGGCGGTTCGTCCTGGCCCACGCTGCCACGCGATGGAGCTCAGTGAAGCTGGGCCGCAGCATACGCCTGGCCGGACGGCTGCGTATGGCACGTATGCTGCTCAAAAAACATGGAGGAAAGGCCATTCTTATGTCGCACCTGGTCGGGCATCTCCGTTCGTTTGTGGCCCTGAGTGCCGGAATGACCAGGATGAAGTACCGGCGCTTTCTGGGCTATGAACTGGTGGCTGCATTCGTATGGAACACAGCCTTCTGCTTCCTCGGCTATCTTCTCGCCGGAGAAATTGACCGCCTGCAGTTGCTGATCGAAAGGACTGGATGGATGCTGCTCGGCGTCCTCGTGTTGCTCTTCCTCGCCTGGCACCTCGCGGGAAAGCGTGTGAGGCAACGTCTGCGGCAAAAACGGTATGCATCGCGGCACAAAGCCAGGAGCACACTGCTACAGTGAGGTCTGATTGAGCAAGGGTATCTCACGGGTAAGATCATCATTCACCACGAAAATTTGCACGAATACACTACTATGCACGATGCAGCCTTGTCCACCTCTCTCCGTCACCTGCGCGGTTAACTGTCGTGTGAGCGTTTCTCCCGCAGGGGTTCCTCGTACATCAAATGCAATCTCTATATCATGGACAGTATGGCTGAGCACATGCCCTTCAATCATCCAGAGAACATGCAAGGGCGCTTGCATACCTTCCGTATCGATCTGGTAGCGGCCCTTCACCGGTCGACGGGCAGCATACAGCTCGGTTACGCGCAACCGGATATCCCCTTTGATGGCCACTTTTGGTTGGCTGTTAATTGTTTCACAAGCATCTGGAATGGACGGTCTGCTCTTCAATAGCGCATGCGTTGCCTGAGATTGTGCTACTTTGACGGTTGCTCGATCCTTCTTCATGCTGCTTTTCTCCTGTCTTGATATGATATGGTCTGATCTTTTTTCTATCAAGGGAAGCATAGTATGTTTCTATGAGTTGATGCTTGAGATTCGCTGAAATACAACTGAGAACGCCTGCTCCGGCTTTTACGGTGCAAATGTTCTGAAAATGGACAGCCTTTTCTCAGCTTCATCTCAGATACTGCCCAGGGCCAATTCATCCAGACGCGCTATGCTGTATCCATACAGGTTACCTGGCAGAATTCGGAAGAATTCAACTCATATGGGAAAAAACCTGGAGGTTGCCAGGGGAGTACAGATCAATCTAAAGGAGAAGAAAGACTATGGTTCAAGCACTTGTCATATCTATGCTATACTCCCATACAAGGTGAAACACACCTCTGGTTCTGAATATCGGCAGCGAGTATCGAGGTGAAAGCGGTCATGCATACAACGAAGATATCCGAGCCAAGGCGGGGACTCCCCCGTTCACTCCGACTGCGGCTGATCCTCTGGTATGGCTCACTCATCGCCGTCGCGCTGGGTTTCTTTGCGCTTCTTTTCCTGCTCCTGACGACCGACGCTATCGATCAGAGCGTGGATAGTGCGTTACGTACCGAGGCGCGAGTCGCTATGTTGGATATAGTGCATGACCTATCTCCTGTCCCGCCCTACTGGCCAGGTCAGCTTTCCCTGCACGTTGTTGACACCTATAGAGACCCTGGCGTCGTGGTCGAGGTCCTGGATACACAGGGACGAGTGCGCTATCTCTCCGCGAATGGCACACCTCTTCCACTTAGCAACGAGAGAGTCCACACAGCGCTCGCAGGCCAACCGCCTGTTTTCTACAATACCACCGTTGATAGTCAGCACGTGCGGGTGGAGGTTTTGCCCATCCGAGCGCCAACGCATGGTGTGAGTGGGGATAACAAGGGCGTGCCAGAAGGCAATGGCCCGGTGATTGGCGTGCTGCTGGTCACGAAGTCGCTCTCCGATGTCGATGCCACCCTGCTGTTGTTACGAGCGCTCCTCCTGCTCTCAGGAGTCGCTACACTGGCGGGAACACTGATAGCCAGTTGGATCATTGCAGCTCGCGTGCTGCATCCCCTTTCGGAACTCGTGACAACGGCACGATCCATTGCCGCCTCCACGGCGCGAGGCACACGCATCGGCAATTTGAGCCAGCGCGTGCCTCAACCTCGCGGGCGCGATGAACTGGCGCAGGTCGTGGAGACGTTCAATGAGATGCTGGCATCGTTGGAAAGCGCGACGCAAACCCAGCGCCGCTTCGTGGCTGATGCCTCCCACGAACTGCGTGCGCCGCTCACCACCATTCAAGGAAACCTGGCCTTCTTGCAGCGCCATCTCGATGAACTGCCGCCTGAGGAAGGCCGCACCATGCTTGCTGATGCACATGAGGAGACGCAGCGTCTCGCGAAGCTTGTAGAGGAGTTGCTGCTCTTGGCCCGCGCTGATGCCAGCGTAGAAACTCCCCTCGCAAAGCGGGCAGCGGATGCAGCGATAGAGGGGAGTACACGCAGCGAACCCCCTGTCGAACTGGATCGCGCCATGCTGCAACTGGTGCGTCAACTGCGCAGGCGGCTGGATGCCGAGGGCTCGAAGTTGAAGCTGGAGATCGGACGCATTGAGCCGGTACGCGTGCGTGGGGATGAAGAGAGCCTGCGCCGGGTGACCCTGATCCTGTTCGACAATGCCATCAAGTATACACCGCTTCGAGATGAGGAAGGGGCGAGTCGTGTCATCGTCTCGCTAGAGCGAGCCAATGGGCAAGCAGTCCTGCGTGTGCGTGATACGGGTATCGGCATTGATCCTGCTGACCTGCCGCACATCTTCGAGCGCTTTTACCGGGCCGATCGGGCGCGCTCACGTCAGGGTACAGGATTGGGACTCTCTATCGCGCAGACGCTGGTGGAGCGGCTTGGCGGTCACATCATCGCTGAGAGCACACCTGGCAAAGGCAGCACCTTCAGTATCTGGCTTCCTCTCGCGTAGTGCTTTTCATGACGATGACTCTTTGCGATGAAACACCCTGAGGTCAATGGCCAGCATCAGCAGGACAAAGGCATTAAATCCAATCCAGGGCCAGCTCTGTGCTTCGAATAGCATCGCTTCTCCTTGTTCTTGCGTGTGCCCCTGTATAATCAGCCTTCGTCTGAAACAGAGCAACGACCAGAGGCCGTTGCTCCTTCTCGCGTATGAGAGTATGGTGGCAAGCACCCCATTGTACTTGCCATCGGCCTCTCCCCGTCACTTCAAGAGCATAACATGGCTCTATGAACCCTCCCTGTGTACCTGCTGAGACAGGACTGAGAACGTGATCATGAGGGTAAACTTCCTCATCTGTAACATGCTGCAGTTGCTCTGCAACTGCATCTCACGTTCGCGGCCCTGTGAGCCACAGCGAGTGTTCAGCAACGCTAAAGGAGAGTATGAAAGAGTCTTTCTCTTAGTCTGGATGCAGCTTGCTCTCAGGACTAGATCAGGTTGAATGTGTATGCTCTCTTCAGAAGGACGACAATGTTCTTCAACGAGCAGGGGAGCAACGATAATGCTCTGCTCTCCTCGAGAAGGGAGAAAGGCAATGATGAACTTTCAGCGCATAAACAGGTTGTTTGCCAATGATTTCTTTCAGTTCAACCGTCTCCAGGCACAAGAGAAAAGCCCGAACCGAGAACTGCGACGCGCTCTGCAGGAACGCGTGATTGGGCAACATTGTTACCTGGCAGAAGAAGGGCTTGAGCCACAGGAACTTGATCTCTTGAAGCGCGCCTTTCAGCTAGACGCAGCACAATGGAACGCTTACAAAGCGACGTGGATCCGGACCCTACAGAGGGCCGAAGGATAGGGTGCGCTCAGGGCAGAAAAGGATGTGTTTTCCATATAGAGCATAGCAAAACCTCTCACGTGATGCCAGATCAGAAGTAGAGGGATGTATATTCTGCTCAACTTGCAAAGAATTGGCTAGTGAGGCATAATCATGAGCAAGAAACGCTGCTGTTCATAAGGAGAGTATGTTATGTCTTATCGTGCAACCTGTGTTGCTTATGATCCACTTGAATATTTCCTGGAAAAACCAACGGATACACCTTATCTGCACGTGTCAGATGTTGTGTTACGTGAGAATAGAAGCCCTGAAGAGATTTTCGCAGAACTCATTCGCCTGGCGACCAATAGCAAATGGAGCCACTCCGCACTCATGTATTTAATCAGTGATACCAAAAAGGGCTTTAACAATACATTTCTGGTTGAAGCACTTACTAAAGGTATCCATCTTACCAGTTGGCGTAACGAGGTTGTACCCTATGAGCAATTTACTGTTGGCATTAAACGGCCCCGCCTGGATTGGTATATCGAAACACCCTATGAAAAAGCCAAACATAATGCGCATGATCCAGAAGATATACATGGTATCGACTATCTGCGCCACGTGCGTGGCATAGCTTTAGATCAGATCAATGGCTTGTTCGATCATAAAGTTGTGAACGAACTTACCGCGCTCTATGTTGAGCGTGTTGCCAGGAGGCATCTCAGTGCTGTACCCCAGGTAGCCGAGGCTGCTGATGCTGTGGCTACGCTCTTTAAAAAATGGGATGCGTCTGATAAATCTAAAACGAATCTTGCCCGCTTCGTCTGTAGTGGCCTGGTTCAATATAGCTTTTTTGCCACGCTGCGTATACGTATTATAAATGACCTTGAAGTTCCCGAAAACCGTGAAGCGGCATTGAGCAATCTCAGTAATATGTCGTGTATCATCTTCCGAGAAGACCCAGATCACGTCATAGATACGTATATACAACAGGTGCAAGCTGGAAAACTGAACCTGGCTGATCCTATGCCTGACGATGTTCAGGATATTCTAAAAACGGCGACCCCTGCGGATTTTAATAATAGTAATAAATTGCAATGGCGCTATGTCATTCGCAAAGGTGTGGTCTGGCAAATAGACGAGGTTGCTGGCGATTACACTCCCCAAACTGAAGACGAAGCTGCCGTCCTGGAACTTACTGGCTCAGAACATCGAGACTAATTTATTGATATCAGTCTGATCCCGAGGATATTATCGCGGACTATGTGCAACAGGTGCAGTCTGGCAAGCTAGACATTGCTATACCTGTACCTGGTGCCATGCTGGGATTAATGTCCTTAGAGGTTGCATAGGGCTGATGAAGCCGTGGCCCCACGTGCTTTCATTGCATGAGCGTATCTTTTGAACTGAAGGCGTGGTCGGTTAGCTTTGCCAGAATGCAAGGACCTCTTTGGACGATGAGCGATGCACCCATGAGTAAGCTACTCCAGACAACCAGGATGAGCAGCGGACCGAAAACGATATGCACACGCATATAGTCGTCAAACCTATACCCCCCTAATGTTGTCACGATGAGAGCGTACAGTACCACAAGCGCAATTGCTCCCATCTCTAGTACTGTCTGATGAGACTTTGTCCGCCGCCAACATAGTAGGAGCAACCAGATTACCACGCAGAATGGGAAACATGCATTCCAGTTGTACAGTACACGATGAATGAACTTGAGCCAGGCTAGCGGTGCTTCAAATGGTCCAGGAATACTTACCCTGGAGGAATCATAGTAACTTGTCAGTGATGAGAAGGAAACGGGGACAGATTTGAGTAGAAACTCTATCGGGTTGTGCATAATAATAGCGCGGGCGAAATTACCTGCAGGCGCATAGTTATCGCGTGAAAGTTCCGGTATGTAGGGTAAGATCTGGTAGGGATCTTTACCTACTCGTGCTACGTAGATATCGAGCTTCCGGCTAATCTGCGCGTACTCGGTAGGCGCTTTATCCTGCATGTCATACTGAAGTACCTTGCCCATTAAATTAAAATTTTCTATCGATGTCAGCCCAGGGTACTGGTTCAACTGCGAGTTGATGACAATATAGCTTCCCATGACCGCATAGATGAGAGCTAACGAAATGAGCACATGGCGGAGCAGGCGGCGACCAATGCCTCGGCGTGCCGCTACTAGCAGTAGATAGGCGAACAATGGCACTGGCATATAGACCCACTCTGGACGAGTAAGCAACAGCGGCAGAGCACATATCACAATGAGCCAAAAAGCACGCACTTGTACTGTACGTATGAAGTATGTAACCGCCAGGACTAATGTTATGAGGAGCCAGAGAGATAAGCCTTCAGACATTATTGGCTTGACATAGGAGAGGAGAACAAGGTTTGTGCCCACGAGCAGGCCAATGAGGAATGCAAGCCAGGCGCGTCGTAACAAGAGTATCGCTAGAATGTAGACCTCCAACGTTGCCAGGATAAAGAGGACAGCCTGTGCGATACTAACAGCCATCAGGTTGCCTTGTCCCGCCAGCGCATAGACGAGCAGGATCAAGAGAGGGTAACCAGGAAGACGCCAGGTATCGACCAGCAAATATGGATGTGTCTGAATGCGATCTACCACATGGAGATAAGCAGGAGTATCCGCGTTCAACTCAGGTCGAAGATAGTTGAGGTAGTAGGCCACCGTTGTGATGATGGTCAGCAAGAGGAGGAGTGCAGCAAAGCAGAAGTATTTATGCGTGTGCCAGTCTTTGATCAACCATCTTACAAAAGAGCGAGATGGACGGCATAGGCGTTTAGGATTGAGAGAAACAGAGTATGTTTGTTGAGATGGTATATGGGAAGAATCAGCTCCTGAATCAACAGACCTAAGATCTTTCATCGAAGAGGCTCCAAATCTACGCTAAAAAATGACATTATTTTTCCAAAATTGACGTTTAGGCAAAATAAACCAGTAGCATCCTCATATTTTATATTATGCCATGTCAAATATATTGAAGCATATGAGCTTTAAGCGTCGCAACTGTATGGAGTAGATTACGCATGGACACAAATCCTTCCTATCCATGTTCTGCGCTTGAGCGTGAAAGTTGGGCCTGGCCCTCTTGATTGTAGGTACAGTATTGGTGTGGCAGCGACCATGCTGATCCTTTTCCTTACTCCCTGGAATGAACGCAGAAATTCCGAGAAAGTGTTGCAGGGAGAACCGAAATGTACCAGGAAGTAGACAGCATGAACAGGTAAGGTGATATAATTCCAGAAACGAAAGAAATGCCCCGGTATGTTTTGTTGCATACGGGGGTAATTTCCATTTTCCCTCTCCTTAAATTACTTAAAGAAGGTTGTTCATGCCAGAAGATTGGAATGTATTGATTGTGGGTGGTGGTCCCGCGGGCCTGGCCGCCGGTGAAGCGGCCGCGAAACAAGGAATGCGCACGTTGATCCTGGAACGCCAGCACGAGATTGGGTATCCCATTCATACCAGTGGTGGAAGTTGGGTGAGTGATATGCAAGCGCTGAATATCCCTATGCATCTCTATCACCCCATTAACAAAGTCGTTTTTGTTTCTCCCCAGCGAGAAGTGCCCTTGCATTACAATCCAGCGGTGGCATGTGTCATTGATGTGCGCGGACTCTACCAGCACCTGGCGAACAGGGCGGTAGCTGCCGGTGCGACTTTACGCGTCAATCATACCGTTGAGCAGACACTGTTAGAAGATGGTCATGTGTGTGGGGTGACGGTGAAGAATCATGTGAACGAACGTATGCCTATACGCGCAGCGGTGACCATTGACGCAAGCGGTTTCTCACGTCACGTAGGTGTACGTACTGACATGGGTAAGGCCTTCAAACGCTACGGTTTTGGTGCTGAGTACGATATGTACGCGCCGAACTATCCCCAGGACGAGTTATTCTTGATAATGGGCAGCCAGTTTGCACCGCGTGGATACGCGTGGGCGTTCCCTCGTGGCAATGGCCGTGTGCGCCTGGGCGTAGGTGTGCTGCATCCCGATTGTGATGATGATGCGCGTGTTTATCTTGATAGTATCGTGCACGATCTTCCCCAGTTAACTGATACATTTAAGGACGCCAGCCCCATTGAATACCACACGGGACTCTTCCCTTCTGAAGGACCATTGGAGCACTTCTCGCGCGATGGTCTGTTGTTGGCTGGTGACGCAGGTGGTCATGGCTCTACCCTGGTGGGTGAGGGTATTCGCTTTGCGATCTATTCTGGACAGATGGCTGGCAGCGTTGCTGCTGAAGCTGTGAAAGCGGGCAACACCTCCGCGACTTTCCTGGACCGCTTCGACAAAAAGTGGCGGGCGCGCTTTGGCCGTGATATGGACATCTCCTATATGATTAACAAGCGCATCACTCATTATAGCGATGAACAGTGGGATAATGCGCTCGACCTCATGAAGCGGCTTACGCCTGCGCAGATGGCCCAGGCATTGCGCGGAGATTTTAACGCTGGTCTGATCATGGGTATACTTGCGCGTAACCCGGGTCTGATCGCTACAGGCGGTAAGAAATTCCTCGATATTATCCTCGAGCGCATCAATAAGCCAGCACCGCAAACAGTAGAAGGCTAAATAGTTCCTCTGCCTTCAAAAGGGAATATTTAGTACTGGCGCAATGTTGTAGTTCATAGACAAGCATCTATATCTAATCCAGATATTGCCGTATCTGGATAACTTCAAGGAGCTATTTGTGCAAGAATCACTAACTCAACCCAATATCAAACAGGAAACGATAAAGATGTATGCCACGACATGGTGTGGCGATTGCCGTATGGCCAAACGCTGGTTTGATGGTCATGCTATCCCTTATGAATATATTAATATTGAAGAGGATGAGCAAGCCGCAGAATATGTGATACGTGTGAATCAAGGCAAGCAAAGTGTTCCTACCATCCTCTTCCCGGATGGTTCTATACTTGTCGAGCCAAGTGCCCGAGAACTGGCAGCAAAATTCGCCGAGTAATGGCATAATAGATAGTGCCCTCACTTTTTTGTGGGGGCATTATCATTTGTTTTTGCACAAGGAATATCTAATGGAAGAACGCACATCACTTGACCTGGCTCAACAGTCAAACGCAACGGGCGATATGGATACTGAGGCATTTCGTCGTTATGGTCATCAAGTGGTAGATTGGATGGCAGATTATCTAGCAGGAGTCGGGGAGTATCCTGTGCTAGCACAGACAACGCCGGGAACTCTGCGCCACTCTTTGCCTACTCACCCACCAACGCACCCAGAGGCTATGGAAACGATTCTGGCGGATTTTGATCGACAGATCATGCCTGGCATTACCCACTGGAACTCACCGGGCTTTATGGCTTATTTTGGCATCACCGGTTCTGGTCCGGGTATCCTGGGTGAAATGCTCTCCGGTGTTCTGAACGTTAATGCCATGTTATGGCGTACATCACCAGCTGCTACAGAATTAGAGCAAGTGACGCTCGATTGGCTCCGCCAGATGCTTGGTTTGCCTGATTCCCTGTTTGGTGTTATCAATGATACGGCTTCGTCGGGTGTACTCTATGCCCTGGCGGCAGCGCGTGAAGCTATACCTGATCTGTGTATTCGCCAGCAGGGCATGGCAGGTCGGCCCGAGGTGCCACGCTTGCGCTATTATGCTTCGCAAGAGGCTCACTCCTCGGTTGAGAAGGCAGGAATTGTGCTGGGTGTTGGTCAGGAGGGGCTGCGTAAAATTGGCGTTGACCACGAGTTTCGCATGGATGTAGCGGAACTGGAACGCGCTATCCAGGAAGATATAGCCGCTGGCTGGCGGCCTTTTGCCGTGGTTGCCACGGTTGGTACAACCTCGACTACAAGTGTAGACCCGGTGCCCCAGATTGTGGATATTTGCGAACGCTATGGCCTCTGGTTACATGTCGATGCTTCCTATGGAGGTTCAGCAGCAGTTGATCCCGCTATGCAATGGGTGCTTGCTGGCTGCGAACGCGCCGACAGCATTATCATCAATCCACATAAGTGGCTTTTTACCCCTATCGATTGCAGCGTCTTTTACACACGCAAGCCAGATGCGGTCAAGGCTGCTTTCAGTCTTGTCCCCGAGTATCTGCGCAGTGCAGAGAGTATAGGTGAAGATGCTCCCATCAACTTGATGGATTATGGCACTTCGCTTGGACGCCGCTTCCGCTCTCTCAAGCTCTGGATGGTCTTGCGTTACTTCGGTCAGGAGGGTCTGGCTGCGCGCATTCAAGAACATAACCGCCTGGGCCAGCTTGCTGCTGAGTGGGTCGACGCTTCACCCGACTTTGAACGCCTGGCTCCTACGCCCTTCAGTGTAGTTTGTCTGCGGGCTCATCCCCAGGGAATGGATGACGAGGCACAGTTGCAAGCCCTGAATGAGCGCATTATGAATCGTGTGAATGCTGCCGGTCACTATTTCCTTTCGCATACCAAACTGCATGGTAAATATACCATTCGTATTGCCATTGGTAACCTGCATACGACAGAGCAGGATGTGTGCAATGTGCGGGAGGAGCTTAAGGCCGGGCTTGCCGTCGAGTTAGAGGCACAAAAATGATACCTGATGGTATGGTTGAATTGCAGGTATATGCGCAGATTGTGTGGGGAAAACCCATGTCATTAGTGTAAAGTACCGCATTGCTGAAGCCAGCGGCTTCAAGCGATTTGATAAAGATTAAAGAGGTGAATGTATGCGCATGCATCCAGGTTTACAAAATGGTCCTATCTATCTTGATTACAACGCGACCACGCCGGTTGATCCCGCTGTTGTTGAGGCGATGTTGCCCTATCTCTCCACCCATTTTGGCAACCCATCTAGTACGCATCGCTATGGGCAGGAGGCCCACCAGGCGCTGGATCTCGCGCGCCAGCAGATAGCGCAGTTGCTAGGCTGCGCTCCTGGTGAAGTGGTTTTTACGGGTGGTGGCTCTGAAAGCGATAACCTGGCTATTCGCGGCATCGCCCTGTCTCGTCGTGCCTCCGGTAATCACATTATTACCCAGATTACCGAGCATCCCGCTATACTCAATATCTGCCGAGCTTTGGAGCGTTTACACGACTTTCGCGTGACGTATTTGCCTGTCGATGAATATGGGCGTGTCAGACCAGCAGATATTGCTGCTGCGCTTGGTCCACAGACTATTTTGATCAGTATTATGCATGCTAATAATGAAACCGGGACGCTTCAGCCTCTCGCCGAAATTGCCGAGATGGCTCACCGTCACGGCGTCCTCCTGCATACCGATGCTGCGCAGTCGGTGGGCAAGATCCCCACCCGTTTGATGGAGTTAGGTGTGGATCTACTGACCATCGCAGGTCATAAATTGTATGCTCCCAAAGGCATTGGTGCCTTATATGTTCGGCAAGGGTTACAACTTGAGCCGGTTATCTACGGTGGTGGACAGGAGGGCGGCAGGCGCGCAGGTACAGAGAATATTGCGCATATGGTTGCCCTTGGTACGGCATGTATGCTCGCGCAAGAGCAACTTGCGGAAAGTCAGCCGCGCATCCAACGCTTGCGCGATCAACTACAACAGCGCCTCAACACATTTTTGCCTGGCTCTGTGCATCTCAATGGGCATGCGAATGAACGCCTTCCCAACACGCTCAATGTCAGTATTGATGGCGTGATAGGTGAGGAAGTCCTCGCGGCTACTCCCGAAATTGCCAGTTCCACCGGTTCCGCCTGCCACGAAGGAAGTACAGATCCCTCGGCGGTCTTGACAGCTATGGGCCTATCCCGCGAGCGTGCCCTTGGGGCTCTCCGTCTAACGCTGGGTCGTTGGTCAAGCGAGGAAGAGGTGGAAAGAGCGGCTATCCTGCTGGCAAGAACGGTGAAGGCTCTGCGCCACCCCATCTCAAAGTAATTCAAGTTTTATTGCAAGCACAAATTGTCAGCAGATGGGCTAAATCCGGCTTCAAAAAAAATTGACATTTCTTGTATCACCTGTTATGCTTAATAGCAACAACTACAAATAGCAGTCTGACCCGCGTTGAGCGAACATAGTATGAAGTCTGGCAACCAACAGCGATCCGGAGCATGGTGAAAGTTCGGAGTGGATTTGCCTTCTCAGAACCCCTTCGTGAGCGGCTGACCGAAGAAAGCCTGCAATGGCAAGTAGGAACAGGTGGGTGGTTCCCGCGCAGCAGTATAACCGTAAAAAGTGGTCACATGCCCTTCGTCACAACGATGTGAGGAAGACAGGGATGGTTGCGTTGTAGCATGTATTGACAATCGGGGTGGTACCACGGGAGCTCAAAGAAACTTAGCTCTCGTCCCTTTAGCCGTAGAGAGGGACGGGAGTCTTTTTATTGCCCTGTACACGCCTCTCAAAGACGCTTAATGTTTAGATACCGGAAATGGACATGATAACAATGATAAGCGTTTCAATTGTGAATGTAACAAGCTATACCGGCCTCGAATTATTGCGTTTGCTGGCGCAGCATCCTCACTTTAGTGTGCGCTCGGCCACCGCGCGTAGTGCAGTTGGAAAGCGATTAGGTGAGATCTTCCCTCAACTACGCCTACAACCAAATAAGAGAGATACACTACAGGCAGGTATAAACCCTGAACTTGTCATCTCAGAAGAGCCCGCGCAGACTGATCTCGCTTTTGTCTGCCTGCCACATGCAGCCGCCGCTGAGTCGATAGTCACCCTGCTGGAGCGTGGCATAAAGGTGGTTGACCTCTCGGCTGATTTTCGTTTGCGCGATGTTACCCAGTATGAAGAGTGGTACAAGCATACCCATCCCGCGCCTGCTTTGCTCGAAACGGCCGTCTATGGCCTGTGCGAGCGCTATCGTGAGCGAATCGCAGGAGCCGATCTGGTTGCCAATCCTGGCTGCCATGCCACGGCAGCAATTCTTGGTCTCATGCCTGCCCTGGCAGCTGGCATCATCACGCCTTCCGCTATTATCGACTCCAAAACAGGTATAAGTGGGGCCGGGCGCAGCCTGACTCTGAGTACCCATTACGCCGAGGCCAATGAAGATGTGAGCGCCTACAGCGTCGATGGTCATCGTCACTTGCCTGAGATCACCCAGGAGCTTGAGGCAGCCGCTGCCGCAGGTGATCATCCAGTTGCTCAACCACTGCGCATCACATTTATACCTCACATGATACCGATGACGCGGGGCATCCTGGCAACCTGCTATGCTGATCTGAGCCAGGATGGCTATGAACGCATCTCCACACAGGCAGATGTACGTGCACTCTATCAAGACTATTATGCTGATGAGCCTTTTGTGCATGTGGTCGATCAACCACCGCATACCAAGTGGACATATGGCAGCAATGCCTGTTGTATCTATCCAACGGTGGATATACGCACCAGGCGTCTTCTGGTCATTTCTTGCCTGGATAACCTCGTCAAAGGTGCCGCGGGTCAGGCAATACAGAATGCAAATCGGCTTTATGGATTGGCTGAGACTGAGGGGCTATCCGCTGTCCCGCTCTTTCCATAAAAGCGAAATCGTTCTTTTTGCCGCAACCAATGTAACCAATGAGGAGTATTATGACCATGGCGATTACGTTTTCAATGACCTCGGATGGAGAGGTGATAAACGATCATTACCTGATTGCCCAGGTGCTGCGCGAGGCTCTACCTTATATCGACTTTCTTAAGGGCAAGACACTTGTTATTAAGCTAGGCGGCAGTACACTTGAGCATCAAAAAAGCATCTTACAGGATATTGTCTGGCTGCGGGCATTGGGAGCTCATCCAGTGCTGGTGCACGGTGGTGGTCCATATATCAATGAATGGTTGACTAAGCTAAATATACCCACCCGTTTTGAACAGGGCCTGCGCGTTACCGATGCCATGACATTAGAGGTTGTGCGTATGGTACTGCTTGGGCAGGTGAACCAGGGCCTGGTAGTAATGACGGCGCAATTAGGTGGGCGCGCTATTGGTCTGAGTGGAACTGATGGCAATATGGTACGCGCACACATGATTGACGAACGTCTAGGCTTTGTAGGAGAGGTTGAAGCAGTTGATCCTACCCTTGTGCAGGGGTTACTTGATCAAGAGTATATTCCGATTATTGCACCGCTGGGTTATGGTCCGGATGGTACCTGCCTGAATATTAATGCTGACCTGGTAGCTTCCCATCTTGCCGGGGCTCTCAATGCTGAGAAGCTCATTTTCCTGAGCAATGTGGTCGGTATCTGTCGTGCGGATGGCTCATTGATTTCGGAACTAGACGAGGCTGAGGCGAAGCAACTTATGGCAGATGGGGTTATAAACGGGGGCATGATCCCCAAAGTCTCCGCGTGTCTCGATGCTCTGTGCGCTGTTCCACGGGTGCATATTGTCGATGGTCGGGAGCCGCATGTACTGTTGCGTGAGTTGTTTACCGACCAGGGGGCTGGCACAATGATCAAGCGCAACGCGGTGTAAAAGGAAAGAAAAATGAAAAATCGTGTTGAGCGATTGCGTGGTATGCACGATCTTCTACCCGAGGCCTATCAGCACCAGCACTGGATTACTGATAGGCTAAGGACCTTTCTAGGGCAAGCTGGCTATATGGCCGTCGATGCCCCCATTCTTGAGCGCAGTGACCTCTTCCTGGCCAGCTTTGGCCAGGATCTATGGCAGAATCTCTATGCCTTTCGCTTGCATAACCGTGAACTTTGCCTGCGTCCTGAATATACGGCTTCGATCTGTCGTCTCTATCTTGACCACTATCAACAGCAGTCATTGCCCCAGCGTTTCCAGTACGCCGGGCCAATCTTCCGCTACGAGGCTCCAGGGCGCAATCGCTATCGGCAGCATACTCAGCTTGGTATTGAATTGTTTGGCGGCCATGCCGCATCTGCTGATGCTGAGATGTTACAACTTGCCTGCGATGTGCTCAAGGAACTGCACATCGCGCAATATAGCCTGGAATTGGGGCATATTGGTGTGGTCAGCGGTTTCATCAATCGCTTGCATCTTGATGATCACGCTGCCCGCCTGCTGCTCAGCTTGATGGAACAAATTAGTCGCTCTACCGAGGGAGAGAGGGTGGCTCAAGCTCGCCTGGAGGCGCTGTATCCTTTAAGTTCGACACATGACGAGGATGGAACGAGCGCCCCTAAAACTGTCTACTCAGACAGAGAGATAACACAGCATATTACCTCCCTGCTAAACGGCATCAGCGTCTCCTTTGGAGATGATGCTGCTCGTCATGAAGTGGTCGAGCGCTACCTCTGGAAATTGGGACGCAATGAACAGCGGCGACAGATCTTGTATGCCCTGGAATTTTTACGTGCTTTACATGCTGTCTCTGGCCCGCCTCCTGGTGTGTTTAGCGAGTTGCGTGAGCTACTGGCTCGTTATGAGCTTGACCCGGCCCCTTTGCTAGAGCTTGAACGATTGGTGGCCCTGCTTGAGCAGTGCGGCGTACCGAGCCAGCAGATTGTGCTTAACCTTTCGCTCGGTCGGGGCGTCAGCTACTATACCGGCCTGGTCTTTGAAATTCATGCGCAAAGTGATGAGGGGTTTGCGGCGCAATTGTGCGGTGGAGGGCGCTATGATCGCCTGATGCGCGCGGTAGGGAGTGCGCGTGATATCAATGCCTGTGGTTTTGCCTTTGGGGTCGAGCGTCTCCTCTCGCTTGTGCCCCACGATGATTTGCCGCAGGTGGCAAGCTCACAGGCTCTGGTTATTCCTGTGAGCCAGCACGATATAGCATATGCTTTGCTGGTTGCACGTTCCGCACGCGCGCAGGGTATTCACACGGAGGTGGATGTGACGGGGCATGGCGTCGGAGCTGGTTTGAAACAGGCTACTAAAAAACATTTGCGCCTGGCTTTTATTGCCGGTGAGAGTGAACAGCAAGAGGGCACCGTTACCGTGAGGAACCTGGAGACAGGTGAAGAACGTCGTGCCCTCTTGCAAACGCTGGGTGAGCATTTACCAGAAATGGAGCAGTGTCTGTGAGTGGAGAAACTGGAATGCGGCTGGCCCTACCTGGCAAGGGTGCTTTAGAAGCGGCCACCCTCGCTTTTCTGGCCGAAGCTGGTATGAAGGTCAATCGCAGCAATCCACGTCAGTACCTGGCGCGGATAAGCAGCATGCCCGATCTAGAAGTCGTTTTTCAGCGGGCAGCCGATGTCCCTTTACTGGTGCAAGAGGGCGATGCCACGCTTGGTATAACCGGCTATGATATCCTGGCCGAACATCGTGGTCGTGCAGAAGGTGTAGATGAAGATGAGGAAGACGACTACGATGATGACCTTATTGTCTTAGAGCGTAATCTTGGCTATGGGAGCTGTCGTCTTGTAGTTGCTGTGCCTGAAACCTGGATTGACGTTAGCACCTGTGCTGACCTGTGGCACCTGGCAGGGTATTACTTTACCCGTAAAGGTCGGGGTTTGCGCATTGCTACGAAATACCCCATCTTGACGGGCCAGTTCCTGCGCCGTCACGGCATTACACACTGTAAGATCATTTCACCGCATGGCGCTCTTGAGGCGGCACCATTAACCGATACGGCTGATCTGATTGTTGATCTCACCGAGACGGGTACCACGCTGCGTGAGAACCACCTGAAATTGCTAGATGACGGTGTGGTTCTACGTTCACAAGCCTGTCTGATCGCCAATGCTCGCCTCCTTAAGCAAAATAAACAGGCCTTACGTATGGCTTCGACCGTGCTTGAGCTGATTGATGCTCGGGTGCAGGCGCGCAATCGCTCTATGCTCACAGCTCATCTGCATATTGAAGATAGCGAAAAAATCCATCGTATCTATGAGCAACTAGAATCGCGTGTCGTGGGCGTGCAGCTACGTCCCACCAATGTTGATACCGATGGCAATCATACTGCTGGCTCTCGTGAGTATACGCTTGCGGGGATGGTTAATGTGGGAAGCTCCAGTGCAGAGTTGTTGGAGACCATTGCCGTTTTACGCGGCATGGGCGCAGCACATATTGATATTACACCATTGACCTATCGCTTTGAAGAGGAATCACACAGTGTGCGTAGCCTGCGTGAGCGTTTAAAGAGGTTGACTTGAGCGATTTAATAATTTTCGATCTTGACGGTGTAATTACTAGCGAAGAAGCCTACTGGGATGCGGCAGGCTTAACCCTGCACGAACTATGCTCCAGCCCGCGCTACTGGCAGATAGATGCTCAGTGTACACAGTATATCCCTGTAACTACCGCCGAAGAGAGTCGTCACGTCAGCCGTACCATCTTTCCCACGTCAGAAATCTTATCGCTCAAGGCGCGCGCGATCAATTCCAACTGGGATACATGTTACGTTACCGTCTGTTTGCATTTGATCGATCTGCTGAGCAGGCTACGCGATGTTGTCTCTGTGCTGCCTTTACAACCCTGGGATGCTACCTGGCTGGCGGGCTTGCGTAAACAACTCACTTCTCTTCACCTACACTTCCAGGGTGAACCTTTTGTCAGCATGAGCCTTTTAGATGCTCCCGTCTTCCAAGGGGCAGTTGGCCTGGAATTGATCAATCGTTTCGATGCATATGCAACGCAGGCGCTGGGTTATGACATACAAGATGTCTTCTCGCGGCATAGTCCTTTCTGGACCTTTTGCCAGGATATCTTTCAGGAGTGGTATCTTGGTGATCAGCTCTACGCTGAAAGTTATGACCATACGCCAACGCAGCCGGGCAAACCAGGGTGTATTCACTTTGAGCAACCTCTCCTGCCCCTGGAGAAGGTACGAACGATGCTTGCGACCTTACAGAAGCAGGGATATAGTATGGGATGTGCCTCTGGCCGTACCTATCAAGAAGCTAGCTATCCTCTCAAAGCGTATGGGTTGTGGAACTATTTTTCTGAAGAACACATGGCGACATATGACTCCGTTGAACGTGCGGAAGCCGTTTTACGCGCTCGCGGCGATATGACCTTGCTGGGGAAGCCGCACCCTTTTCAGTTTTTGATTGCTGTGAATCATACATATGATCCGACGCAAACGTATAAGCAGCCTGCACCTGTGAGCAACTTTATCGTTGTGGGAGACTCAACTAGCGACATTTTGGGCGGACGTGCCGCAGGTGGATTGACTGTGGCTGTCTTAACAGGCGCGAATACGTCTATCGCTCGCCAACGTCTGGCAGAAAGTGACCCCGATTTCACGCTTGACGACGTGACCGGCTTACCTGACCTGTTAGCTCACATTGATAGCCTGGCAACTATCCAACGCCTCCAATTTACTGAACGGGCAAAAGCAGAGCGGCTCTTACAGCGCTGGTTTGCCCGCCATATGCACCTCGTTACAGAAAGCGTAACTTTGACCCCAAAAGCGGTGTCATTAAACTCATTTAATGGTTTTTACCGTCTCAACGGTGAAGAATACTTTTTCAAAACCCACGTCGAAGAACAGAGTATCCTCGAAGAATATTATCACGCTGAGTTATTGCACCAGGCAGGTTACAATATCGTCAGACCGCTGCAAACACTGCACGAAGAGGGACGTCAGATGGTTATCTATCCAGTCGTGCACTGGCCTGTTATGTTTGATCTTATGCGTGCGGTAGAGACAGAGCAGGGCGGGGATATTGAACTGGAGACTCTCGTCGCTGCTGAGAAGCGTGAATGCGCGCGTTTACTCGCTATCTATGAAGCAACACTTGCTCCTCGCACTGCCGTGGAAAACGCGAGCGCTCCCATCCATCAACTCTTCTGGCACCGTCTCACGGGTGGACGCTTGCAAAGCTTTTATGCCGGAAAAATTGTACCCTTTCCTCGCCAGTCACGGGGAGAGGATGCGGTACCTGGTATTCCTTTCGAGGAATTACTGAGGTATCATTGGATTATCAATGAACCCGGCAGCGTATCTCATACGGCTCAGCAGCTTGAGTTTACTCTAGGTGAGCTGATCGAGCGCGCCAAATCGGTACTTGATCCCAGGCATGAAAGTATGAGTGTAATTGGTCATGGGGATGCTCACTATGGTAACGTCTTCCTGGAAGAGCAACGTGACTACCTCTATTTTGATCCCGCCTTTGGAGGTCGACATACGCCTTTACTTGACATAATTAAGCCATTGTATCATAACGTTTTTGCGACGTGGATGTACTTTCCACACGAAGTTGTCCGGGAGTTAGAGTTAAGCGTAAGCGTATATGCCAAGCAGATTTATATTGAGCATAATTATGTCCTGCATCCTGTGCGCCAGGCCATTGCCAGTACCAAACGTGAGTATTTGCTGTATCCCCTCATGAGCTTGCTGAAGGCACATGGAGTCTGGCATGATAGTGATGAGGAAATGCTCAAATTGGCTTTGATGTGTTGTCCACTGCTCACGATAAATCTGCTTGATGCACAACGTATACCGCCCGCCATTACCTGGCTGGGATTAGTCCACGCTGTACAGTTAGGGCAAGCGCCTATGATAGATGATAGATGATGTAGGATAGACTAGGATAGGATGACTTGAAACTATGATTGCCATTATTGATTATGGTGCAGGTAATATTCGTAGTATTGAGAAGGCCTTAGCATATGTTGGCGCGCAGGTACAGGTCACCAGCGATGCAGACGTGGTGGCGGAAGCCCGTGCTGTTGTGCTACCCGGCGTTGGCTCAGGTGGCGCTGCCATGGCGCGGATGACAGAACGAGGCCTGGACAATGCAATTCGCCAGGCTACCCGGCAAGGTAAACCCTTTCTGGGTATTTGTCTTGGTATGCAATTATTGGCCGATCACCATGCCGAGGGTGAGGTCGATGGACTGGGTCTCTTTCGAGGAACCGTGCAGCGTATACCTCATGGCCCAAAGATTCCACATATGGGCTGGAACCAGGTCACGCCACTGCGTGAAAACCTGGCTATCTTTGACGGTATTCCCCGCGAGACCTATTTTTATTTCGCTCACTCCTATTATGTGGAGCCGCAGGATCAACAGGGGGTGGCGGCGGTTACGGATTATGGTTCCCCCTATTGCAGCGTAATCGTGACCGAACATGTATGGGGTACACAATTTCATCCTGAAAAGAGCGGTGAAATGGGACTGCAACTGCTCAGCAATTTTGTAAAGTGGGTGCGTGCATGATCATACTTCCAGCCATCGATATCAAGGATGGTCAGTGCGTGCGCCTCTTCCAGGGCGACTATGACCGTGTGACGACCTATGCGGCAGATCCCGTAGGGGTGGCTCAGCGTTGGCAGGCAGCAGGCGCAAGCTGGTTACATATCGTTGACCTGGATGGTGCAGCAAGTGGGCAACCAGTCAATCTTGAGCTTATCAAGCGTATGCACAACGCAACTTCGCTGCGTATAGAAGTTGGCGGTGGTATGCG
>Ga0209647_1001391_pt1 | contig 20696 bp, 16 predicted proteins | sample GraSoi_2013_60cm_FD_185827 | JGI IMG/M metagenome (GOLD analysis project Ga0209647, IMG submission 185827) | Grasslands soil microbial communities from the Angelo Coastal Reserve, California, USA - Sample 9_17_2013_60cm (SPAdes) (version 2) | ecosystem: Environmental > Terrestrial > Soil >... | reverse complement strand
GCTGGCGGATTTGGGTCCCGAACTTACAGCGGACCGCGACTTCCGCCAAACCGCTCGCACCATGCTCACCGCCGTGATGGAAGCGGCGGGCGCGCGCGAGGCTGTCCTGTTTTCGTTCGGCGAACGGCCTTCCTTGCTGACCTCGGTCGATGCCCAGGGATTCGCTCTGCTGCCGGAACCGTCGCTGATTCCCCTGCTTCCCCGCCACGTTCACACCCTGACCGCAGCCGTCGGCCCGGTTCTTCTCACCAGTTCCACCTACGACGGGTTTCTGAGTTCGAACGGCAATGTCGCACCGGAGCTCTTCAAGTGCATCTGCCCACTGAAAGTTCGGGGAAAACTCGCCGGAGTGATCGCCCTCGGACGCCGGCCTGGCGAAGCGATATACGAAGAGGACGCCCTCGACGCTTTTGAAATGCTGAGCCACTACGTGGCGTTGGCTATCCAGAATCACACTCTCGGCCAAACCCTGGCACAACGGGTTTCTGAAAACCTGCGGCTGCTGGCCTCACTGCACGGGTTCTACGACAATGCTCTCGAAGCTTTCGCCACCGCCATTGACGTCAAACACGTCAACATTCATGGTCACTCGTTGCGGGTGGGCCGCTACGCCCAGGCCATCGGCGAAGCCATGGGGATGGACCCGAGCGATGTTGCGTCGCTGCGCTCGGCGGGTTATCTGCACGACATCGGCAAGGTTGCCGTGGACAAGCGGTTGTTCGGAAAAGCTTCAAAGCTGGACGAGGAAGAATATCGGGAGATGCGGGACCACACCACGGTTGGGCATCAGATCGTCAGCCATGTCCAGTTTCCCTGGCCGCAGATTCCGGAAATCGTGCGCTGGCATCACGAACGCGGAGACGGGTCGGGCTACCCAGACGGCTTGCATGGGGACGAAATGCCGCAAGCGGTGCGCATCGTGGCCCTCGCCGACACCTTCGACGCCATGACCAGCGAACGTCCGTATCGCGAGCGCCTGCCGTTGGGATCCGCGCTTCAGGAGTTGATCCGCATGGCACCGCAAAAATACGATCCCCAGGCGCTGCAGGCCTTGCTGATCCAGGTGCGGCGGGATGCAGTCGGAAGCAACCGCATCCCCATCCTCGAGCCCGACGTGATGAACCTTTCGGCCACAGACGTGGACGAATTGGCATCCACCCTACAGCACAGGATCAGCCAGGATAGAATTTTCCTTACCTGAAATCCTTGCGCCGGACCCAAGCCAGATTCTTCCCGGTGTAAAATCGGAGCTTAGTCCTCTCGTGCCTCGCCTTGTTTCTCAATCACGATGTAAACTTGAGGCAGTTGGTGCGGTTGTATCGATTTGGCGCCGATTTCATCTAATTTCCGTAAGCCGAGCGCCAGCTGATTTGCGAGGAGAGAATTGATGGCTGTCAGTGACCAGTCTGTCGCCACCGGTACACAGCTCGATCAGTTGTGTATCAATACGATTCGCACTCTTTCGATGGACGCGGTGCAGAAGGCGAACTCGGGCCATCCCGGTACGCCAATGGCTCTCGCTCCGGTCGCCTACTGTCTGTGGCAGCAGTTTCTGCGCTATGACCCGGAAAATCCGATCTGGCCGAACCGCGACCGCTTCGTGCTCTCCAATGGGCACGCCTCCATGCTGCTGTATTCCCTGCTGCATCTGGCGGGCGTGCGAGAGGTAAGTCCCGAGGGTGAAGTTCTTTCGACCCTAGCCCTGTCGCTCGACGAGATCAAGAATTTCCGGCAAATCGGCAGCAAGACCCCGGGGCATCCCGAATACGGCTTGACCTCGGGTGTCGAGACCACCACCGGCCCGCTCGGTCAAGGCGTCGCAAACAGCGTGGGCATGGCAATCGCCGAACGCTGGCTGGCGGTCTATTTCAATCGTCCGGGATTCGAGCTGTTCAACTACAACATCTGGGCGATTTGCGGCGATGGCGACATGATGGAAGGAATTTCCTCGGAAGCTGCCTCGGTCGCAGGGCACTTGAAACTTTCCAACCTGTGCTGGATTTACGACAACAACCACATCACCATCGAAGGCGATACCGATCTCGCTTACGATGAAAATGTGGCCGCCCGGTTCGTAGCTTATGGTTGGGATGTCCAGCACGTTCACGATGCCAACGATCTGGTTGCGCTGGCCGACGCCTACAACCATGCGCTCGGCGTTAAAGATCGCCCCAAACTGATCATCGTAGACAGCCACATCGGTTTCGGCTCGCCGCACCGGCAGGACACCAAGGAAGCTCACGGCGAAGCGCTCGGCGAAGAAGAAGTCAGACTGACGAAGCGCGTATACGGCTGGCCGGAAGACGCGAAGTTCCTGGTACCGGACGGAGTGCGCGAAAACTTTCGCGACGTCATGGGTAAGCGCGGGCGGCAATTGAGCGGCCAGTGGAGCGCGCTGTTCGCAAAGTACAGCACGCAGTATCCCGATTTAGCGGCTCAATACGGACGGATGCAGCGTCACCAACCTTCCGACGGATGGGACAAGGAACTCCCGACGTTTCCAGCCGACGCCAAGGGTCTCGCCACCCGCGATTCGTCCTCCAAGGTTCTTAACGCAATTGCAAAGAACGATCCTTGGCTCATGGGCGGCTCGGCCGACTTGTATCCGTCGACGAAGACGCGGCTCACTTTCGACGGCGCGGGAGACTTCGAAGCGGGCAATTACAACGCGCGCAACTTCCACTTCGGCATTCGCGAGCACGCGATGGGCGCAATCGTAAACGGCATGGTGCTCTCGAAAATCCGCGCCTACGGCTCGACGTTTCTGATCTTCAGCGACTACATGAAGATGCCGATCCGCCTCTCGTCCGTCATGGAAATTCCCTCGCTCTGGATCTTCACCCACGATTCCATCGGCGTCGGCGAAGACGGACCGACTCACCAGCCGATCGAACAACTGATAACGCTGAGAGCGGTTCCCGGGCTAATGACGCTGCGTCCCGCCGACGCCAACGAGGTCGTCGAGGCGTGGAAGATTATCATGAAGCTGCAGAAAGAACCGGTGGCGCTGATCCTGACGCGGCAAGCCCTGCCGACCTTCGATCGCACGAAATACCAGCCAGCAGCCGGCCTGGCTCGCGGCGCCTACGTCCTGGCCGACGCCGAAGGTGGCAAGCCGCAGGTCATTCTTATGGCCACCGGCAGCGAGGTGTACCTCTGCATCGACGCCTACGAGAAACTGAAAGCGGAAGGCATCCGGGCGCGCGTTGTCAGCATGCCTTCGTGGGACTTGTTCGAGCATCAGGACCAGAGTTATCGCGACCAGGTGCTTCCGCCCGATGTCACCGCGCGGGTAGCGGTCGAAATGGGTTCGACCTTTGGCTGGGCGCATTACGCAGGAGCGAAAGGGCGCATCATCGGCATGCACACTTTTGGAGCGTCAGCGCCGCTCAAGGACTTGCAAAAGAAGTTCGGCTTCACCTCCGATGCCGTCCTGCAAGCAGCGCGCGAACTGCTCGGCAAATGATTCGTAGAGACGGGGCTTGCCCCGTCTCAGCAGCGAGGCGAGGCAGGCGCCATGAGACGCGGCAAGCCGCGTCTCTACGGGAAATTTTAGGAGATGTTTATGAATCCAGTAGAAACGCTCGACACCGCGAAAGCCGTTAATCCTCTCGTCCAGCTTCAGACTTTCGGCCAATCCATCTGGCTCGACTACATCCGCCGTGACCTGCTGAAGGGCGGCGAACTGCAACGCCTGATCACCGAGGACGGCCTGCGCGGAATGACTTCGAATCCCGCGATATTCGAGAAGGCTATCGCCGGCTCGACGCAGTATCAGGATTTCCTGGACTCGCTCGCCGGTCGCGCCGACCTCGACGCCAAGGGACGCTACGAACTGCTGGCGATCCGCGATATTCAGGACGCGGCTGATCTGCTCCGTCCCGTGTACCAGAGCACGAAGAAGCGCGATGGCTACGTCAGCCTGGAAGTGTCTCCCTTTCTCGCGCACGATACCGCTGGCACGATCGACGAGGCGCGTCGGCTTTGGAAGACTGTGGCCCGCGAAAACGTGATGATCAAGGTGCCCGGCACAGTCGAGGGCATACCCGCATTTCGCCAACTCATCAGCGAGGGCATCAACGTTAACGTGACGCTGCTGTTCGCGCAGGGAATATACGAGCAGGTAGCTGCGGCTTTCATTGACGGAGTTGAGAAGTTCGCTGCGACCGGCGGCGATGTCAGCAAAGTTGCCAGCGTGGCCAGCTTCTTCATCAGCCGCATCGATTCGCTGGTCGACTCGCTAATCAATGACCAGCTTAAGAAGGAAACTGACGCGGCCCGCAAGGCGAAGCTACAGTCGGTTCTGGGAAAAATCGCGATCGCGAACGGCAAGCTGACCTACGAAGCCTATCAGCGCATTTTCTCTTCTCCGCGCTGGAAAGCGCTAGCCGCCAAAGGCGCGCAAACCCAGCGCGTGCTGTGGGCGAGCACCAGCACGAAGAATCCAAATTACCGTGATGTGATGTACATCGAAGAACTGATCGGGCCGGACACGGTCAATACCGTCCCTCCGGCGACGCTGGAGGCTTTTCGCCATCACGGCAAGCCGCGCCAGAGTCTGACCGAAGACCTGGACGGTGCGCGGAAAACGATGGCTGATCTGGCCGGCGTTGGGATTGTGATGAAAGATGTGACCGACAAGCTGACCGCGGACGGCGTGAAATTATTTGCCGACGCCTTCGACGCCCTGCTGGCCGCGGTGGAGAAGAATACGAAGCGATCAACTACGCCCGCACCCAGGACCAATCCACAGAGCGCTTCCCTTCCAGCCGATTTGGATGCTGCGGTAAAAAAAAACCTTAACGACTGGCGAGCGTCGGGAAACGTAAGACGTCTGTGGCAACACGACGCTTCCCTCTGGACTGGCGAAGACGAGGCCAACTGGCTGGGATGGCTCGACGTCACCGACGAACAACTCGCCAATGCCGCCAAGCTGAAGGAGTTCGCGAACGAGGTCAAGCGCGCCGGATTCTCCGACATCCTACTGCTCGGCATGGGCGGATCGAGCCTTTGTCCGGAAGTCTTCGCCCTGACCTTCGGGCAAACGCCAGGATTCCCGCGCCTGCACATACTCGACTCGACCGACCCGGCGCAAATCCGGAGCGTCGAAAAAAAGCTCGACCTCGCCAAAACGCTCTTCATCGTTTCCAGCAAATCCGGCAGCACCCTCGAGCCCAACATCTACAAGCAATATTTCTTCGAGCGCGTGCAGCAGACCGTAGGCAATAAAGATAAGGACAAAGCCGGTAGCCACTTTATCGCGATCACCGATCCTGGCTCGAAGGTGCAACTGGTCGCCGAGCGCGATCACTTTCGCCACATCTTCTATGGCCTGCCGTCCATCGGCGGACGCTACTCCGCGCTCTCGAACTTCGGCATGGTTCCCGCCGCGGCGATGGGCCTCGACACTGGCAAGTTCCTCGCGCGCGCAAAAGAAATGGTCGAAGCCTGCAAGCCATCCACTCCCATAGAACAGAATCCGGGAGCGATGCTCGGCCTGATTATTGGCACGGCCGCAAAACTTGGCCGCGACAAGATTACGCTTATCACCTCGCCCGGAATTGGCGACCTGGGCGCGTGGCTTGAGCAGTTGATCGCGGAATCGACCGGCAAGCTCGGCAAAGGGATCATCCCGGTTGATCGCGAACAACTGGGCGCACCGGATGTGTATGGAAGTGACCGAATCTTCGCCTACCTCCGACTGGAGAGCGCACCCGACGCGGCGCAGGATGCCAAGGTCGCTGCGTTGGAGAAAGCCGGGCACCCGGTAGTACGCATTGCGGTGTCCGACATTTACAACCTCGGACAGGAATTCTTTCGTTGGGAAATTGCGACCGCGGTCGCAGGCTCCATCCTCGGGATCAACGCCTTCAATCAGCCCGACGTCGAAGCCAGCAAAATCGTAACCAAACAACTTACCTCTGAGTACGAACTCACGGGCGCGCTTCCCCCCGAAAAGCCGATATTTGAAGAAGCGGGCTTCAAGCTCTTCACGGACGATAAGAACGCCGCCGATCTCGCGAAAGCGATCGGCTCTGACCGTTCACTTGAGAACTATCTGCGAGCGCATCTGGCGCGTCTTGGCCCCGGCGACTACTTTGGCCTGCTTGGCTATGTCGAGATGAATGCCGAACACGAATCTCTGCTGCAAGGCCTGCGCATGACCGTTCGCGATCGCAAACGTGTCGCGACGTGTCTCGGCTTCGGACCGCGTTTTCTGCATTCCACCGGACAAGCTTATAAAGGCGGCCCCAACAGCGGCGTCTTCCTGCAAGTAACATGCGACGACGCCCAGGACTTGCCAGTTCCCGGACAGAAGTACACTTTCGGAGTGGTGAAAGCGGCACAGGCACGGGGCGACTTCCAGGTTCTGGCTGACCGCAAGCGGCGGGCCCTGCGCGTGCACCTCGGCACCGATGTGAAAGCAGGTCTCACCAAACTCGCAGAACTGGTAAAACAGGTTTTGTAAACGAGCATCGTGTGGTGACGAGCCTCTGGCCCGTCCAGACCAGGCACAATTAAGGAGCAGGAATGCAATTGGGAATGGTAGGTCTGGGGCGCATGGGTGCCAACATGACGCGGCGCCTGATCCGCGGCGGTCACACAATGGTGGTCTCCGATCTAAGCGCCGATGCCGTCAAGGGCATCGCCGGCGAAGGTGCGGTCGCCTCCTCTTCACTCGACGACCTGGTCGGCAAACTGAGCGCGCCGCGCGCCGTGTGGATCATGGTGCCCGCGGGCGATCCCACGGAAAAAACCGTGCAGGCTCTCATCAGAGCCATGCAGCCAGGCGACACCATCATAGACGGCGGCAATTCGTATTTCAAAGATGACGTTCGCCGCGCCAAACTATGCGCCACCAAGGGCGTACACTACGTCGACGTCGGCACCAGTGGCGGCGTCTGGGGACTGGAGCGCGGCTATTGCATGATGATTGGCGGCCCGAAAGAAGCGGTGCAGCGCCTCGACCCGATCTTCAAAACCCTGGCACCAGGACGCGGCGACATCCCGCGCACTCCGGGACGCGACAAAATGGCGGGGACCGCCGAAAGCGGCTACATCCACTGCGGTCCGTCCGGCTCCGGACATTTCGTGAAGATGGTCCACAACGGCATCGAATACGGCATGATGCAGGCCTACGCGGAAGGCTTCGACATCTTCAAGAATGCGACCAACAAAGACCTTCCCGAAGATATCCGCTACGAACTCAACCTGCCGGATATTGCCGAGGTCTGGCGGCGCGGCAGCGTGGTGAGTTCATGGTTGCTGGACCTGACGGCGATGGCGCTGACCGAGAATCCCACGCTCTCCGGGTACAGCGGTTTCGTGCAGGATTCCGGCGAGGGCCGCTGGACGATCCAGGCGGCAATCGAAGAGGCTGTTCCGGCTGAAGTGCTGACCGCGGCCTTGTACACGCGCTTCCGCTCGCGGCAAGATCACACATTCGCGGAGAAGATGCTCTCCGCCATGCGACAGAAATTCGGTGGTCATGTAGAACCGAAGAAACATTGAATCATTGAGTCATTGAGGTATTGAATCATTAAGAAATTGATGTCTATGTTTCGAATGGCTCAATGATTCAATGACTCAATGATTCAATGCTTTATTTGAGGTAACGATGGCTCAAACAGAAGTTCTGCCGGCAACAATCAAACCGCGGGTCGGGCGTACGGGAGACCCATGTGTCATGGTGATCTTTGGCTTTTCCGGCGACCTGACGCGCCGGAAGCTGATACCCGCTCTCTACAACCTCGCCAGCCAGCAATTGCTGTCGCGCGAATTCGCCGTAATCGGCGTGGGTCGCAGCCCGATGAGCGATGATGACGCGCGAAAAAAGGTCACCGAAGACTTCAAGCAATTCGCCACCGGCGCCATCGATGCCGAATTGTGGGAAGGGTTTGTCCGCCGCATCAGTTATGTAAGTGGAAACTTCGACGATCCCGCTACTTACGACAAGCTGAAAGAGACCCTTGCCAAGGTCGATCAGGAGCATAACTCGCACGGCAACTATTTTTTCTACCTCGCCACCGCGCCCAACTTCTTCGGCGACATCGTCGAGCGGGTTTCGAAAGTCGGCCTGATGAAGGAGGAAAATGGCCACTGGCGGCGGGTGATTATCGAAAAACCTTTTGGCCACGATCTGGATTCCGCCAAGACTCTGAACAAGCAGCTCTTGAAAGTCGCATCCGAGTGCCAGATCTACCGCATCGATCACTACCTGGGAAAAGAGACGGTCCAGAACATTTTGGCGCTCCGATTCGCGAACGGAATTTTCGAACCGATCTGGAATCGCCGTTACATCGACCACGTGCAGATTTCGGTCGCCGAAACCGTGGGCGTCGAGAAACGCGGCAGCTACTACGATGGAGCGGGCGCCCTGCGCGACATGGTGCCCAACCACATCATGCAACTCATTACGTTGACCGCGATGGAGCCTCCGATTTCGTTCGAAGCGAATGCGGTGCGCGACGAGCAAGCCAAGATCCTGCATGCCATCCAGCCCTTCAGTGCCGAGGACGTGCTCAGCAAAACCGTCCGCGGCCAGTACGGAGACGGCGTCATGGACAACCAGCGCGTGCCTGCCTACCGCTCCGAAGAAGGTGTGCCTCCGGACTCGCGCACCGAAACCTTCGTCGCCATGAGGCTCATGATCGACAACTGGCGCTGGGCGGGAGTTCCCTTCTTTCTGCGGACTGGCAAGCGGCTGCCTGGCCGCAGCACTCATATCGTGATTCAGTTCCGGCGCGCGCCCTTCATGCTATTCCGCGAAACCCAGGTGGAGAACATGATGCCCAACCAACTGGTGCTGCATATCCAGCCGGAAGAAGGCATCTCGCTGCGTTTCGCCGCCAAGACTCCTGGACCCGCAATGCAACTGGGCGAAGTGAATATGGACTTCGCCTACGCCGACTATTTCGGGGTCACTCCTTCGACCGGCTACGAACGCCTGCTGCACGACTGCATGATCGGAGACGCCACGCTGTTCCAGCGCGCCGACATGGTCGAAGCCGGTTGGAGCATTGTCAATCCCGCACTCGACGTATGGAAGGCGCTGCCTCCGCGTAATTTCCCCAACTATCCCGCGGGAACCTGGGGCCCGAAGGAAGCCGACGAACTGATGGATCGCGATGGGCGGCGATGGAGAAATTTCGAAAAATGACGAGAAATTTGTAATTTGTGATTTGTAATTGGTAATTTGAAAAACTACAAAACTGCCAGATTACAAATTTCCAATTTCCAATTACCAATTACAAATTCTCCATGCCCTCGACTCGATCCATCGAAGTGCTCGATACCGCAGCCGACCTTTTTCACGCCGCCGCCGAGGAGTTCGTCGGGGTGGCTCGCGCCGCTATCGGCGCTCAGGGACGATTCACGGTGGCGCTCTCCGGTGGCTCGACTCCAAAGGCTCTTTATTCTCTGCTGGCCACCAATTACGCGGACTTCGTCTGGAACCGCATCTTCTTATTTTTCGGCGACGAGCGTCACGTCCCTCCCACCGACCCCGAAAGTAATTATCGGATGGTGAATGAATCGTTGCTGACGAAGATTACGATTCCGGCGGAGAACGTCTTTCGCGTGCCCGCTGAGAATCCCGATGCCTCCGCCGCTGCCTCGGACTACGAAGCTCAGCTCCGCCGATTCTTTGAAATCAAATCCGGCGAATTCCCGCGCTTTGACCTGATTCTTCTCGGCCTCGGTCCCGATGGCCACACCGCATCGCTCTTCCCCGATTCTCCGGCGCTCACTGAAGAGTCGCGGCTGGTGGTCGCAAATTGGGTGGCGAAGTTCAATGCTCACCGGATCACTTTCACTTTCCCCGTGCTCAATCGCGCCGCCGAAGTGATGTTCCTGGCCAGTGGCGCGGACAAAGCCGACATGGTGCGTCAGGTTCTCGAGGGCAAGAGCACGCCTCCACTGCCCTCGCAAAGGGTGCAGCCATCCGACGGAAAATTGTTGTGGATGCTCGACGAAGCCGCCGCCGCGAAACTAACTCGCTGAAATCAGGATCGTTGTCAGTTCTCAGTTCTCAGTTCTCAGTTAATAACTGGGTGGCCCATCCGGACGTCGCGCTTTTTGCGGACGTTAGGGTGGGATTGCACGAAGACTTGATCCTGCCTGGTGACTGGGGATCGGTCAGGGATGCGCCCGGTCTGTGCCATGTGTTTACCAGTTTAGTACCCCACCCCCCTCCCCCCTGGTCTCCTGGAATCATAGAGTTAGCGGGAATTTTCGGACTTGGTCTTTGAATCGAAAGGACTTATATCAAAGTATTCCGGAATAAGGACTTAGCTCCTAAAACACCACTGAAACGGCTTTGGGGCAGTTTCGAGGGCCGTCTTGGTGGACGGACTTCGAAACTGCCCCAATCAGATTTCTATTTTCGCGCACGGTGGGTCTTATGTCAATTTATTTCGGTCACGGATGGTTTAATGAAAACGGGTCTCTGTTTTTGTCGCCCTGAGCGTTCCCCGACCTGTCTACAGCCGCTAACGTACTCTATAATCCCTCTTTCACTTGTGATCTCGAAGCATCTAGAGCCTCCCGATACTTATAACGCAGGAAGAAAATGACAGATTTGGTCGACATCCTTTCAGAAGGACAGTGGTCTCTGTTCCTCTTTGACGGGCCCGGAATCAAGGCAGTTCAGGCGCTTCTATCTGAGAAAAACGGCAAGCCCTACATAAAATGCCAGATCCGAGCCAAAGAGGTTCAGGCGAAACCCGAAGAAATTATCCGGCAACTGTGGATTCAGAGACTGGCGACCCACTACCACTACCCACTTGCTCGCATTCAAGTCGAGTACCCGATCACTTTTGGACGCGACACATCAAAACGGGCGGACATCGTCGTGATGGACTCCGACCGCCCTACCGTCCCTTACCTGATTGTTGAGGCCAAGCGAGAAAAGGCGAAGGACGGTAAAGAACAGCTTAAATCCTACACACACGCGACCGGCGCCCCCCTTGCAATGTGGAGTGATGGCAGTCAAGCGATCTCATGGCATCGCAAGAATCCGAACTATTTCGTCGAGATTCCAGACCTTCCAACCGCCCAGCAGACGATCGAGCAAATCGTCAATCAGCCTTGGACGATGAAAACTCTCATCGAAAAAGAGGAAGAGCGCGAGGCAGAGGGCATCAAGGCAAGATCTTTGCGGCAACTGATCGAGGATATGGAAGATGAAGTCCTGGCAAACGCGGGCGTCGATGTCTTTGAGGAAGTGTTCAAGCTCATCTTCACAAAACTGTACGACGAGCTAGCGTGCTTCCGGGGCAAGAAAGGGCAGAAGCACCTTCGGTTTCGAAATCAGAACACAGCGGCGCAATTGAAGAACGCAATCCAGGCGCTTTTCGACGAGGCCAAAAGCGAGTGGGAAGGAGTTTTTCCACCGGATGAGAAAATAAAGCTCACGGCTGACCATTTGCAAGTATGCATTGGCTCGCTCGAAGAGTGGAAACTTTTCAATTCCAATTTGGACGTTGTAGATGATGCGTTTGAGTATCTAGTGAACCAGTCGGCAAAAGGTGAAAAAGGCCAGTATTTTACTCCTCGTTGGGTCATAGACATGTGTGTCAAGATGCTGAATCCACATGAGGATGAGAACCTCATTGACACAGCATGTGGCTCGGCGGGCTTTACCGTCCATTCCATTTTTCATGTCTGGAAGAACATCCTCCAGGATGAGGGGCTGCCGATCTCACATCTCTTCACGATGGAAAAGAAACCGGCCCGTTGCTACGACTATGTACAGGACAAGGTCTTCGCCATCGATTTTGACGAAAAGAGTGTGCGCGTCGCCCGTTGCCTAAATCTGATCGCTGGCGACGGGCAAACCAATGTTCTTCATCTTAATACGCTCGACTACACGAAATGGGACGAGACCACGAAGCAGCAGGAGTGGCTCGACACCTATCACGAGGGGTGGAAGAAGCTCCGCAAGTTGATTGCGATGAAGGATAGCTATAGGGGCTTTGAATTCGACATCCTCATGGCAAATCCACCGTTCGCGGGCGATATCAAGCAGACGGATATGCTCGCCTCGTACGAGTTGGCACACAAGCGAAACAAGGATGGCTCGCAGGGCAAGCTCGAAAACGCCGTTGGACGGGATCTCTTGTTCGTCGAGAGGAATCTGGATTTCTTGCGTCCAGGTGGACGCATGGCTGTTGTACTCCCCCAGGGTCGCTTCAACAATGCCAACGATCAGCGCGTTAGAGAATTCATAGCAGAGCGCTGCAGAATCCTGGCGGTGGTGGGCCTCCACAGTAATAGTTTCAAGCCCCACACCGGGACGAAAACCAGCGTCCTCTTTGTCCAGAAGTGGAATGATGATCCAACTGCCGGTCCGCTGTGCCCAAAGGTGAACGACTACAACATCTTTTTCGGCACCCAACGCCTGGAGTCAAAGGACACAAGTGGGGAGAAGATCATTGCCAAAGATAAGAATGGGCGGCCTCTCAGAGACAGTCACGGCCATTGGGTCGTGCAACATGATCTCTTCAATCATGAGGGTTTGACACAAGATGGCATCGCGGAGGCCTTCGCAGAGTTTGCCAAGAAAGAAGGATTAAGTTTTTTCCCATGATCCCACCGAATGACATGCGACACAAAGCACTCTTGTCGGAGCTGGATTGTCAGACGGTACGACTGTCGGAGCTTGAGCGAACGAAGAGAATTGATGCCGAATTCTTCCATAAGCGGCATATGCGAACAGTCCAACTCCTCAAGAAGCGCCAGACGAGAACCGTAATTGAGTGCGCCGACATTTCGGACGGAAATCACTTTGCAATTTCCGAACAGTTTGTGGAAGAAGGGATCCCTTACTACAGAGGACAAGACGTTGTAGGCCACTTCTTTGTAGAGCAGGCAACACCTGTCCACATTACTGAAGCTGCGTTCCGGGAGCCGTGGATGACACGGTCCCATCTTCGAAAGGGCGACGTTCTACTGTCAATCGTTGGAACCATCGGCGAGTTGAGCATTGTTTCGGAGAGCACACTCGCCACCTGTAGCTGTAAGTTGGCGATCTTAAGGCCAAGAGATATCGCTCCGGAATACCTCGCTACTTTTCTGCGATCCGCCCATGGACGGTCTCAGGTCGAACGGCTCACCCGTGGTGCGGTGCAAATGGGTATTCTTCTCGAAGACATGGATCAGTTGAGGGTGGTACGGTTGTCCGATGATCTTGAAGAAAAGATAATCAAACAGGTTCAAAAGGCTAAAACACACTTTGAGGAATCGGAATCGGCGTTTAATCGTGCGGCAGGAGTCCTTCTCAAAGCCCTTGACTTGATCAACTGGCAACCGCCATCGCGTCTGACTTATGTTAGACGTTTCTCCGACGTCCGCGCGAGCACGCGTATGGACGCCGAACACTACCGAGAAGAATTCTATGCCGCAACCCGGCGCTTGAAGGAAGCAGGAGCGATCCGATTCATCCCCGTGGATGAATTACTGAACATGCTGACGAATGGACATACCCCTCTTCATCACGACCTTGAAGTTGGCAACGTGCCCTTTCTGTGTGCCGAGCACGTGTCAAATTTTGAGGTTCACTACGATACCGATAAGCGCATCCTTTTGGAGCAACATCAGCTGGAATTAGCGCGCACGGCGCTCCACAATCGAGATGTGCTACTTACGATTAAGGGCCGGGTTGGAAATGCAGCCATGGTGGAGAATCTTCCAGGGCCGGCAAATATTAACCAAGATGTAGCACTCCTGCGTCTTAACAATAGGCTTCCTGCGTGGTTTGTCTTGGCATTCGTGAATAGTCTTTTTGGCCAGCTTCAAGTCCGGCAACTCTCGACTGGCGGAATCAACCCCTTCCTTGGCCTCTCGAATGTTCGACAATTACAAATACCTGAGTTTGAGCCAAAGCTTATGGACCAGATCGCAAAAAACACCGAGGTACTGGTGAAGTCCGCCAGAAGTGACCGACAACAGGCGTACAGCCTTCTGGCGATGGCGACGCGAACCGTCGACCTCGCAGTTGAGCAAGGTGAGAAAGCAGCCTTGGCGTACTGTTCAGGCCGAGAAGAGTGACGCATGCCGAACATCTTTATTGAAAATCGTGACGCGTGGCTGCGCATGTCGGACATCGACTACCTCGGTCAATTTGTAAAATCCTGGCTTGCTTTCAACGCGTGGTATCGCAGCGCCTACAATGAAAACCAAGATAAAAAGATCATCCATGAAATGAAATGGCAGGGGAACCCAGTCCTCAGCAAGCTTCGTCCCATGCTGGAAGCCACCAGCGAAGAAGCAGAGCAGTTCCGCGCGGAAATCGGTCTGCTTCATAATCGGCTGGAAGGGTACGAAATCCACTCTGGCAAGGGAACGGAGAAAGTACGCATAACCCTAAGGTCGGTTTTTCTGCGAGATAATCCCCCAGCTACCAAGGCTGCCAAGTCCTACGGTTATTCATTCCAAGTGCAGCGTGGGGCGAACCGACAGATGACAATTGAGGTGAAGGGCAAGACCGGGACAGTAGTATTGCAACATACCCAGACGGCTTTCAATCTTGCCGAGTTGCAGGGGTTGTCACAATATAGGAAACTCACTTCAAACCTGCAAGCCTTCCTGCGACAGCTTTACGAAGAAGCAGCACCCGTATGGATCTGTGATCTCACAACCCACGAGGACTTGGACCCGAATGCACGAGAAATCAAATGCGGAGCCTATGCCTTCCAATGTGGCAAAGAGGCATTGTTCGCCGGGGTGATCGAGACCGTTTATCAAATGCGATGCACGCTATTTCATGGAGAACTGATACCGACGAAAGATGCTGTCTCTTGCTATGAGCCAGCCTTCAGAATCGTCCGCCGCTTCCTCGAATGCGTAACATAGCCGGATGGCGACCGCCCTTTTTCATCACAAACAAGTGCGCCGACCATCACAGACACGCAATTCGCCATGCGCGACAATGGTGACGGCCTCAGTACGGGAGCGCGTTAGGCCAAGCCAATCCGAGGTTGGGATCTGGGAACTAAGTCCTTAGTCTTGTAGATGATACAAGTAACTCCTTTGTATTTAATCGTTTGTGGGAAATGGGGGAGTGCGCGGGGAGAATTCCCTGACGCACCTGAGGTCGGGACAAGGTGTAGGGGTCCTTCGACTCCATGTCTCTCGCGCTTCGCGCGAGACACATTCCGCTCAGGATGACAGACTTTATTTGGCATCAAGGAACTTTCTTAGATGACAGACTTTATTTGGCATCAAGGCACCTTCTTAGATGACAGACTTTATTTGGCATCGAGGAACTTTCTTAGATGACAGACTTTATTTGGCATCAAGGAACTTTCTTATCGGCCCTTCATCGATTCCCCAGCAAACAGCATCTGTGCTCCCCACTTCTCGGCCAGATCTTCCCATCGCGGATTCTTCGACTCAATCAACGCAATCTTCTTCGAGCGTCTCCAACCCTTCAATTGCTTCTCGCGTGCAATGGCCTTCTGAACGTCGTCAAAGCTTTCGTAATACACCATCCGGTCGCAATGATACTTACTGGCAAACCCTTCGATTTCACCACGCTTGTGCTCCAAAGCTCGCCGGTAGATGCTGTCGTCATACCGATATAAAGCGTGCCGGACCGGCTGCAGACGATGTAGGCGAAATACTTGTGTTCGGTCTTCATCGTCAACCCTTCTTCATCGTCCGCCACACTCTGTCATCCTGAGCGCAGTGAATGCTTCGCGAAGCGAAGCATTCACGGAGTCGAAGGACCGCATGCCCACATACAGCGGCAATGGCGATGCAAGGCATTCTCACCACTTCTCTGTACGGGCCGCAGGGAGAATGCCTTGCAGCGCTTGTGCCGCTCGCGGCAGTGCCGGGGTCCTTCGACTCCATGTGTCTCGCGCTTCGCGCGAGACAAATTCCGCTCAGGATGACAGGTTTTATTTGACAGCGACAGAGTTTATTTCACTTCCACATTGAGCAAAATCTTCTGAATGTTCGAGGTTCCTGATTGCTGCGATCGCTTGGAGTGGACGGGCGAGACGCCCGTCTCTCCACTGACGTAACGGCAGACGCGGCAAGACGCGTCTCTACGTTCATTTATTCGGTGCTGGTGATCGCAATTGCTTAGGCGGCGTGGCCGCGCCAGTCGGCGATTTCTTTCAGGCCTTCTCCGCGGGCATGCTCGAAGAGTCTTACTTTGTGGCGAGTGTGTTCGAATTCGTGGATGTCAGCCCAGACCTCGGCTTGCCACGATCTCTCGTGGGTCTCGGTCTCGCCGCAACTGGCGCAGCGGGTGTGGAAGGTGACGCCTGGCTTCGTGGTCTCGACGTCCTGCAGTTCGAGGAAGACGCAGCGCACTTCTTCGATCTCTTCGTTGGGACCCAGAATGTGCTCGTAACGGAGAAGGTATCCAAAGGCAAGTTTGCGGGCTTCGATTTCCGCTTCCTCGCGGGTGTGGAACGGGCCGTATTCGGCTCGGAGCTGCTCGGTCGAGTCGCACGCCATCCAGAAAACGTCCTTGTGAGCCATGCCTACCTCAGTCTTGGTTTGAGCTGGTGAAGCGCTGAACTAATGGCGCGGATCGAACGGGTCCATGAGTAACCTAGCAATTTGATTACCGGGATTGGGGCAGCGGGCGCGGGTTTTCTGGCGGCGGCAAGCGGGAGAGGGGCCTAGGGCTATTTCTATGAAAACATGCTAGTTAGGGAGAATTGTCTGGGAGGCGGAGTGCCCGCGATCACTCCCCGGTCGAGCGACCGGTGTGAAATCTGTTGCTCTTTCAAACCTCCGTTTCTCTTTTTCTCTTTTTCTCTTCTTTGTCTCTTTGTCAACCTCTGCTTCTCTTTCTCTTGCAAACCTCGGACTCTTGCCAACCTCGGACGGGAAACAATTGTGGGAGAGGGACTGTATTCGTGACGTAAACGGAGGTTGTGCGTTTCGACGTTTTCGGATTCCTGCTGCGGTCTATCTTTCTTTGTTGTCTTTGTTGTCTTGTCATGCTGCGCGAAACGGCGCCGCTGCTTCCCTACAACTGGCCTCCGCTTACGTTGAGTTTTTCTTTCAGCGGCGAGCTGATCGCGGAGCTCCCCGAAAACCGAGGTTGCTCGGCTGCGGCTGCGCTCCATCCTGCTCCCCCTGGCAACAGACCATTGCCCATTTGCATGTGCCAGTTCGCTCCGCCGTGGCCGGCTACGTAGAGAGCGAGTTCGAGCCGGGTCCATACTCCCAGCTTGTCGAAGGCGGTGCGCAAGTAGTTCTTGACCACCTGCTCGCTGGTGAGCAGCACGCCGGCAATGTCTTTGTTGGTAAGACCCTGCCAGACGAGGGTCGCGACTTGAATTTCCTTGGCGGTCAGCCGATCACGGGGTTGCATGGTTGCACCTGCTCCTTGATGAACATGGCAGTGGCGAGTTTCACTCGCTTCCGGCCTTCTTTAATGCCCGCGCGCAGAAACAGAGTGCGCAGGTGCTGTTTCACCGTCCGCGGGCTGATGTTCAGGTGGCTCGCGATTTCCTTGTTGCTGCATCCCTGCACGAGCAGGCGCAACACCTGCTGGTCACGGGGAGTTATTTTAATTTCGTTAAGGTTAATCATTGGCTTTTCGTCGGCTCCTTCAGTTCAGTCTTGGGGTCGCGACCCGCTATACACAGAAGCAAGCTGTTCGCCAAATCTTCGCTAGCGATGAGGTCGTTTAAAACCATACGGTTACATGACAAGTTTCTTTGCCATTCCTCTTCGGTTAGACCGTTTTCATGAATCGCTTCCAGAATGGCATTCCCCAAGCGGGAATCCCTCTCCAAAACAACCTTTGCTTTCTTTGATTTTCAGACCGCCCAGGCTTGCGCTACGGACCTGCACTACTGACTTGCACTACGACTACTGACTTGCACTACGAATAACCTCAGCCTAGACTGTATTTCCGAGATGCTATGGCCTCGAACCGGCCCAACTTGACGCTGGACGAGCAATCCTTTGAGGGCTTGTTGTCCGCGGCCTTTACCATCCAGGAACATAACGACCGGGTGAAACAGGTTCATCCGGCAGAGACGGAACCGGAACCCAGTAACATTTGCCCGCATTGTGGGACTCGAAGGTTTTCCGTGGGATCGCGGTGCGCGAAGTGCGGCTTGGATGAGTTTCGTCCGGGAGAACGACTGCAGCGCAACTGGGCCTCGATGTGGTTGATGAGCCAGGAACAGCGCTTGTGGCCGGAACGTTCTCCGGAGATTCACGAGGGTCTGGGGAATGAAGTGCCGCCCCTTGAGGTGGAGCGCAGGCCTCGAGCTCAGGCGGCGGGTGATTTCGCCTCCGCCGGTACACTCGCTTTGCCGGCTGCAAAAGAGGGTGCGCGGAAATCGATCGCCCAGGAGCGGACGCCAACGATCCAGCATCGGGCGGCCGACAAATCGATGCACGGGAAATCGGTGCCGGAGCCGTCGGTGCTCGGGAAATCGCTACTCGAGGAATCGGCTCTCCGGGAATCAATGTCCGGCAAATTGCCGGTCAAGGCAACAGCAGAACACCTATGGATCACGAAAGCGACTGCCGATTTTCCACCAGAACCCTTGATGTCAGAAGATCTGACACAAGAAGACTCGGATGTGACCGCCGAACGATTCCAGTTATCCGCAACTGACGATTCGTACCCGGCCGAATTCGCCATCGGCATCGACGACGCTGCTCCCGACTCCTTGACTCAGCGTTTTGCGGGCTGGCGTGTGAAGCTGCACTTCCAGCGCGCCGACCTCTACCTGGGAGTCGCCGTGTTTGTGGCCGCTATCGCTTTGTTGTGGCCGGCGGCGGGCGCGCCGCAACGAGCCGCGCTCGGACCTTGGGAGAGGGCGCTCGTGGCGCTCGGAATTGCCGAGGCTCCTGCACCCGTGGTCTATCTTCACGGAGACCCGGGGATCGCGGTCTGGGTCGATCCGCACTCCGCTCTTTATTACTGTCCTGGCGAAGAGCAATACGGAAAAACCACCGACGGCCGCTTCAGCTCCCAGCGCGAAGCGATGATGGATCGCTTCGAACCCGCCAGTCGCAGCGCCTGCGAATAAGCCTGGATTGCAGAGGTTAGAGGTCAGATTGCAGAGGTTAGAGGTCAGATTGCAGAGGTGCCCCCAAAGGTTCTTACCTCTGCAATCTGACCTCTAACCTCTGACCTCATAGGACTCAAAGACCCGATGTTGACGCGCGCCCGGAGTAACTCCGCTGGTGGTTGAATCAGAATCGCCAGTGAACGTAGGTGACGTTCGTCACCAGGGACTATGTACCGTGGTGCTTTGACCCTTGTTCAGCCGAGCCCTACGATGAAACTACCGCCAGGGCACCCCTGCGCGAACGATAGAGGCATACGAGTCCTATATATATGCTGCATTCGACGACACAGAAAAAAGGTCGCGGCTTTTCGCTAATTGAATTAGTGATCGTCGTTACCATCATCATGATCCTGGCGGCGATTTCTGTGCCTCGCTTATTGAACACCGTCAGCGACATCAATCTGCGATACGCCGCAACGAACATCAGCGGTCTCTTGCAGTCGGCTCGCATACAAGCGGTCCGAAAAAATACCTTTTACACGGTGCAACCGACCTCATTGTCGACGGGCGGCACCGGATACTATGTCCATCTTCAGGGTGGCGCATACGTTTCGGGTGATCCGGTTCTGCCGCTGGGCAGCCAGACAACGGCGTACATCGGGTTAGGCAGCGGCGCCCCCAACGAAAGCACGTTTGCCAGTGGAAGCAGCAGCGGCGGGTTGACCTTCGCCCCCAATTCGGCGTCGGACGCCCCGAGCTTCAACGCGCGCGGACTGCCTTGCATTGGTGTTCCTGCCACGGGTGCGTGCCCACTGGTTCCCGGTCAGGGCTTCGTCATATTTCTGTCGAAATCCTCCGCCACGGGAAATGTCTCCTGGGCTTCGGTCGCGATCACACCGAGCGGGCACATACAGATTTGGACGAGCGACAACACCGGCAACTGGGTACAACGGGATTGAGGCACAACATGTCTAAGCCGCCAAACCATCGATCGGGGAGTACACGGAGCCGGGCTAGACTCGGCGAGAACGGAATGTCGCTGCTCGAGCTCATGATTGCCATGGCCGTGCTCGCAGTTGGACTGATGGGGTCCATGATCATGATCCTGACTGCCATGGAATCGAACTCGCGGAGCAAAACGGATAACTACGCAACGATTCTGGATCAGGAGATCATGGAGAAGTTTGCCACGTTGAACAATTATCCGAAGGCGGGATCGGTAACGATTTATGACTGCGCCCTGAATGGCTCGAATGTGGATTCGCACCTCGCGTCGCTGGGTCAGGGGACGTTTGCCAGCGGCGGAAGCGGGGCGACACTGTATACCGCGGCCACGGCCCCTGCGGGGTACAACGTGGGAGACATTGACTGGTCTCAGGCGAGTCCTACTCTAGCAACTTCGACGACCGCGGGTTACGCCATGATGTACCAGACGTGCAGCGGAGACATTTATGAAGTCCGCTGGAACATTATGGACGCTAATTCCTCCATACCAGCGGGAACGGTGAGCCGGATCAGCTTACTGACGGTCTCGTCGCGGGAAACTGCGGCGAAGGGATCCAAGCTGGGCATGCTTTTTGCGCCCCCCACAACTCTGCGCACTCTAATTGAGAGTTCACAATATTGATATCAGTGCATTGATATGAGCATATTGATATGAACATAGGTACACCAAACATGAAGACTCAAGGACAA
>Ga0209647_1001389_pt1 | contig 20724 bp, 20 predicted proteins | sample GraSoi_2013_60cm_FD_185827 | JGI IMG/M metagenome (GOLD analysis project Ga0209647, IMG submission 185827) | Grasslands soil microbial communities from the Angelo Coastal Reserve, California, USA - Sample 9_17_2013_60cm (SPAdes) (version 2) | ecosystem: Environmental > Terrestrial > Soil >... | reverse complement strand
GGCCAAGCAGCAAGATCTTCTTTTCAACATTATCCCAGCAGTCGCCTGCTTATCCGATCTGCTTATCTACGCGAGCGTCCTGGCCGGAGTAATCGCTCTCTACCGATTGCGTCGAACCTACTCGCATCACGTCGCTCCCGGTGATTTTATTCCTGCCATCCAAGGAAGCCGCTTAACTCGTTGGCTCGGTATCGCCTCGCCGTTGCTCTTACCACCCGTTTTCCTCGCCGCCTGGCTTTGGCTCTGGCTACAAGCGCACCGGTGATAGGGGTGGCGACGGGCGGGAGGTAGCGCGAAGTAATCACTAATCAGTAGGTCAGTAATCAGATGTTCAAGGGAGGCATGAGGAATGTCGGAACTTAGCCGTTTTGTAGCATCGTTTTTCTGGGAAAATGACTGATCACTGACTTACTGATTACTGATCACTTCGCGCCACCCCGAACAGCTCAATTAGGCCCACCGTGTCCCACCCCCGCTTAATCGACCACCTGAAGAAGGCTCGCCGCATCTTTATCTTCACCGGCGCAGGCATATCCACGGCCAGCGGCATCCCTGACTTCCGTGGACCAGGCGGTGTCTGGACCAGACGGGCGCCGGTCTATTATGACGATTTCATGAGCTCGGAAAGCGCCCGGATCGAACATTGGGATTACAAACTCGAGGCATGGCCTGCCTTCCGAGCTGCGAAACCGAACCAAGTACACCAAGCGATCGTCGCTCTGGAACAGGCTGGGAAAGTTCGCGCCGTTGTCACCCAAAACATCGACGGGTTACACACGTTGGCTGGCTCTAAAGACACGACCGAGCTCCATGGAACCAACGCTTTGGTCGAGTGCCAGACCTGTTTTTGGCGAGGCGATCCCGAACCTCATTACCAGTTTTTTCGGATTCATCGTAAACCACCTCTTTGTCAGTGCGGCGGTTTCCTCAAGCCGGCTACGATCAGCTTTGGTCAGAACCTAAATCCAGCCGACCTCGAACGCGCTACCGACGCCGCTCGTAGTTGCGATCTGGTGGTCGCGCTTGGCTCGACCCTTTCCGTTTATCCAGCAGCCTCATTCCCGTTGCTGGCAGCTCAACGAGGAGTGCCGTACGCCATCATCAATCGCGGCCCCACCGACCATGATCACGAGCCGGCAGTCACGTTGCGATTAGATGGGGATGTCATCGAGATTTTTCCACCCGCGGTGGAAGCCGCGTTAGCAGCGCAATAGCTCCTTCTCAATCGTTCTCGTCCTCGTCCTCGTCCTCGTGCTCGTGCTCGTGCTCGAAGATTTGAACAGCATCAGCACACCCGGCACGTGCATGCCTCGCGGAGACACGATCCGACTTCTGTGACCAATAAGGCCTGTCGCGCCGTAGGCTTCGCGAAGGCGGATCCCATCAGTCGCATGAGTCCCATCCGCACCACCACCCAAGATCTTCGAGCACGAGCACGATGAAAGAACCCGTTCCCCCAATTTTGCGCCGTCCACCCTTTCACCGGATACTCCCTCATGGTTAATGAACGAGTCATATCCCTTGCTCCGGATCTAACCAAGACCTCACCCCGGAGCCCGCGCGCGCCTCTCGGCGCCTACAAAGTCCTTGCCGCCCGTGCCCTAGATAAATGCAGAGCGGAACTAGCAGCCACCTCCGGGTCCTATCATTTCAATTGCCCGCTCGACCAAGCCTTCTTCCGGTTCACTCAAATCGACCCCGAGCGATTCAAAAGCTTCGTTGCCACCGGTGCTAGTGACCAAGAAGTAGCCGTTTGGATCGCAAAAGAATCGAAGATTCAAGATAAGACGAGACTCGCGGTTTGGACATTCCTCTTCCAGCTCAACCCAGCCAATTTCCTGCTCGACCTGGACGACTGGCTTCACCGGCGAAATCAACGAGCGAGAACGAGCGGAAACGAGCGTGAGCGCCGTGAACGGTCAGGAAGATCAGCGAGCTAGCAACGATCGGTCGTTCTCGGCGTTCCCGCTCGCTCTCGCTCGTTCCCGCTCGTTGATTTAAGCTGTACATATCCATATCTCGCTCCGCATATTCGGGCGTATCCCTTTTCCTTCTGTGTGTAAATCATGTGAATCATTGTCAGCTGCCGGCGGCGTTCAGCTACCACGCCGTAAGTTTATCGCGCTTCTGGGCGCAGCCTTATCATTCCCGGCCTTAGCCCGAGCAGCTGAAAAAGGCCCACCCCCTAAACCGCAAAACGTCCTGTCCCCCAACTCGGCTTTGGATCGCCTCATGAAAGGCAACCATCGTTATGTCGAGGGCAGTATGCTCCGTCACGATTTCAGCACTGAACGGCCTGCGCTCGCTCTGGGACAAAACCCGTTTGCCGGCATCCTCAGCTGCGCTGACTCCCGTATCGGACCTGAATACGCGTTCGACACCGGTCGCGGCGACGTGTTCGTGTGCCGCGTGGCCGGCAATTTCGCCAATGACGATACCATCGCGAGTTTTGAATATGCTGTAAGTGTTCTCAGTACGCCGTTGATCTTTGTTTTGGGTCACCAAGCTTGCGGCGCTGTGGACGCGACGATTAAACAGATAAAAAATGGCACCTCATTTCCGGGTCATATTCCTTCGCTAACGAAAGCGCTCACACCCGCGGTTAAATCAGCCGGCAATGCTTCGGGCGATCTGCTGGCTAATGCCATAAAAGAAAATGTGGTGCTAACCGTACAGAAACTGCAAACTGCCGGGCCCATTTTAAGCGAGGCAGTTAACCAAAGGAAACTCAAAGTTGTCGGCGGCGTTTACGACCTTAATACCGGAAAAGTGGAGTTAGTTAGTTCTTAAGGGGTACGCCTTTCTCTCAGTCTCCTGTGGCTCCGGCGACCAACCGATGATTGAACGCGAACGGTTGGTGGCCCAGGCAGGTCGTGTCCAAATGGCTCCGAAGTCCATGGCGATCTTTTACGGGGTGCCGCATACCGTATTGGTTTTAGTCAGTCAGGATATCGAATCCTGGTGCGCTTCGGGTGGCGGCGTTCACCGGCAGGTTCGTCAAAACGCGCGTCGTGCCTGGAGTAATCAGCTCGCGCATGTCCTCATCGAACTCGGGCGGGATCCCAAGCCGGTTTGCGAGGTCTTTTAGATTCGGTTAATCGCTGCATGCGCGGCATCTGTTCCCTTTGTAAATGCTGGACTCGTGGCGAACCTTTTTTTGTAGGACGGTAAAAACACCCGTGGGCGTCTGCTTACGCGGTTTACCGGTGCTGACCGTAGACCGGCCGATGCGCTCACCGTTGCGGTAAACATAGACAAGCTGGTGCGGTATACTCACTAGAACTACCACCGGATCTTACATTTAAGTCGAGCCTGTAATACCTGCCTATTCGGGCATGTTTGTCGCGCTCGCCAAATCTTCCGGGTCTCGATTTAACCGGCCGGTACTCCACTGCAAAAAGCGCAAGAATCATTCGTGAATGTCATCCAGCCCGGATGACTTTCGATTTTCGTGTCAACCGATGCTAACGGCAAAGTGGTGGGCGATCACGATCTCAACACCGGGAACGTGGCATTAGTTAGTTCTTGGGCTCCGTTATTTCGGCGTAGGACCTTGGTCCGATAGCAAACAAAACCGGGTTAGGGAATTGTGTGGCTCCAACTCTGTCGATGAAAGCCTTGCTTCCCAACTAATGCTTTCAAAACTTGTTATTGCCTGGTTCCTGATGGCTCTGTGCGTGACGATCCACGCGATTGGCCTCACCGCCGCCTTGACCTGGCTGAAAGGGAGGTCGGCAACGATTGAAGGTCGTTTCTGGCTGGCGACGTTGATGCTCATTTGCGTCGCAGGCTGGACTGTCCTGATGCATCTTCTCGAGATCGCCGTTTGGGCGCTCTTTTATGCATGGAAGCATGGGATGCCCGATCTGCAATCGGCGTTATATTTTAGCGCGGTGACCTACACCACTACGGGCTACGGTGACTTGGTGTTACCGAAAGCGTGGCGCCTAGTCGGCGGCGTAGAAGCTCTCACGGGCATCCTAATGTGCGGCTTATCCACGGGATTGTTCTTCGCTGTCTTCGTCAAAGTCTTTGGTCTGAACCGCGGAAACCCCCGAGCTGCCTGAACCAATGATAGCTCTGCTGAAAGAGATTCGTCACAACCCGCTGCTCTGGCTGCTGTCCTTCGTGCCCATCGTGTTCATTGCCGGAAAGGCTTGGCCGGAAGCACATACCCTGCTCTTTGTGCTATCGATCTTCGCGATCGTTCCGCTGGCCGCCCTGCTAAGTCACGCCACCGAATCGGTGGCCGCCAAGACTGGCGACGCAGTGGGTGGCTTGCTCAACGCCACTTTAGGGAATTTGACCGAATTGGTTATTGCATTGGCGGCATTGCGCGCCGGCCAAACGATGCTGGTGAAGGCCTCCATCGCAGGTGCGATCGTCACCAACACGTTGTTCATGCTGGGCGCGTCGTTTCTACTCGGCGGCATCAAACATCATACGCAGGAATACAACCGGGTTAGCGCCCGATTGCAGGCCGGGCTACTCTTTCTGGCCACAATCGCGCTCCTGGTGCCGTCTGCGATCGCCGAAGCGGATTCCAATGCTGGCACGGCGTTCGCAAACAAATTGAGTGTGGGTTTGGCGATACTGCTCATCGTTGCCTATGGACTGGGGATGCTCTTTTCGCTTAAGACGCACCGCGAGTTTTCGGCAGTGTGACACATGGTGAGGAAGCGGAAAAGCCATGGCCGATCGGGCTAGCGCTCGCCACACTGGCGGGTGTCACCGTGCTGGTGGCGCTAGTTAGCGAGATCTTCGTTGAATCGGTGCAGGAGGCAGCGGTAGCTTTCGGGATGACGCCCGCGTTTGTGGGGTTCATCGTCGTAGCTCTCGTGGGTGCAGCGGCGGAGATGGCCTCAGCTTTTTCCGGTGCGCGTAAGAATCGCCTGGATCTGAGCGTTGGCATCGCTCTAGGAAGCGCCTCCCAAATCGCACTTTTTGTAGCGCCAGTGCTCGTGCTGCTCAGTTACTTTATCGGCCCGGCACCGATGGATCTCCGATTTTGGCCAGGTGCCGTGGTGATGATGCTCATCGCCTCCCTCACTGCCTCGTTAGTGACCAACAGCGGCAGTTCCGCGTGGTTCGTCGGCGTGCTCGTGCTGATGGTTTACTTAATTTTCGCACTGACGCTTTATCTGCTGCCGCCTGGTGCCCGCTGATCGCTACCGATCGACATAGAAGCCATCGCGCCTGAACAGGGTAGTCTCTCGCAACTCCCTTGAAGGTTGCCCCAAAGTACCATGGCGGCGAGCGGTCAGAATCGATAGTCGATTACCTAGCCGCCGCGAAACTCGGCTCCGCCGGAACGCTTCCCGCAATTCGTCGAGATAAGAAAGCGCCAAATCGCAAGCAAGTCCGAACGGATAAGCGGTGCTACATCTAGGGTGTCAGTGAGTCACTGCAGAAATACAAAATCACTAAATTACCTTGACGATTTGCCACTTGGGGACTGACTTACGTTTACCCCTGGCTTGGCGCTTGAACCGAGCCCTGGTGTCGCCCTGGTAATCGGAAGGATGCCCGCCATTGCCGGAGTTTCGATCTTGCCCACGCTATTCCTCACTGGACGCGTACTCAAATACTTGTTTGCAGTCCAGAGATCAGATGCGATTCCGCCCATGCGGATTTGACAAAGGCCCTCGGCGGAATCGGTTCCGACAACCAAGACTAACTTACCCGGTCTGAGGTAGTAGGCATAACGAACCTTTTCCGACACGGAGCTTCTATCGTGACGGGAACGGTCGTTTTTCGCGTCGTCTTTGGAGATGTAGGCATGCAGTCCGCTAACTAACGACCAGCGGTAACCTTGTGCAACCCAATCCTTGTAGTCGGCCGCCAAGGTAGCCGGCAGGACCCCTATTGTTACCAAGACAGCCAAAGAGAGAATCAGAATTCGCATCGATTCATGAGCTTTGATTTTTCGCCGGTGTTACCGGCGGTGGCGTACGGTCGATTCCTGGGAGCTTGGTTGGTTGGTCCGGTAGAGCCGGCTGAGGTAGACGCACCATGAGCCAAGTCTGGGTAGTATTGTTATCAAAGTGGAGTGCGGCAGCCGCTACATCCTTGGTCAAATTGAAGATGCCGGTTTCAATCACGGTTTTACCTTTTTGCCCTAACCTCCAAGCGATTAACTGACTTTCCTTATCAAGGGCGCCGATGATTGGTTCACTCTCTCCGGTGAGGATGTTTTTGTAGGCGCCGCCGATGATTCCATCTTTGCTAATGGAGATCTGGAAGAACATCACGGCATCCCCTTTCTGTTCTTGAGTTAGCGCCCAAACGCCCAGAGGTAGCCATTCCTCGGTTCCGTTTTCTTTAGCAGGCATCGGAGGAGGCGCTTCCGCGACCTTGTTCGCCAATGCTACGGCTTTCTCTGAATGTTCTTTCGCAGATCCGGCGGGTTTCCCATCGACATAGACCGTATCTCCCTCGTAGACGGTGTTCACGCCATAATCATAGTAGTAAGGCTCGGATATTTCGGTGTAGTCCGTCACATAACCCGTTGTCGCCGGCGTCCACCACCACCACGGATTCGTTATGGCGGCCGCGGCGACGTAACCCGGGTACCAGCCGCCCCACCAGTTGTTGTCAAAGAGGTTGTCCCAACGATCTTGGCAATTGTCCCAGATTTGATCTGCTCGATCATAACGGTAGTCCCACATGTTTTGCCGGTAATTCTGCCAGTCTTGGCGGGCGGTATCCCGCCAGGCCTGGCGATCTTCGCGTGCGCTCTGCAGGTTATCCCAGCGCTGGCCCTGATTCTCTTGAAAGTTGTTTAATCTATCCTGAGCTTGATTAGACCAGTTGCCCCAAGACTCCTTGCGATTGCTGGCAGCCTGTTGAAACCGCTCGCCGCGGTTTTCACCTCCTCCCAAATTACCCTCACCGAGGCCGCCGCGATCACCAAGCCCGCCGCGATCGCCAAGACCGCCGCGATCGCCGATGCCTCCGCGATTAGCAAGTCCTAAGCCTTGATTGTTTGCAGGTAATTGACTTGGCCGCTGGCCGGCTGCCAGGTTACGGCCGCCACCGGGCTTGGAGTCAAGATTCAAGAAATTTTCCAACTGCTTATTACCTTGCCGGTTCGCAGCGCCTTGCCGGTTAGCAAGACCTTGGCCCTTACCAGCACCCGGCGTGGTTGCCGGCCGCTGGCTGACCCGACCGCCAGACGGTCGATTCGCTCCGCCACGATTGCCCCGTGACGACGAGGGTAATTGACTTGCGCTGTTGGTCAATCGCTGGCTGGAGCTTCTGGTTCGCGAACTGGTGGTTCTGGAAGAAGCCAGACCGCCACTTCGTGTGCTGCTGGAGAGACTCCTCGAACCAGACCCACGAGAGGAGCTACTGACACTCCCTCGAGAAAAATTTCCGCCACCAGACCGCGAAAAGCTGCTGCTGCTGCTCCGCGAAAAACTGCCGCCACCTCGACTGCCACCACCTCCCCGTCCACCACCACCGCCTCCGCGTCCGCCACCTCCGCCTCGGCCTCGGGCCATTAAATCAGGCGAGGCTAAAGCCGCCATGACGATCGCCGCTAACAGGAGTCGCATTGTAAACAGGAGTCGCGTTGTAAACTTCACTGTCGTACCTCCAGAGTCGCCCTACGGCGTTTTCACTCGGTCGATGTCGACTTTGGCGATATTAGGTTGAGGATCGCCGTTGAGGGACCGGTTAGCAGATTCGTAAGTGCAATGGTCTAGATCCACATAGGTAATTGTCTGTTCCGCGCTGGATTCATTGCCGTCGGGCGACATCCTAGTCTCTTTCACCAGCCAGCGATTACCGTCGCGAGTCCAAGTCCCCTGGCCATACCCGCCGTCACTGTCGAAAATCCAGGAGCGGATGCGTTTCTGTCTCGGATCCCATCCTATGATCTGCCAGCCTTCGAGAAGAATGTCGTCGCCTTGAGAAACCTTGAAGGTCCGCGTTATGAAATTGTTACCGCGAGCCCAATCTGCTTTGGTTTCTACCGAATAATCACCTCCTCGATCTTTCCAAGTTCCTACCATCCAAGCCAGTTGGCTGAGCTGGTCGCCAGGAGTAGGATCGGCCACCGGAAATTCAATCAGACGCGAGATCAGCCATTTGCCGTCTTTCTTCCCGTAAATGGCGGAATAGCCTGCCGACCTCTTCTGCCCGTCGGGCGAGGTAACTGTGCTAGCGCCTTGCTCTTCAAAAACATCTGAGCCGAGCGGTCGTACGGAACTAACCTGCATGTCCAAGGTTGCGCCTTTGTTTTCGGCGAATGTGTCCGTCAAGAGTTGCTGTATGTCCGAACGACCGTCGGTGAGTTGCCCGTTTTCATCGGTATATGCAGCATCCTCGGCAAAGTATTGGGCCAAGCCCTTTGCATCCCCTGCGTTATAGGCCTTCACGTAATCTGCGACTTGGCTAGTAATCGCAGTTGCCTCTGGCGAGGCTGGTTTCCCTTCGGGTTCCGCGGCCAGTGCAACCGAAACCAGGGCAGAGGTTATGCCGGCGATGGCGATCGCTTTGATTTTCATACTTCGTTCAATGGGGGAGAGAGCTGTCGACAAAAAGAGAGGGTCCGCTGGGTTAGCTAACGGGTGTTCTGCCAACAAAAAACTTAACCGATTTTCTCCTCCTGGGTATCAGACCTTGGTCCCATGCGAGTCGATGATTTGCGCCCGCTCAATTACCCCGTACCAGTGGTACGCTTTGGTAACCGATCGATCGTTTGCTAAGCTGTCCTTTGACGGTCTCTCCGGCCGAAGCACTGACCACAAGATACATCACGACCTGGCTGCCGGAGGATGGGACCTTGGTGCGATAAGCCAAAAACGCTTTCGCCTCTCAAGAGTCAGAAATGAACGTCATGTGGGAGGGCGCGCTGCCTGTCCGCCTACGAGACCAAAGCGCCATCTCATCCGGGAGAAGGCGCACCCCGTGAATCAATGGGACCAATGTCCCATAGACAACTTTTATCAAATTGATAGGCTGTCACGATACAAACTGCGATCGCCGATGGGTTGAGCGCAGAAAGGCAGATGGGTGTTAAGTAACGGCGGTCGCCGAACCTTGCGTTCCCCCAGGAGCTATGAACCCCCGATTATATCTAGCGGAGACGCTTAGTATCGCCTTCGTCCTCGGCCTTTCCGGCTGCGAAAAAGAGACACAACATGCAGCGGCTCCGCCACCTCCCGAAGTCTTGGTTTCCCAGGTCGTCAAAGTCGATGTACCGATCGTGCGCCAATGGGTCGGCACTTTGGATGGATCTAATAACGCTGATATCCGGGCGCGAGTCACTGGTTACCTGCAAAAACGGAATTACCAGGAAGGCAGCTTTGTAAAAGAGGGGGATCTGCTGTTTGAGATCGATCCTCGACCGTTCGAAGCAGCTCTAGCCCAGGCGAAGAGCGACTTAGCCCAGGCCCAGGCTATTCAGGCGGCGACCGAGGCTGATTTCCAGCGGTCCCAAGAGCTTTTCGACAAGAAGGTGATTTCGGTTCAGGAATATGAAAACAAACGACAACTGAACCAAGCCAACGTGGCGAAGGTGGGCGCTCTGCAGGCCGCACTGGACATGGCCCAGCTTAACTTGGATTTCACTAAAATCACCGCCCCGTTCGACGGCATCGCCGGCATTTCTCAGGCCCAAATCGGCGACCTCGTCGGTCCTTCTGGTTCCACTGCTACGTTAACCACCGAATCGAAAGTTGATCCGATTCGCCTCTATTTTCCGCTAAGTGAACGTGATTACCGCGAGCACTCAAACCTGCTCCGGGACGCGATGAATAAGCCGGACACCGAACGCCAAGCGGCCATCGAAATGCTCTTTCCCGATGGAACTGTCTATCCGCAAAAAGGGACGTTTTCGTTCGTTAATCGTCAGGTGGATCCGACAACCGGCACCATCTTAGTCGCGATTAATTTCCCGAATCCGGACCGTACATTGCGACCGGGACAATTCGCAGTGGCACGGGCCGCGATCGAAAACATTCCCGGTGCATTGGTAGTGCCCGAGCGGGCATTGGTCGACCTGCAAGGAAACTATCAGCTTGGAGTTCTGGGTGCGGATAACAAAGCGGAAATTCGGGCGGTCAAGATCGGGCCTCGTTATAACCGGCAGGTGGTGGTCACCGCAGGGCTGAAGGAAGGCGAAAAGGTGATCGTCGAGGGAATGCAGAAGGTGCGACCCGGCATGGTCCTCACGGCTAAGCCTTACGAGGAGCCGAAGGCAGGTACGGCTAATTCTCAAACGGGGCCGGCGGAACAGAAAGCACCAACCAGCTAGAGTCCGGGGAAACGCAATGGCAAAATTCTTCGTTAATCGACCAATCGTTGCCATGGTGATTTCGATCATCATGACGATCGCCGGGATCGTGGCATTTCTTAGCCTGCCGGTCGCCCAGTACCCAAACATTGTGCCGCCCGAGATGCAGGTTAACACGACCTACGTGGGAGCGGATGCGCTCACTGTCGAACAGTCGGTAGCAACCCCGATCGAGCAACAGATGAGCGGCGTGGACCGCATGAACTACATGTATTCCACCAACGCCAACAACGGAGCCATGCGGTTAGTGGTTAATTTTGATGTTGCCACCGACCCCAACACCGATCAGGTGCTGACGCAAATGCGGCAATCGCAAGCTGAATCCCAATTACCCTCCGACGTCCGCAACTATGGAGTTACGGTTGTAAAATCCACGTCGGCGCCGTTGGCTGTGATTACCCTAACGTCACCCGGCGGGCTATATGACTCAGTTTTTCTCGCTAACTACGCCTACATCAACGTGGTTGATGCAATGACCCGGGTGCCGGGCATCGCGAGTGTGACGGTCTTCGGTGCGGGTCAATATGCGACCCGGATCTGGGTCGATCCGAACAAGTTAGCCAGTCTCAATATCACCGTACCGGAAATCGTTGCTGCGATTAATGCGCAGAATACGGTGAATCCGGCGGGTCAGATCGGTGCGGAACCGATTCCTCCGGGACAGCCCTTCACCAACACAGTCAGAGCACAGGGACGGCTGGTTACCGAAGAGGACTTTGCCAACATCGTCCTGCGAGCTAATGTCAGCGGCGCGTACGTCCGGATCAAGGATGTCGCCCGGGTCGAACTCGGCGCTCAAACTTATGCGCAGAACAGCCGGGTCAACGGTAAACCAGCCGCCGTTCTTGGTCTTTATCAACTGCCCGGAACCAATGCCATTAAGGCGGTCGAAGGTGTCCGTAAACTGATGGAAGAGCTGAAACAGCGTTTTCCGGCCGGGCTGGAGTACGATGTGGCACTGGATACGACCGCCGCTGTCACGGAAGGCATTCACGACATTTATAAGACTTTGGTCGAGGCCATGATCCTGGTTATTGTGGTCGTCTACGTATTTTTGCAGGGATGGCGCGCCACCTTGATCCCGTTACTCGCGGTCCCGGTCTCATTGGTCGGAACCTTTATGGTTTTCCCGCTGCTAGGATTTTCGGTTAACACCCTGTCGTTGTTAGGTCTCGTCTTAGCGATCGGTTTGGTTGTGGATGACGCCATCGTGGTGGTCGAAGCAGTCGAGCACCACATCGAACATGGGCTTTCTCCGAAGGCTGCTACTTTAAAAGCAATGGACGAAGTCTCGGGTCCGGTCATTGCCATTGCCTTGATCTTGGCCGCTGTCTTTATTCCGACTGCCTTTGTCCCGGGAATTACGGGCCGGCTCTACCAACAGTTCGCCCTGACCATCGCGATATCGGTTATTATCTCCGCGTTTAACGCTTTAACCCTGAGTCCTGCTCTATCCGCTCTCCTGTTGCGGCCGAAGAAGGAATCTCGCGGCCCTCTCGGTTTCCTGTTTAAAGGCTTCAATTTCGGCTTCAACAAAGCAACCGACGGATACGTCAGTTTATGCCGAATGCTAATCCGGCGAAGCATCGTGGCGGTGCTTTTGCTTGTGCTGGTCTTGGTTGGGACCGGATGGCTCGGCAAGCGAATCCCGGTCGGCTTTTTGCCTGACGAGGACCAAGGCTATCTCTATGCGAATCTGTCGCTGCCGGATGCCGCTTCGCTCGAACGCACCGACACTGCTGCTAAGCAGGTGGAAAAAATTCTGATGAACATCCCAGGGGTGGACAAAGTAACCACCGTCGCCGGTTACAGCCTGTTGAGCAGCGTCACTAGCACCTATAATGCGTTCTTCTTCGTCACGCTGAAGGAATGGAAAGAGCGAAAGGATCCGGAAGAACATATCGGACATATCATTGCCTCGGCGAATCGAGCGTTGACAGGTTTAGTCGAAGGCCGTGCCTTCGTGTTTCCGCCTCCGGCAATTCCGGGAATCGGGACTTCCGGCGGAGTGACGTTCATGCTGGAGGACCGTTCTGGCCAGGATGTCCCTTACTTAGCCGAGCAAACCAAGACCTTCATGCAAGAGGCCGCCAAACGGCCCGAGATCGCCAGAATCACCACGACCTTTATTCCGGCAGTACCGCAGGTATACGCGCACGTCGATCGGGATAAAGCTTTGAAGCAAGGAGTCGAGCTTTCCAATGTATACAAGACGCTCCAGACTTTCATGGGTGGCTTGTTTGTGAACTATTTCAACCGGTTTGGTCGCCAGTGGCAGGTCTACGTACAAGCCGAAGGAAACTATCGAACCGATGCCGAGAATGTTGGGCAATTTTACGTGAAAAACACCAAGGGCGATCCTGTCCCGCTGTCCGCCTTTATCAATATGGAACCGGCCTACGGTCCGGAGTTTACCCAGCGTTATAACCTGTATCGGTGCACCCAACTCAACGTCACCGCCAATCCCGGATTCAGCTCGCTGCAGGCGATGAAAGCCCTCGAGGAAGTCTTTGCCAGCAAGATGCCTAAAACGTTGGGATACGATTACCTGGGAATGTCGTATCAGGAGAAAGTCGCGCAACAGGGAGTATCACCCACCGTGATCTTCGGGCTGTCATTACTCTTTGTCTTTTTGATCCTGGCCGCTCAGTACGAAAGTTGGGCCTTGCCCATCAGCGTATTGATTTGCACTCCCATCGCTGTGTTCGGAGCATTCGTAACTTTGGCTGGAAGAGAGCTGGAAAACAACGTTTACGCGCAGATCGGCTTAGTGATGTTAATCGGGTTGGCGGCAAAGAACGCCATTCTGATCGTCGAGTTCGCGCGGGCGGAACTCGAAAAAGGGAAACCTCTTATCGATGCCGCCTTGGAAGGAGCGCGGCTACGCCTGCGCCCAATTCTAATGACCTCATTTGCGTTCATATTGGGCTGCGTCCCGCTCTGGCTCGCTGAGGGCGCGGGCGCTGTCTCACGTCAAGTGATTGGGACGGCCGTGATCGGCGGCATGTTAGCCGCTTCGTTCATCGCGATATTTGTGATTCCTGCGATGTTCTATCTGGTCGAGAAATTTACCTCTCGAGGCGAAAAGCCGAAGCCGGAGGTGCCCAGAATTGAAACGGCAGCTTCGCGGCCGGCCGGCACAACAGAGGCGTGATAGAGCGTCGAACGCGGGCGAAAACTGAAAGGATCCGCAGATTGCATAGATTAGATAGGTTACAGCTGAAGCGTCCGACAAGACTTTGCACCGCAAGAACTACAACTAATCGTAGACATAACTGCCTCGTAATCTGCGTAATCTGCGGATCTTAGAATCAGATTTTGGGTTAAAACCGTGCTATGACAAAACCCTTTTCTAATCTGCGGAATCCGACCGCCACTTCTTTTACAATGCGCTGGTTGCTCGTCGCCGCCAGTAGTATGCTCTTTTCGGTTTCTCCCGCTTTCGGCTTAGCCGACTTCAATGGGACTTGGATGCTCGATCTTCGCGCTTCCAGCTCACCGGACGCAGTTATGAAGCGTTTGGGAGCTTCCTGGGTCGAACGCCAATTTGGAGGCTCGCTCCAGCTGGAAGCAACTTATACTCAGACTCCTCACCTGCTAACCGTCCACCTCCGCGGTCTCGGGTTTCGGAGGACAGACAAGCTACCCATCAATAACAAACCCGAGCCGCAACAAGACTCACTCCTGGGGCGCTATACGATTCGCACCTTTTGGTCGGGTAATGGAACACAGCTTATCTCAGGCGTTTCGCTTCGTACCAAGGATTCCCGCGACGGCCAAGTTACCATTGTTCGCGAACTGGCTGATGGGGGAAAGACGCTTATCTTAAGTGGCACGCTGAAAGTGGCCGGTGAGTCCGAAACCTGGACGCTCCGCCGGGTCTGGCGAAAGCGCGCATCCTGAAGGCTCCGTCAGCCCAAAATCCGAAATTAGATCCGCAGATTACTGTGGATTCTTCCGTCTTGGGCATCTGGGCTCAACGATCGGACGGCGTCTTTCTCGATGCTAATTTGGTGATCAGGTCGATCATCACCAGATGTGCTGTCGAGTTCCGGTCGCGAAGCTCGTCCAATGTGTGCGTTTCGGTTAGCCTGCTTAGCTTAACGAGGGCTCGAACCCGTTGCCGTCGTCTCAGCTTCAGCTCTGAGGAGTGCCTGGTAAAGAGTATCTTTGCCAGTTCCCCACTGCCGAACAGTGAATTCAGCTCGGCCGCTATCGTGTAAATCAGAAACAGAATAAATACCCAAATCTGGATCGCGATAAACCGGTTCCAGGAGAAGTGATTTGCAACATAGTCGGGAATCCCGCCGAAGGTCCCACCTGCCAACCCGTATTTTACCAGCTTCTCGAGGAACCGTACCACTAAGACAACCGCACAATAAATAACAGTCTTGAATAGAACTGGCTGAACAATTGGTGCGGTGTCGAACCGGCGAAAGAACGGCAACGCATTCGCGACCAGAACCGCTTTGCCGACTATCAATGCAGATAAGGTCACGAGCATGAAGTCGGCAAAATGGATCAAGTAGTCAGCGAGAATCAGCTGGGTGGTTAATACGATGACGTTAAAGCTCACCGCAAAGAACAGTGTCGGCGGCAGCACTTCACCAAGCTGTTTGATGACAAATTTGATAAAACGCGACTTGGGATCAATCGAGTCCACTGTCGCTTGGCTTTTCATGCTATTTGCACAAGGGTTAGATTGACGCACCCGCTCCGACCCGGCTTTCAAAAATCAGCACGGAGCGCGGCTGCACTCGCCACGTCGCCGATAGGGCTGGACGTTGATTCTCTGGCCAGAAAATTCCGCTGGTTGCGTGCTCAAACGTGTCGACGGCTAAATACCACTGCCTCCTTGGTACGGGTGGGAGCGGTGCCTCTATGCTGAGGTCGGCCATGTTGAGGATGACATGAAGGTCTTCTTCGTTCGAAGTAAGGCCGGCGATCGTGTAAGCATGGAACTGGGTCGAGCCGTCGTGCCAAGCCGGTTCATTTAACCTTACTCCATGCCAGGTGATATCCAAGATATCCCTGCCAGGTACTGGACTGCCGGTAAAAAAAGGCGACGGTAAAAAGGATGGGCCTGTAAAGATCGTCTGCTCAAGCCGTTGCGAGATCAGGCAGTAGAAAAACGGGAGCGAGAGGAAAATGGCGAGAGCCATCATTGGCGCCAACTCCTTTCCACTGGGATCGCTAGAATCATGATCAAACCTGGTTACGCGACCGGTAGACCAATTTAGTTCCATAAGGCATTCGCCGATATTGCCCTAAGGTCCGATATCCGGAGCGGATTGGATCGGATAAGTTTTCGGGAGCGATCGCCGGATTCCAAAGCAAGCGCCGAAAGTGACAACCTGAATCTGAAACGGGCGTTCGCTCTCTCAAATGAGCGATTCCCTGAAATCAACCGAACTCGCCGGGAGCCACGATCTCCGCACCGGGCTAGGCGTTGAGGATATCAAACAAGCGTTCCTCGATAATCTATTCTATCAGATGAATCGCGTTCCTGCGGTCGCGACGAAGAATGATCTCTACATGGCTTTGGCCATGACGGTGCGCGATCGAGTATTTCATTCCAGCGTTCACACCATCGAAAACTATGCGGAACGCAAGCCCCGTGTGGTCGCCTACCTGTCTGCAGAGTTTCTTCCAGGCCCGCATCTAGCCAACAACTTGTTGTCTCTGGGCATCACCGCGCAAACCCGCCGGGCGTTGTCCGAGTTAGGCTATGATCTTGATGAATTGCTCAGCCAAGAAGAGGAGCCTGGTCTCGGCAACGGCGGACTCGGCCGGGTAGCATCCTGTTTTCTCGATTCCCTGGCGTCGCTGGAAGTGCCCGCCGTCGGGTATGGTATCCGCTATGAATTTGGGATCTTCGACCAGGTGATTAAGGATGGTTGGCAAACCGAGATTACTGACAAATGGCGCCGCTTCGGCAACCCGTGGGAAATCTGCCGGCCTGTAATCGTGTACGACGTGAATTTCGGTGGCTCCACTGAAACGGGCAGAGATGAGCTGGGTCGGTATCGCGTCCATTGGATTCCTGACAACGTAGTAAAAGGTGTCGCCTATGATACTCCGATCCTCGGTTACCGGGTGGGCACCTGTAATATGATGCGCCTCTGGAAGGCCGAGGCCATTGAGTCCTTCGACTTCGCGGCATTTAACCACGGAGATTACTACCGTGCGGTCGAGGATAAAATGAAGTCGGAAAACATCACTAAGGTTCTCTACCCAAACGACGAGCCTCTTCAGGGCAAGATTCTGCGGCTACAACAACAGTTTTTCTTTGTCTCCTGCTCTCTGCGCGACATGCTGCGGATACACGGTTTGTTCGGTGGTAAACCAGAAAATTTTCACGAACAGTTCGCAATCCAACTCAACGATACTCACCCCGCGATTGCGGTGGCCGAACTGCTGCGCTTGCTGCTCGACGAACATCGATTGGATTGGGAGACCGCTTGGTATGTGACCTCCGGCGCGATCGCCTATACCAATCACACCTTGCTTCCTGAGGCCCTGGAGAAATGGTCGCTACCACTTTTTGGTCAGTTGCTCCCACGGCACCTGGAACTCATTTACGAAGTTAACCACCGCTTTCTCGAAGAGGTGCGCACAAGGTTCCCTGACGACGGCGCCCGTGTGCGCAGGATGTCGATTATCGAGGAAAGCGGCGAACGATATATTCGCATGGCGCAGCTTGCAGCGGTAGCGAGTCAACATATTAACGGCGTTGCCGAACTTCACTCCGACCTGCTGAAGAAAACCGTGCTCCAGGATTTCACTCAGCTGTGGCCGGAGAAGTTCTGTAACGTCACTAACGGGGTGACCCCGCGGCGTTTTGTCGCGATGAGTAACCCAGGCCTGGCGAATCTTGTCACTGAGCGGATTGGGGATGGCTGGCTCCGCGATCTGACCGAGCTTCGCAAGTTGGAAAAGTTCGCCGATGATGGGGAATTCCAGCGAGAGTGGTGTGAGGTAAAACTGGTCGCCAAACGCAATCTCGCCAAGCTGATTGAGCGACGCGTTGGTGTGCGGGTAAATCCGGAATCACTCTTCGATATCCAATCGAAGCGAATCCACGAATACAAGCGGCAGCATCTCAACGTGCTGCATATTCTCACGCTCTACCTGCGACTCAAACGTGACCCCGGAACTAACGTGCCCGCGCGCACCTTTGTTTTTGGCGGAAAAGCTGCCCCCGGATACGTCATGGCAAAACTCGTTATCAAGCTCATTCACGCTTTCGCCGAGGTCGTCAATAATGATCCGGTTGTACGTGACCGGCTCAAGGTCGTGTTCTTTCCAGACTACAATGTCAAGAACGCCCAGCACATCTTTCCTGCTGCCGACCTCTCCGAGCAGATTTCTACCGCCGGTTTTGAGGCGTCAGGCACCGGAAATATGAAATTCTCACTGAACGGCGCTCTCACTATCGGTACTTTGGACGGAGCAAATGTTGAAATCCGTGAAGAGGTCGGAACCGACAACTTTTTCTTATTTGGTCTAGACGCTGACCAGGTGCGAGACCTGAAATCGCGTGGCTATCGTCCGCGCAGCTATTACGAACGAAACCCGGTACTTGCCGAGGCGCTGGATTGCATCGCCTCTGGTACGCTAGCTCGCGGTGATACCAAACTCTTCCATCCGCTTTTAGACAACCTGCTCGGGGATGATCCGTTTTTGCTGCTAGCCGATTACCAATCCTATGTCGATTGCCAGGATAAGGTGAGCGCTCTTTGGAGTAATCCCCCGGCATGGACCCGCAAGTCGATTCTCAATGTTGCTCGAATGGGGAAGTTTTCCTCTGACCGTTCGATTCGTCAGTATTGCGAGCGAGTCTGGAAGGTAACTCCGTCGCCGGTAAATGTGACGTAGAGCCGGTAACAACTCGTATGCAAACCGCTCCACGAGGCACTTTAGCGACTTTAACGGCTCTCTTATTGGGTTTCGGCCTGATGCAGATGGGCAATACGTTCCAGGGGACGCTCCTGAGCATTCGGGGCGGGATCGAGGGGTTCTCGCCCGCTCAAATTGGCGCGGTCGGTTCAGGCTTCTGGGCTGGTATCGTAATCGGATCGTTGCGCTGCGGAAAGGTGATCGCAGGCGTTGGTCACATCCGGGCTTTTGTGGCTCTTGGAGCCATTGCCTCGACCGCGCCGCTTGTGCATCTGCTCGTACTAGAACCAATCTCTTGGATTGTGGCTCGTGCGCTGACCGGATTCTGCTTTGCCGGGCTGTTCATTGTGGTCGAGAGCTGGCTCAACAGCTCTGCAACCGAACAAACCCGAGGAAAGATCCTGAGTATCTACGGTATGACGGGCCTGCTGGCCGGAATCGTCGGACAACTCCTGTTGCCAACGACCAACCCAAACGGTTTCAGACCGTTCTGTATCATCACGATTATTATCGCGGTTGCCCTGGTTCCAATCGCTTTAACTCGAGCAGTTGCCCCCATCAATGAAGGTCAAAACGCTCGGATTGACCTCAGGGCACTGTTTCGGCAATCACCTTTCGGTTTAGTGGCCGCGTTCTTGTGTGGAGTAACCACCAGCGCGTTCTTCTCTCTCGGCCCGATTTTTGCCCAACGGCGCGGACTCGATATCGCCGGAGTTGCGGTATTCATGGCCTGCGGCACTCTCGGAGGGTTTCTATTCACCTGGCCTCTTGGCTGGCTTTCAGACCGACTCGACCGGCGTCTGGTCATCATTGGGGCGGCTGTCATTGCCGCCGTGGCCCTCCTGACCATCGTAGCGCTAGTACCGGATTCGGCGCCCCGCTGGATACTCTACCTCTGCGTTGCCATCTTCGGCGGCACGATCGTGCCAACCTACAGCGTGGTCATGGCCCATGTGAATGACGCGGTCGGTAAGGGCGAGTTTGTGGCGGCCTCAGGCGGGTTGTTGATCGTGCAGGGTGCGGGCGCGGTGTTCGGGCCTATCGTGGCGGGGTTTGCTATGTCAGTTTGGGAACGAGGCCTGTCAGTTACCCTCATCACTGCGCAGCTCCTCATCGCCGCTTTTGGGGTGTACCGGCTGACACGTCGAGCAGCCCCACCTGAGAAGCACAAAGGAACTTTCTTGGTTGAACCCGCAGTCCCGGTCGCAACCACGTTCGAAGCAGCCCACTCGAAAGTTAGTTGAGCCAGTAAGACTAATATGAATATACCGCGCCGTATTCCCGATAGTTGCGGTTTCGTGCCTCCTAGCCTCAGTACCAGCTCTTGGCGCACCGCGTGGCACTGTCAACATCCAGTATGTTCAACCTCCCAAGTTCACTGACTTCAGCATCTACGGACGCGGCTATCAATGGTCTGCGTCTTACTTTGCCACCCAAATAAACGATGATCTAGCCCCAGTGCTAGAGCGCAAAGTTCCCGGTAGCAAACTAACCCTAACGTTTACTGACATCGACTTGGCCGGCCACTATCGAGGTCGAGGAGGGAGCGATGTCCGGATCGTTCGTGGAGAAATTAGACCTGCCCGAATGTCGTTCGCTTTTCTATTGCAAGATAGCGCAGGCCGAACATTAGCGAATGGTACCACTAGAATCACCGACAATTCATCCCAGAGCTCGCTGGCCCACCATCCCAAGCGCTCAACGCCACTCTATTATGAAAAGAGGATGTTTAGCCCCACCGGAGCCCTCTGGTTGCTTGCGGGGCTGGTTATTACGATCCCGCCTCTACTGGCGGTCGGGATCTTTGCTCGGATTGCACTGAAGTTGAATTTCGTCGCGCTTAGCGGTCTGGTGGCAGGCAGCATGACTGATCCGCCTGCCCTCGCGTTTGCTTCAAATATCAGCCGCTCTGATGCTCCAATGGTTTCCTACGCCACTGTCTATCCGCTGACCATGGTGTTACGGATACTCTCAGCCCAGATCCTTGTGCTGCTCCTTTGTGGGTGATCGATCACCAGGGGCTTCGTCCTCATCCTCGTGCTCGTGCTCGAATCTAGCCGAGCGGAAGCGAGGCACGCTCCACACCTGATGGATTCGCCCAGTCGCCCCGTCGCCGTTTCGCCCCATCGCCCCGTCACCCTATCGCCTACCCGCTTCCGGCATCGAGCAAATTTTGGCAATATTTTGCCCATCGGCGCGCAACGCACGCTTCAGGCTACGCTGAAAGTCTTTCAGGGCCGGGCGGGCTGAGGATTCTTCGGAATCGATTGCTTTGGAATTCTTTACTTTAATGAGGTCGCAATGTTATATTTTTGCCTACCCTTTTGGTTTCTCTCTCCACGTGGCGATTGTGGTTTCGGGTCGCGGAGCGCTGCGTTTTCGTCATCAGCGCAGTGCTCTTGGTGGAGAGTTCTTTTGCCTTTGGCTGGCCCGAGGACGAGAAGTCAATACTTGTTCTCTACGGCGAACGAGGCGATCTGCCAGCGATCCAAGCGGTCGAAGAGAGCCTACGCGAAGTTTTTCAT
>Ga0209647_1001388_pt1 | contig 20726 bp, 13 predicted proteins | sample GraSoi_2013_60cm_FD_185827 | JGI IMG/M metagenome (GOLD analysis project Ga0209647, IMG submission 185827) | Grasslands soil microbial communities from the Angelo Coastal Reserve, California, USA - Sample 9_17_2013_60cm (SPAdes) (version 2) | ecosystem: Environmental > Terrestrial > Soil >... | reverse complement strand
CCAACCTAAGTGTGTTTCGCGCGCCACCGCAGTGCAAACCATTTGTGCGTTCCTTCTTCTGAATTCCGTGCTGGCGAAGCAAAATCCAGCGGAAAAGGAACCCCTCCGTGGCCAGCAGAGCGGCATGAGCACGGGCAGCGCGCATGCTCCAGTGAAGGACGCACTTTCGCGACCGATTACGGCCGGAGGTTTTGTTGACGGCGCACCGGTCATTTTTATCGATTTTACCCATAAAGCCGGCATCGACAGATTCCATCATCGGTCAGGAGGTCCCGAAAAAAGGACGATTCTAGAGACGCCTGGCTCCGGGGTGGCGCTGCTTGACTATGACAACGATGGTTGGCTTGATATTTATCTGCTGAACGGCTCAACATTTGCCGCGCTGAAAGGCAAAGAAGCTCCGCCACGCGCGATGCTGCTACACAACAACCATGACGGGACATTCACCGACATCACAGAAAAAGCTGGCGTGGCAAATGAAAGATGGGGCTTTGGCGTGGCGATCGGGGATTTCGATAACGATGGCTGGCCAGACATATACGTATCGAACTTCGGCAAGAATCGCCTCTATCACAACAATCACGACGGGACGTTTACTGACATCGCAGAGACTGCGGGTGTTAGCCTCGGCGGCTGGTCGACCGGCGCGACCTGGGGCGACTACGACCACGATGGCTATCTTGATCTATTTGTTCCGGGCTACGCGAAGTTCGATCCCGATAATCCGCCGATCTCCGGCAAGGGTGGTCTTCCGGCCGGGTTTTGCCAGTTTCGTGGAGTCGAAGTCATGTGCGGTCCGCGGGGCTTGCCAGGGGAGGGTGATCACCTGTTTCACAACAATGGCGACGGCACGTTTACGGACGTGAGCGTGAAAGCGGGTGTCGCCGACGCAAAAGGATATTACGGCTTTTCATCCGTGTTTGTGGACGTGGATGACGACGGGTGGGTCGATTTGGCGGTCGCGAACGATTCCGTACCAAAGTATCTCTACCGGAACAAGCACGACGGGACGTTCGAAGACATCAGCTATCTCTCGGGATTTGCCCTGAACGACGATGGGCATGAGCAAGCCGCCATGGGAATCGCAGTGGGCGACTACAACCGCGATGGTAAAGTCGATTTCTACATCACGAATTTTTCCGACGATTACAACACGCTTTACCGGAATGAAGGCGACGCGGCGTTTGCCGACGTCAGCTTTCGCGCTGGAATCGCAACACTGACGATCCCGTTTCTGGGCTGGGGCACGGGCTTTCTCGACTACGATAACGACGGGCTGCTCGACATATTCGTCGCCAACGGGCACGTTTATCCGGGAGTTGATTTACAGGACTGGGGCACAACCTGGGCGCAGCGACCGCTGCTGCTGCGCAATCTGGATGGGTCGAAATTCCAGGAGGTGCCTGCGGCAACGGGAAGCGGCCTCGCAGTTGTTGTAACGGCACGAGGCGCGGCCCTCGGTGACTTGTTCAACGACGGTCATATCGACGTGGTCCTGAACAACATCGATTCGACGCCCACATTGTTGCGGAACGTGGTTAAGAATTCGAATCATTGGATCACGCTAAAGCTGTTGGGAGGCCCTAAGAGTCCCCGTGATGCGATCGGAGCCAAGGTCTTTGTCACGGCAGGAGGCGCGCGGCAACGCGGAGACGTCTTCAGCGGCGGAAGCTATGGATCGAGTTCCGACCAACGCCTGCACTTCGGCCTTGGAGCAGCAGCGAAAGTAGACCGTGTGGAGATTCACTGGCCTAGCGGCGCGAAAGAAGAGATCACGATTCCCGCGGTCGACCGCATCTATACCGTGAAAGAAGGCAAAGGGATCGTCGCGCCGTGAAACGCTGGCCGAAAACCGCTGTTCGACGTTGCCGCTTTGGAAAGATTGATGTCAGGTTTGCAGCTGTGTTTCTCTGTTTGATGCTTCATGTTCCGCTGGTGGTGCTCGTCGCAGGGCAGGAGCACGCTTCCACTCCACCGGCGTCTCCATCAGGTACTCCCGGAAAGTTCGTGGATATTACAGCGCGCTCCGGCATAAATTTCCGGTACCAGGCGTCGCACACCTCCAAAAAATATCTGCCCGAAACCATGGGGGCGGGAGTGGCGCTCTTTGATTACGACAACGACGGGCGTCTGGATATTTTCCTGGTCAACGGCACGCCGCTCGGTGATCCAACACCGAAGGGAACGATTCCCCAGAAAACGGGGCCACAGTATTGGAACCGGCTCTATCACCAGAAGACGGACGGTACGTTCGAAGACGTCACGGAGAAAGCAGGGCTGCAGGGAACGGGATATGGACTGGGCGTAGCCGTCGGAGATTACGACAATGACGGCTACGAGGACCTGTATGTTACTGCGTACGGTGGGAACAAGCTTTATCACAACAATGGCGATGGCACTTTCACCGATGTGACGCAGAAAGCCGGCGTCGGAGGCAGCGGATGGTCGACGAGTGCGGCCTGGGTGGATCTGGATGGCGATGGATTCCTTGATCTGGTGGTGCTGCGGTATCTCGAATGGGATTTTGACGACATCTGGTGCGGAGAACACAAAGAAGGATACCGAGCATACTGCCATCCAGATTTCTTCAAGCCGGTTTCTCCGCTCGTGTATCACAACAACGGAGATGGAACTTTTACGGAAGTCGCCGCAAAGCTAGGACTCGCGCGGCCGGGAAAGGGTTTGGGACTGGCCATCGCGGACTACGATCGCGACGGACATATCGATTTGTTTGTGGCCAACGACTCGATGGTGGAGTTTTTGTACCACAACAAGGGAAATGGAACGTTTGAAGAGGTGGGGCTGCCGTCCGAAGTGGCCGTGGATATTGACGGGCGAACCTACGCAGGCATGGGCGTGGATTTCGCAGACTATGACAACGATGGCTGGCCGGATATTGTGGTTACTGACCTGGCAAATCAACGGTACGCGCTGTATCGAAACAACGGTGATGGCTCATTCACGTATGCGAGCACGACTACGGGAATCAGCAACATTACGCTGGCACACTCAGGATGGGGGATTCGGTTCCTGGACTACGACAATGACGGATGGAAAGACCTGTTGATTGCGCAGGGGCACGATCTGGATACAGTGGAGCTGACGCTCCCGAATTTGCGGTACCGCGAACCGATGTTGCTGGCGCGGAATACGGGCAAGGGCTTTGTCGACGTATCTACGGAGTCTGGGGCGGTCTTTCAGAAGGCGTGGGTGGCGCGCGGTCTGGCGAGCGGAGATTTGGACAATGACGGGTGCCTGGACGCAGTTGTTAGCACGAATGACGGACCGGCCTACGTGCTTCACAACGAGACACCCACGGAGAATCACTGGATTTTGCTGAAACTCGTGGGACATCAGAGCAATCGAGATGGAATTGGCGCGGAAGTGAAGGCAACGACCGCGAGCATCACACAATCTGCGACAGTGACGACGACCAGCAGTTACCTTTCAGCGAGCGACAAGCGCGTGCATTTTGGTCTCGGGAAGGACAATGTGGTGCAGCAAATTCAGGTGCGGTGGCCAAGCGGGATTGTGCAAACATTGAAGGACATTCGTGCGAATCAGATTCTGCAAATCGATGAACAGAGCGGATCCGTGCGCTGGTAAGAAAAGGCAGGGACGCATTGCTGAGCGAGGGCTGCGGATGCTCTGTTCACTTCTTCTTCTGGTTTGGGCGATTCCCGGCACTTCGCAAACTTCCGACAATCTTGCACGCGGCTTGAGCGAGTTCAGGGCAGGAGACTACGGCGCGGCTGCTGCGCATTTCGCCCGGGCGGAAGAAGCTGCCCCGGGCGCGACCGATGCCCTGCTCTACGAAAGCAAAGCTCACGTTCATCTAGAGCAATTCACTGCGGCAGAGACTGCGTTGCGGCGATATCTTCTGCTGCATGCTGCTTCCGGCGACGCGCTTTACTTGCTTGGCTATGTGTTGCATCGGGAGAGCAAAGCCACAGAGTCGCTGGAGACGTATACAAAAGCGGTGCAGTATCGGGCACCTGCCGGGGACGATTTGAAGATCGTTGGATTGAACTATGTTTTGTTGAATGACTATCCGGACGCGATCAAGTGGCTGGAGAAAGCCGTGGAGGCTGAGCCGAAGAATAAGGAAGCCTGGTATTTTCTGGGGCGCGCGTATTACACGAAATCCCGCGTTCCCGAAGCACGCAAAGCATTCTTAACGGTGCTGGAGCTGGATCCGCGTGACGCCAAAGCAGAGAACAATTTGGGGCTGATTCTGGAATCGGAAGCGCAACCGGATGCGGCGATGGATGCGTATCGCAAGGCAATCCAATGGCAGGAACAAAGCGTGCGTCCGAGCGAGCAACCGTTTCTAAACTTGGGAAGTTTGCTGATGGAACAATCGCGGGTGGGCGAAGCGATTCCGCTGCTCCAAAAAGCAGTCGAACTCGCGCCGAGAGATGCGATTTGCCGCTTGAAGCTGGGCACGGCATATTTGCGGCTGGGAAAGTTAACAGACGCGCAACGGGATCTGGAAAAGGCGGTGCAACTCGCCCCTGATGATCCGGTCGCACACTATCAATTGGGAAAGTTGTACAAAGAGATGAAGGCTCTGGACCGGGCCAAGACGGAATTCGATCGCACAGCGGAGCTCCAGAGCCGTGCCGCACCCTCCAAACCACAATAGATTCCCCTGAAGGGACATGTTGAATCGGCCGCGGTCTCGTTGCCTAGCGGCGTGTTCGCAATTTCGGCAACCAATGGAAGGTAACTACAGCACCGGGCTGAAGCGTGTAGGTTGCATATTGGCTTTGCCAGGCGATGCTAAGGGTTATGGCACTCCCACTGGGATTGAGTGCCAGCAATACAATCGAGCCATCTGAATTACGGAAGGCAACATGTTTAAGCGGCGATTCCCCAGATGCGACGGAATCAATGCGAAGAGCACCCGGCGCAACAAAATTGCTGGCGTGCGCCAGAGCGGTAAAGTCCACCGTGGGAGTGACCGCCGCTGGTGATTTCGAGTGGTCGATGGTTACTACGCCGCGGCAGTCTGTGCAGCCACCCAGATGCGGCGCGTGATTTTGATCGAGAGCGAGGTTCCACAGAACGACACACTGTCCCCAGTTGCGCGTAGTTTCGATAATGAGATTCGCTTGAGCCACCAGCAAATTGCCTTTTTGCCATTCGCCGCCTGAACACTCAGTCAGCCAAATTCCTTTAGTGGGGAAATGATCGTGGAGTTTGGTCTGGGCCTCCGGGCTGCCCCCGTAACAATGTGTGGCAGTGCCTGCTGAGAATTCCGCGGCTTTGGGATCGCTCAAGAGCTTGTCGGGAAAGTCGATCATATCCCAGTTGTGATCGAAGGCCATGATCTTCGTTCTGAGATGCGCGTCTCGAAAAGCAGGGCCGAGATGTTCGCGGATGAAGACGGTTTGCTCCTCGGCGGTCATCCCCATGCCGGGACAGTCAGCAGGAATATTCCGCGGTTCGTTCTGGGGAGTAATCGCAAAGATGGGCACTCCCGCCGCTTCGTAGGACTGCACGAAGCGCACAAAGTAGCGTGCAAGCGGCGCGAAGGACGACGGCAGCAGCGTGCCACCAATCATGGACCCGGAGGTTTTCATCCATCCGGGGGGGCTCCAGGGGCTGGCGATGATTTTGAGCTTGGGATTGACGGCGAGCGCTTCGCGGAGGACAGGAATAATGTATGCGCGATCACGATCGATGGTGAAACGCATCAGTTCGGGATCGGATTTCCCGAGTGGCATGTCGTCATAGCTGTAGTCTGCAACTGAAAAGTCGCTGGAACCAATGGGCTGGCGCAGAATGCTGAGGCCGATTCCTTTTTTCGGGTCGAAAAGCATTTCGAGGAACTGTGTGCGCTGGGCTTCGCTGAGTTTTTGCGAAATCAGCCACGCCGAGGAATCGGTGAGAGAAGCGCCGAAGCCGTCGATTTGCTGGTATTTGACTGAGTCGTCGACTTCGATGGTGAGCGCCGGGATGCGCGAGGAGCCGAACTTGAGCGCCGGCTTTTCGAGGAGCGACTCGTGCAAGTCCTCCGAGGATTCAACGACGTCGATGCGAAGGGAGCCCTGGGCTCGAGACGTTGGGGACTGCTTTCTGGTAGTCGGTTGCGCGGAAACTGCTAATGTTAACAGCAGGCACGAAAGCGATGTACGGCACAAGAGCTTCCTCGCGAATTCTGACAGCGGGTTCACTGGTATCCTTTTTGCCGGGTCATTGAGGATTCTGTGGCGAGGGAGGAGGTTGGGCCGAATTGGGATTCTGTTGAACTTCGTATCGTTTCAGCGCCTTTTGCGAACTCTCCGCCTCTTGGTCCTTGAGCTTCTGGAACATGGCTATTGCTTTTTGCGCTTCCTCCATTCGATGGAGCCGCCGATAGACGATTCCTAGCTGATACCACGACTGCTCGATGACCTCGGGGTCCGATCCGGCCGCGGCAGTGGCGCGCTCCAAGTGCCGAGCGGCGGCGGCATCGTTGCCAAGCAGCATTTCCGCGCGGCCAAGATTGTAGTCCGCATGGAGCAAGCCCGGCTTCGCTCGCATTGCTGCCTCCATGAGTTCCTTGCCCTTTGCGCCATCGCCCTTCTCGACGGTCAGCTCGCCCAGCTTGTATTTGGCCACAGCATTGTTGGGATCGATTTCCAATTCGCGCCGAAATGCTTCTTCGGCTTCCGGCATCTTTCCGAGGTTGCGATACTCCGAACCTAGCTCCTCATGCAGACCGCTCTGGGCGGGAACGAGTTTGATCGCCGCCTGGTATTCCGCAATGGCATCTACATGCCGGTCGGCCTCGGCGTTCGCTTGGGCAATGACTTGATGTACGCGCCAGGAATGTGCATCGACTTTGAACATCCTGCCATAGCTGTTCTTGGATACCAGTAGGTGCGCGCGGCCGCGATGGTAAAGAATGTCCATGTCATCTGGCGCGAGATTGGCAGCTTTGTCTAGCGCCTCGGCGGCCTCCTCAGGCTTTTCCTGGGCGAGCCGGGCCACGCCGAGCCACATCCAGGCGGCAGGGTCTTTCGGGTAAGCTGTGGTCTCTTTCTGAATCGCGATTAAGGCTTTATCCAGCTGATTGAGTCGGAACAGCGCTACGCCGAGAAACAGGTTTGCGCCACGGAGCCTGGGTTTCAAAATTAGCGCTTTCTGAAAACTGGCAATGGCTTCGTCGAACCGGTTTTGCTCTTGGAGCACGAGGCCAAGGTTCAAATGCGCCTCCGCAAAACTCGGAGTTTCTTTGACAATCGCGGCAAACCCTTCGCTTGCCTCATCTAAGTGCCCTTCCCGCATGGCGGCTGTCGCTTGACGGAATCGCTCACTGACGTCCGCGCCGCCCTGAGCCGCTGCAAAACTTGCTGTCCACGAAAGCAAGCAAACCCAGAACACGGCCTGGGCAATCAGGCATCGGCTGCACGTGGCGCGGCGCTGGCGCCGGCTGACCGAGACCACTTGATGCAAAGCGACACTCACCGGGGAATGCATATTAGGATTCTATACCTTGCCGCAAACCCGGGGAATGTTCCACAAAAAGAGAATCCTCCTGCCTCGAAGCGAAGCAGAAGGATTCTTGCCGCAAGGTCGTCAAACCTCAGAATTGGTAGCGTAAGGTTAGCTGGATCTGACGTCTTGCATTGATGACGCCCCGGGGGCCCTTGGGCACACCGAAAGTGCTATCGAGAAGAAAGCCGTCCAGGGTTCCAAAGATATGCCGGTTAAAGGCGTTGGGAATGTCGGCCTTAAATATCAACGAGTGAGTCTCCGTGATCGCAGTGCGTTTGACAATCGCAAAATCCTCGCTGAAGTAATGCTGACTACGGACATTGCCAAGAGTCAAAGGCAGATTTCCAAATTGGTAGCCGCGCTGTGCGATGAGGCTATCAGCGTTCTGATCAAAAAACGCCGCACAGTTAAAGTAGTTGTTGGTTGTCAGACTGCCAAAGGTTCCATCAGCGTTCTCCGAACAACCGCTGGGCAGGGAGGGGTTAAAAGACGATTTGTTGGGGCTGAAGATCGACACGCCCGGCACTCGGCTGTACTTAAAGTTGCCACCACTGAACGGGGGCGATTGTGCAAAGCTGTTAAAGATAACCGGCGAGCCGCTCTGGTATCGGTGCACTCCCCCTACTTGCCAGCCGCCGAGCACCTTGCTGGCCGGGCCATGGTTAAGGTATTTCTTTCCTGGACCGGCGGGAAGTTCGTAGAGATAGCTGATCACAACTGCATGCGGTGTGTCTTGATAACTCAAGGCCTTTTCAGATTTCAGGTTAAATGGGTTCTGCGCTCCAAAATTGTTGGACGCGAACGCGGAAAAGACGGGAAAAGTGGAGTCGGCATCGGTGAGCGTCTTGGAAAAGGTGTACGACGCCAGAAGATTCAGTCCGTTGCGGAAGCGCCGTTCGAGCTTCGCTTCCAGGGCGTTAAACGTGGACTGGCCGACGTTTTCAAGACAGCAGGAGGTTCCGATGTCCTGGAACTGCGGGAAGGGCCGCAGTAACTGGCCGACAGGTTCGTTGTTACCATAGAGCGGCCTAAACCAACTTGGCTCCGTGATGCCAAGGCTAGCCAAGATGGCTTGACCTTCTGCGCTGCTAACCGAATCGTTCAGCTTTTTCCCCAGAGAGTAAAACTTGGGATCTATGCTGTTGGTTTGCACAAGATTCGAGTGCAAACGGGTTGCATGCGTTCCTACGTACCCGACACTCAAGATAAGATCGGGAGCCAATTGGTGCTGGACTTCCAAGCTCCAGTTTTGAACCATCCCCGGCCGCCCGTAGCCTTTCGCGACAAAGGTCGGAAATCCTCCGTTCAGAAGCGCCGGATCTTTGGCGTTAGACGGTGGGGTGAAGCTGGGAAAACCTGCGTCCAGCGACTGTGCGGGAGTAAAGCCATTTTGCGATTTGAAATCGGGAGTCACTGTAGTCCCGCTGGTGAGCGAGTCCCCAAAGTCAGAGTAGCTAAGGGCTGAATAATAGATGCCGTAACCGCCGCGGATCACCGTTTGGCGGACCCGTCCAAATAATCTCTCCGGAGCGTAAGCAAAACCGAGGCGCGGCCCTACATCCTTATAGTAGGCCTTGGTACCCGTGGCATTTGGCCCGTAGATCAGGGCGCCCGGCACGATGGGAGAGATCGGCACGGTACTATTCCCATTGTTGGGGACCGTGAGGTCCAAAACAGATTGAGCACCTAGGGCTTCGTGGCGCGGAGTATCCACGTCGTAGCGCAGTCCGAGGTTGAAGGTCAGATCCTTGCGAAATTTGAAGTCGTCCTGGACATACCCCACGTAATAATTCGAATTCCAACGAGGATTATGCGATGACAGTGTCAAGCTCTCTTCGTTGGGAAGGCCAAGTAGGAAGCTGGCGAAGGGATCGCCGGTCTGGGTGCTATTGGCGATAGCCGCCGTCTGAAGGTTCTGAAAGCTGTAGTTAGGAGATGTATTTGCATTGCTGATCCTGGAGAATTGTGAATGCCGCCACTCGAATCCCATACGGAGCGAGTGACGGCCTTTGATCCAAGTGATGCTGTCCGCAACCAGCAGGCCGTTGGGGATGGCGTTATCGAAACTTCCGCCGCCGAAGCCCTGATATCCGATGCCAATCGGACTTCCTCCGAAGCCGAATTGTGGAAAACCAGGCCCGCTAGCCCCGGTAATGCCGAGCGTCTTCTCCCAGTCCTGACCGGTGACGCTTACCCCCTTACTCGGGTCATTGAGCCGGTTAAAACCGACGTTGAAATGGTTCAGCAGAGTGGAGCTGAGAGTATCGTCCCAGCCGAAGCGGAGGTAATGAGAGACGCGGGATCTAAAAAAATTCTGATCGAGCGGCGGGGGAAGGACAGGAGTTCCATTCAGCGCTTCGAGATCACGGTCGCTGTAGGAAAAAAAGAACTTACTTCGGGTCCCCAAGTTTTGATCTATACGGAAGGACATCGTGGTAGTCCGAATGGGTTTGTTGGAGATAAAAAGGAAATTGTTGATGAGCCCGTTCAGGTTGCCAGCGCTCGGTGCGACGTTGGGATGCACTTGCATGAACCCAAGTACATTCGAGGCCACGGGGCTCAGAGGGCTGGTGATCTTGTTGCCGGGGAAGGCGGTACGGCATTGCACCGGTTGGCCACCAACCACAACAGTTTTTGTCGTCGCGGGATCAAAAATCTGTCCCTTGAAGATATGTGAATTGTCACAAGGATTTATCAATCCCGTATCCGCACCTAGCAGCGCGGAAAAGTCGCCGGTACGTTCCGCATCGGTGGGCAAAGTGGTGATGTTCGACGTGCCCACATTGTTTCGATACTGCTCCCAGGAGAAAAAGAAAAAGCTCTTGTCATGGCCGTTGTACAGCTTGGGAATCCATACCGGACCTCCCAAACTCCCGCCAAAGTCGTTTTGATGATCTCTCGGCTTCGGTGCGCCATTTAGATTGTTCGTCCAGGAATTCGCGTCTAACTTGTCGTTGCGTAATATGTCGAATGCGGTCCCGTGAAAAACGTTTGCCCCGGACTTGGTGGTAAAACTCTCCACGCCACCGGAGGTCCTGCCAAACTCCGCTGGAATCGTAGAGGTTGTGACTTTGAACTCGTTTAGCGCTTCAACCGAAGGGGCATTTTCATCGAATGTTGAGCCAAGCTCAGCGTGCACGATGCTCGCTCCGTCGAGGATCACTTCTGTGCTGAAGTTTTGACCGCCGGACAGCTTTGACTCGAAAACGCCAGAGGATGGCGTGTCACTGTTGGTCCCCGGGCCAGCCGTTCCAGGCGTCAAAAAGACGAAAGATTCCACCGAACGCAGAAAGCTCTGGCCCGAACTGCTGAGGGACAATGGCAAATCCTGAATCTGCCTCTTGTCCACGACCGTGCCGATATCGGACGACTCGGTTTGCAGGCTCGGCGCGTCGGCAAGAACGGTTACTATTTCTTTCACGTCACCCGTCTGCAGCGAGAAATCGAGCGACGCGGTTGAGTTGATTTGCACCACGACGCCGGTCTTCTCCGCGATCTTAAAGCCTGGCGCCGAAACTGTCACACCATACACGCCGACTCGTAGGTCGTAGAGCCGGTAGCCGCCCGTTGGGCCAGTGGTCGCGGAATATGTGGTGCTGGTTGCAGTGTCGGTTGCAGTGACCTTGGCGTTTGCTACGACGCCGCTGGAGCTATCGAGCACTGTGCCCGCAATGGTGCCACGGTCCGACTGAGCTCGAGCCGTTATTCCGGAGAATGTAAGGAAAAGACTAAAGGAAAGAAACCTCAGCAAGGACAGATTGAATCGCATTCCCCCCCCAAAAAGGCACCGACCACCGAACAAGCCCTCCACTTCGCCGGCGACCGAATCTCAAACAGTTGTTCGCCTTCCAAGCGAACCATTGAAATTCCTGCCGTCCGTCACATCACCGGCAAAAACGCCGATGAGGCCGTTCATGCAATCGGTTTCAGAAACCGGTTACTTACTACCCCTTTATCAGTGCTGGCTGAGCCTTGTCAAGTCCTTTTTCTCTTCTGTATCTTGCCTCTTGATAGCGGTAGTCTCCGCCCCCAAATCGTGATAGGTTGGGCGCACATTGACAATCGCTGGCGGAAAGCGCTTTCCCCGCGCTGCCCATCGCTTGGGAGGGATCGCTACCGCAACGTCACGTCGGCCAGAGTCGCTTTTCGCGGAGGAAAAGCATGGGCCACACAATGAGGGAAGTGGCCAAACGCGCCGGAGTCTCGCCCGCTACGGTCTCCCGCGTCCTCAACAAGAACCACTACATCTCTGTGGAGACCGAAAGGCGCGTTTTAGAAGTCGTCGGGCAAATGAAATACTTCAAGAATGTCCACGCCCGGCGGTTGGCCACGGGCCGGAGCGATTTGTTCGGGCTGGTGATTTCGGAGATCGCCAACCCGTATTTCCCCGAAGTCATTCGCGGATTCCAGGCCTCCGCTTGGGATCGCGGGTTCGACGTCCTTCTTTGCAACACCCAATACGACCAAGCCCGGACGAAATCCATCCTGCGCAAGCTGATCGAAAGTGACGTCCGGGGAGTCGCGGTGATGACCTCTTCGATCGACAAGAGCATGGCTTCGGAACTCATCGACGCGGGAATTGGCGTGGTGTTCTGCAACGTGAGCCCTGCCGAGAAGCTGGTCAGCACCATTTCGATAGACTATCAGCGGGGTATCGCGCAGGCCATCGAGCATATCGTAGGACTCGGTCACCGCCGCGTCGCGGTCATTGCTGGACCGCACGACAACCGGACGGCCATTACCATCAAGGACGCGCTGGTTGCCGGATTGCAAAAGAGAGACCTAAACCCGTTACCCGTGATCAGTAGTAACTACCGCATCGATGCTGGAGCCTCAGCGGTACGTGCCATTCTTTCAACGCCGGCGAAGCCCACGGCGATCTTCTGCGGCAGCGACCTTATTGCCTTGGGCGCCATGAGCGCTCTCGAAGAGGCGGGTGCGGGGATTCCGGAAGACATCTCCGTGATCGGCATCGACGATATCTCCTTTGCTTTCCTGGCACGCCCGCCGCTGACCACCATCCGTGTTCCCCGCGAGCGGGTCGGGACGACCGCCTTCGAGGCATTGGACAGGATGCTGAAGCTAAAGCGGCGAAAAGGTGCGGACTACTATTTGGAAACAGAACTCGTTATTCGCAGGTCGACCACGACTGCTCGGTAGAGCCGTGTTAAACGGACGTACAAAAGGGCGGCAATGAGGAGAGCCGGGCCAAAACGGGTCCGGCGCAAGATCGCTCCACAAATTGGTCTGCAACAAAGGAAAAATGCCGAAAACTAGTCCAGCCGCCTGCCTTCTGAGGAGTTTAAGGTCTATTTGCCAGCAGCAGGTTTCCAGAACAAAGAGAAAAAGAACTTGACGGCGAGGAGAGGGAGAGCATACAAAAGGAGTAGTGTGAAACCGGTTTCAGCAGGCGGTTTCATGACCTTCCAGCTTTCGCAGGTTTACTCCGAGCGAGTCGCATCGACCTGATGACCCATTTTCTGGATGACATATTTCGGCAGCCAAGCTCTCTCCTGTCCGCAATGGACTATCTCGCGGGAGCCGGGCAACCAATGCTGGAATCCGCTGCGGCTGCGGTTCGCAAGTCCCGGCACGAAAGATGGACGGCAGTCCTGGCACGTTGAAACCACCAGCGGGAAGATTAGCATGTTGCCGTTTATCGCGATTGAGGACCAGCAGTATTCAACCTATTTGGCTGGTGCGATTAACTTTTCATCGGGTTGCCCCGTCATGTTCTTGTTTCAAAACCAATCCTCGCTTTCTCCAAATAGTTCACGATCTGAACTTCTGGTCCACATGGATTACATCATGAAAAGCGTTCTGCAGAAGAATGGAGCCTTGACAAGCTATGCGAGGCTGCGTAAAAGAAGAGCGAAAGCAACCGGTTTCCGCAACCGATTGCACATTTTCGATTCATGTTATGGGCGGATCGCGACGGAGCCTGAGCAATACACGCGGAAGCTGTAAGTAGCACTAAAGGAGATTGCAGTATGAGCAAGGCTGATTACTCGCGCCGTGAGTTTTTGCAGAGAAGTGCAGGAATAGCGGGTGCTTCCCTTATCGGCGGCTCCATTCTACTGGAGCCCGAACCTTTGATCGCTTTGCCGCGATTGCATGCCCCCAGTGACAAGGTTCGCTTTGGAATTGTGGGAGTCGGCATGGAGGGAACGGGACTGCTGACCACTGCCGTTCAGCTCCCCGGAGTGGAGTGCGCGGCCGCTTGCGATCTTTACGATGGGCGTCACGAACTGGCGCGGGAAATTGTCGGAAAACCGATCCGCACGACGCGACGCTACAAAGAGTTGCTCGATGACAAAGAGATAGACGCCATCATCATTGCAGTTCCCGACCATTGGCATAAACAGGTCGTCGTGGACGCCGTGGGCGCGGGTAAGGATGTGTACTGCGAGAAGCCAATGTCGCACAGCCCTGCGGACGGCCTGGCGATGGTCGCAGCCGCAAAGAAGACGGATCGCATCGTGCAGATCGGCGCGCAGCGGACGAGTTCCGTCTTGTGCGCAAAAGCGAAAGAGCTTTTCGCAAGCGGAGCCATCGGTGAGCTAAGCCTTGTCGAAGGGAGTTTGGGCCGAAATGATCCCACTGGGGCCTGGGAATATCCCCCTCCAGCAGACTTGTCTCCCGAGAACTTGGATTGGGATACGTGGCTGGGAACTGCACCCAAGAAGCCGTTTGACCCATTTCTTTTCGCACGCTGGCGCTGCTGGAAGGAATATGGAACGGGCTTAGCCGGCGACTTGCTCGTTCACTTGCTCAGTGGGATGCAATTTGTTCTCGGAATCAATGAAGCTCCCAAACGAGCGTCGGCTTTTGGCGGCATTTACCGCTGGAAAGATGGGCGCAATACGCCCGACGTGCATCCGGTTCTGTTCGAATACGCAAACGTCCCGGTGTACATGCGCTTGACGCTGGGGACTGAAACCTCGGAAGTCACTCGGTTTATGGGTTCCAAGGGCATCATCGAACTTACAGAGTTTGGCCTCAGCTACACCCCTCAAGCCGGGATTGACCTGGCTCCCAGCTATTACTGCTACGGGCTCCCGAGCCGCCTGAAGAACGCCTACTTCAAGAAGTGGCACGACGATCACGATCCCAAACCGGGAGATGAGCCTGCCCCGCGGAGCGTAAGTTATCGGGGGAACGACTATGATGATCTGCGGCCGCATCTCTGGAATTTCTTCCAGTCCGTCAGATCGCGGAAACCGGTCGTGCAGGACGTTGTGTTCGGTCACAACGCGGCGCTCGGCTGTCACATGGCAAATGAGTCTTACTACCGGAAGGGCCCCGTGTATTGGGATTCCATTTCGCAGACTATAAAGTCCTGACGCGCTGATTGGCACTGCTCGATGGCGAAACAAGATGGAAGCGCGATGGTCGGCAAGCCGCTGTTTAGCGCCAAAGAAAGGGGATCCGTCGTTCTATGAAGCTTCAGAGGATCGTATTTGTGTTGGTGGCGGTCATGTCGATGTTATCCGCCAGGGCGTATTCCCAAACCGGAAAATCCGCGAAAAGTACCTCCACGCCCGAATCCGACAACGCTTTTCTGGGGCGCTGGGATTTGACGCTAAAGGCGCCAGATCGGGAGTATCCCTCGTGGTTGGAACTCCGCCAGGAGGGCGGACAACTGAAGGCCCAGATTGTGAGCCGCTGGGGAAACGCACGGCCGCTTCCCAAAGTTGCCCTCTCGAAAGGACGCCTTACTTTCGTTTCTCCCAAAGAGGAAGAAGAACGGCCCGACGATATGGTCTTCGAAGGAACGCTCACCGGGAAGATGTTGTCGGGGACCACGACTGGGCCAGACGGAACCCCCTGGCAGTGGACCGGCCAGAGAGCGCCAGCTCTAAATCGAGAAAGTGCCCCGAAGTGGGGGAAGCCGATTCCCTTGTTTAACGGAAAAGATCTGACTGGATGGAGGATGGCAGGAACCGGTACGACCGTGTGGAAGGTCGAAGACGGTAGCTTGGTAAGTCCCGGGAACGGTCCTGAATTGATCAACGATTCCAAGTTTGAGGATTTCAAGTTGCATGTCGAATTCAATTGCGGGGCAAATTCCAATAGTGGCGTCTATTTGCGCGGCCGGTACGAAGTTCAGATCGAAACCGACTCCATCGAGGAACCACTGAGTCACCACATGGGCGGCGTATACGGTTTCTTGGCGGCTTCGCCGGAACTACCCCGCGAGCCGGGAGAATGGCAGAGCTTCGATATCACGCTGGTCGGGCGTTGGGTCACCGTCGTTCAAAATGGCCAGACCATCATCGATAGCAAAGAAATCCCGGGCATCACGGGAGGCGCGCTGGACAGCCACGAAGAACTGCCGGGGCCGATCTATCTTCAAGGAAGTGAAAAAGGGCACGTAGCCTACCGCAGCATCGTCATTACGCCGGCGGAGAAGCAGTAACAATCAAGGCGTGACACTACGGTCAATGACGCACTTCTTGAACGACATTCTTCGACAGCCCGCCGAGCTAAAACGGACAATAGACTTTCTCTTGGGAGCGGGCTGGCCCGCTTTGGACGCGGCTGCTACTGCAATCCGCCGCGCTCGCCACGTCTACTTGACCGGAATCGGCAGCAGTTGGCATGCGGCGCTGACTGCCGGGCCGCTGTTTCACCTCGGCGGTTCGCCGGTTTACATGCAGGACGCCGCCGATTTGTTGCAGTTCGCGGCGATCCCGCCGGGCTCGGCGATCATCGTAATTTCGCGCAGCGGCCGCAGCGTGGAAATTGTCAAATTACTGGCCAAAGTTCGCAATTGCGGCGTGACCGTCATCGGCATCACCAATTCGGCGGATGGCCCGCTTGCGAAAGACGCACAGATTCCCATCGTCGTGCCCGTCGAAATGGATCACGCGATTTCCGTCAACACGTATTCCACATTGGCGGCAACCGTCGGGATTCTAGCGAGTGCCATTGCCGGCTCCTGGAACGCCACTCTCGCAACCTCGCTCTCTCGCGCCGTCGAAAAGACCGCGTCTGCTATTCCGGCATGGCAAGTACAGATTGCGGGCACACCTTGGCTTGCACCTGGGTCCGTCTATTACTTTTTGGCCCGTGGTTCTAGTCTGGGAAGTTGCCATGAGACCAGGCTTCTATGGGAGGAAGGCGTCAAATCGCCGGCGACGGCAATGAATACTGGCAGCTTTCACCACGGTCCGCAGGAAATGGTTGCGGCGGGCGCGCGATTCGGAATATGGATCGACGCGGAGCGAATGCGCGGGCAAGACCTGGCGGTGGCTCGAGATCTGCGGAAACTTGGCGCCGCCGTGATGCTTATCGGCCTAAATGTTCCGCAGGACGCGGGTGACCTTGTGTTCCAGTTGCCGGGCGTGCCGCCCGGCTGGCAATTTTTGATCGACATTGTTCCCGCGCAGCTCGCCGCGGAAAAACTGGCGCGGTTGTCTGGAGTGGATTGTGACACGTTCCGTTATGGTTCCTTTATTGTGGAAAACGAGTACGGTTTGTTCCCGGAGGAAAACGGTTCGCCGAATGAGAAGACGTAGCGTGGCTTCACCTGGTGACAGCGGACACGAGAAAACCAGATTCAACAGGAGAAATTGTGATCGGCGCCGTTGACATCGGGGGAACAAAGATAGCTGTCGGGATGGTCGACGACAGCGGGAAGGTGCTCTCGAAGCTAGAGTTTCCAACCGACGCTCCAGGTGGGTACGCAAACGGACTTGTGCGGATGATTGACATGCTGCGCCGGACTTCACGGGATGCCGGCGTGGAGATTTCCGGCATTGGAATAGGCTCTACCGGGGTGGTGTATCCGGGCAGCGGCGCGTTTGGGGATGTCGATCTATTGCCGGGATGGCAGGGAAATAATCCGGTGCAAGACCTGGCGCGCGAATTCAAGGTGACGGTCGCGCTCGAGAATGATGCCGACGCTTCCGCGTTGGGCGAAGCCGGCTGGGGCGCGGGGAAACTGAAATCGCGATTGATTTACGTCACCGTGGGCACGGGCATCGGCGGTGGAATCATTCTCGACGGACAGCTCTATCGCGGGGCGGATATGGCTCATCCCGAAATCAGCCATCATGTGATTGATCCGTCGGGACCGGATTGTTCGTGCGGTTATCGAGGTTGTTGGGAATCGCTGGCGACCGGGCCGGCGATGGCCGCGTGGTTCAACGCAAATGCGGCGGCAGATCGACGCTCTCCCGAAAACTTGAGCGCCGCACAAATCTGCCATTTGGCGAAATGTGGAGACGATTTGGCTATGCGAGCGGTGGGGCGAGAAGCCTACTACCTGGGTCTCGGCGTGGCGAATCTGATCAATCTATTCGTACCGGAGATGATCGTCTTAGGCGGGAGCTTGATGAAGAGCGCGGCGCTTTTTCTTGACGGTATCCGCAAGGTCATTCGCCAAGGTTGCCGGTTCGTTCCTTATGAAAAGACGGAACTGGCGCTGGCTTCATTGGGTGAGGAGGCCAATCTCATAGGGGCTGCGCGAGTCTGGCACCATCGCTTCAGACAGGGAGTCGGCAAAGCCTCTTGATTCTGCCTTCGCGGGCGGCAGCCAATTGCCGGACCGATCCAGCCAGACCCCGGCGTTGCAGGACCTCAGCAATCGGTTCGGAGAGAGAAAGGCAGCTCATGGCCAGAAGCCGCTACACGGTCAACTTGGTGTTCCTTACTTTTTTCGTGATCTCCTTGCTGACCAATATTCTTGGTCCCATTGTCCCAGATATCATCAGCAGCTTTCGCGTCAGTCTGACTGCCGCGGGATTTCTGGCTTTCGCTTTTTTCATAGCCTATGGAGTGATGTCCATCCCCGCTGGTTTCTTGGTGGAACGATTCACCGAAAAACCTGTGATGGTGCTGGCCTTCCTCGCCGGGTCGCTGGGATCGCTGAGTTTCGCGTTATTCCCAGGTTACCGCGTGGCGATCATTTCCTACTTCACCATCGGCGCAGGGATGGCCGTTCTGCAGGTTGCTATCAATCCGTTATTGCGGGTCGCCGGCGGGGAAGAACACTACGCATTTAATTCGACTTTGGCCCAATTGATTTTTGGCAGTGCATCATTCATCAGTCCGAGAATCTACTCCTATCTGGTGTTGAACCTGAAGGATCCCTCGCGCGATCAAAACATTGTTTTGCGAATCCTGCGAAGGCTCACTCCTGCGGAGCTGCCGTGGGCTTCAATCTACTGGATTTTCGCTGTGTCAGCGCTGGCGATGGTGATCGTTTTGTTCTTTTCCGGGTTCCCAAAAGTGCAGCACACCGCCGAAGAACGCGCCGGTTCGTTGGACATGTACCGAACCTTGGCGCGCCAACGGGTTGTATGGCTTTACTTTGCAGCAATGTTTGCATACGTCGGTTGCGAACAAGGAACCGCCGATTGGATGTCGACTTTTCTGAGCCAGTATCACGGTTTGGATCCCCATACCACGGGTGCGGCCGCGGTTTCCTGGTTTTGGGGCTTATTGACGGCTGGCTGTTTGGTCGGGATGTTATTGCTCAAGATACTCGATAGCCGCAGGGTGCTCATCTGCGCTTCCCTGGGGGCTCTGCTCTTTCTGTCTGCCGCCTTGTTTGGACCCGCAAAAGTTTCCGTAATTGCTTTTCCCGCTATAGGCCTCTTTGCTTCGGTGATGTGGCCCATTGTTGTGTCGCTTGCGCTCAATTCTGTCGCGGAGTTCCACGGTTCCTTCTCTGGCATTTTGGGTACGGGAATCATAGGCGGAGCCGTGGTGCCGGTGATCATTGGGCGCATCGGAGACTTCGCGGGACTGCGCAGCGGCCTTGCATTTCTCTACGTTACGTTTGGGTTTGTCCTCAGCGTTGGCTTCTGGGCACGGCCCATCATCAACAATGCCACCATTCGTCTCAAAAAAGCGTCCGCTGAGGTTGCTGATTGATGCGTCGTTCCCTCTGCGCCGTCCTGGCGCGCTTCGGGCAGATTCCGTTGGTAGTTCGTAATCCTCGGTGCCCTCCCGCATCACTTCGAGACGCTCCGATCCGAATACCCCGTCATGCTTTGGGTCAGGATATACGGTAGCGTTATCACCTGCGGGAAGAACGAAGTCTCCGCCCCAATCAGATTGAACGTTTTCGAAAAAGGCGCAAGCGCCCGCCGAAAGACTCGGCAAAAGCTGGCAGTAGGGTAGCGGGTATTTGTATATCGTTTCGCGGGAATCCCACTCAGCTCGCCAAAGCCTGCTCGATCTCCTCGAGCGTCTGGCCCTTTGTTTCCGGAAGGCGCCAGCGAATGAACAGAAAGCCAGCCAAGCAAATGCCGGCATAGATCCAGAACGTTCCCGCAGGCCCAACGCCCCGGTTCAGTAATGGAAACGTGTAGGTAAGAATGAAGCTGGCAATCCATAGTGAGGTGACCGCGACGGACATCGCCGCGCCACGAATGTGATTGGGGAAAATTTCTGAAATGACTACCCATGTAACCGGGGCAAGCGACATGGCATAGCAGGCGATGGCCACAACAACCAGCAGCAGCATGTGAATTCCACGGCTGTGTCTATAAAAACCAAATCCGAGCAAACAGTAGATCAGCGCCAAAGCCATGGAGCCGAAAAGCATTAATTTGCGGCGTCCTACTTTGTCCACCAAGGCGATGGCCACGAGGGTAAACGCCAGATTGACAGCACCGGTGATTACGATATTGAGCAGGATGTCAGAGACATGATAGCCCGCTGCGGAAAACACCTCCTCTGCATAGCTGAAGATCACGTTTATACCGCACCATTGCTGAAATACTGCCAACGAAACGCCAAGGAAGAGAACGCCGGCGAGTCTGGAATCCAACAGGGCGAATAAGCTGACCTTTTCCGCGGTCGCTAGACTCGATTCAATCTCCGCCAGGGCTTGTTTGGCGTGTGCCTCGCCGTTAAGGCGATCGAGGATGCGCCCTGCTTTCTCGCGCCGACCATTCCGGGCTAGCCAGCGCGGGCTCTCCGGCACTACCAGCATTCCGAGCAAAAATAGCAGAGAGGGTAACGCGGTGACGCCAAACATCCAGCGCCACGCGATCTGGCCATTCCATGAGTTCAGAATCTCCATCGCGGAAGCACCTGTGGGCACAGGCTGAGCGATAAGCCAATTCACGAACTGGGCCAGCAGAATTCCAATGACGATGGTGAGCTGATTTAACGAGACTAACTTGCCTCGCACCGCGGCAGGCGAAATTTCCGCGATGTACATGGGAGAAAGATTGGAAGCAAGGCCGATGGCCATTCCCCCAACGATTCGCCACATCACAAAA
>Ga0209647_1001387_pt1 | contig 20735 bp, 15 predicted proteins | sample GraSoi_2013_60cm_FD_185827 | JGI IMG/M metagenome (GOLD analysis project Ga0209647, IMG submission 185827) | Grasslands soil microbial communities from the Angelo Coastal Reserve, California, USA - Sample 9_17_2013_60cm (SPAdes) (version 2) | ecosystem: Environmental > Terrestrial > Soil >... | reverse complement strand
GCTCACCAAGGCAGAAGCGCACGTTGATCTGGCGAGCGCTCTCCAGGATTTTCCCCGCGAGTTGCGCGGGCGCAAACCTGAAGGCGCGCCGCACACACCCTGGCAACTGCTGGAACACATACGCATAACGCAGTGGGACATCCTGGAGTTCAGCCGGTCCGCACTGCACAAGTCTCCCAAGTGGCCGGAAGAATATTGGCCCCAGATCGAAGCGCCATCGGACGACAAAGCCTGGGACAAGAGCGTGAAGCAAACACTGGCGGATCTCAAAACCATGTCCGAATTAGTCCGCGATCCCAAGCATGATCTCTTCGCCAAAATTCCCCACGGTGACGGCCAGACGATCCTGCGTGAGGCGCTGCTGGTGGCCGACCACAACGCCTATCATCTCGGACAATTAGTGATGGTCCGCCGTATTCTGGAACGGAAATAACGGGGCTTCTTGCGTGTAAATATCAGTTCCGGCCAGCCGGCGGGAACTGTTGCAGGTAGGCTTCGCAAAATCCGGAGAAGACCCCACGATATTGATCGATGGACTTAGGCCGAATCGGATAGTCGACCACGGCCCAGATCACGATCCCGGTCAGGACAAAGACCACCGTGATGAGCGCGACCCATCCGCCATCCGTCCCAAGCCTGGGCAGAATGAAAGCGTCGGCGATACCGACGAGCGGAATCACCCAGGCCAGCGTAATCGCCAGGCTGCGCCGTTGCGCGTGTTGCGCGCACAGAGGCACGCGCAACCGCACGCTCTTTCGCACAATCACGGCAACGATAGCGTAAACCAGCACTCCGGCCAGGATCAGAAGATAAAGGGCGGGGTGATGCCAGGAAAAATTCTTGTCTACCGGCTTCCCGTTCGCAGGAGCTCCGCACTTGACGCAAGGTGGCGGCAGCGGGATGGTCTGGCCGGGCATGGCCGCGGCGATGATAAGTCGTTGGCCGTCGCGCGCGATGGGATAAGCGCCCGGCGCTGGAGCGTAAGAAGCCATGAATCCTCTTTTCTGCCTGGGGGAAGGCAGATCATACATCGATTAGGCTGCTGAAATAGAATAAAAAATGGCGACTTTGCGAAGAGCCGCCGGGAGGCGACCTTTGAGAGCATCCGGGCGTGTGATGCTGGTGGTGCTGGTCATCCTGATCTGTTTGTCTGTAGTCGTCAAGTTGCGGTACTCCGGGAAGGCGACGAGCAAATTGCCCGCTTCAGATTGCAACGCCGATTTATGGAAACATGTTTACAGCCCGGAAAGGCTGCATGTGATTGAAGCGTGTACCGCCGTCGATGGCCGCGTTGTCACAGTGCACCAGGCAGCTGATGGCGACTTGCACATCGGGCTCGATCCAGAACAGAAATCAACCTTGAATCTGATAAACGTAATGCACGCCCACCGCCACCTGGTGGTTGAGGCAATATGCGATCACCTCTCTACCGAGCATGAATCCGGAGCCGCGTGCGCCGGCTTCACTTCCCAGATCACCGCTCCCAGAGTGGGCGATCGCATCCGCGTTATCGGCGCCTACGTTACTGACCGCGATAATGGCTGGAATGAGATTCATCCGGTCACGCGTATTGACGTTTTGCGCTGAGCCGCCCCCGCGGTCAATTTGCTCTATTTTTCCCGCAAGACAAAAACGGCGACTCATCAGGAGTCGCCGTTCGAATTGCTATCTGCCAATTGCTAACTTACGTTCCCTCGCTCCAGCTCGCCAGGTACTCTTCCTGCTCGGCCGTGAGCTTGTCGATCTTGATACCCATCGACTCCAGCTTCAGCCGCGCCACTCGCTTGTCCAGTTCTTCCGGCACGGGATAAACCTTCTTCTCCAGCGATTTGTGGTTCTTTGCCAGATACTCGGCGGCCAGCGCCTGGTTGGCAAAGCTCATGTCCATCACTGAAGCCGGGTGGCCCTCGGCTGCGGCCAGGTTGATGAGGCGGCCTTCGCCCAGAAGATAAATCTTGCGGCCGTCCTTCATGGCGTATTCGTCCACAAAGTCGCGGGTCGGCCGCTTGGCGGAAGACATCTTCTCCAGCGCGGGAATATCGATCTCCACGTTGAAGTGCCCGGAGTTGGCCACCACCGCGCCGTTTTTCATCAGGTCAAAGTGTTCGCGGCCGATCACATTCTTGTTACCGGTGACGGTCACAAAGATATCGCCGATTTTGGACGCCTCAGCCATTGACATGACCCGGTAGCCATCCATCACCGCTTCAATCGCCTTCGTGGGATCGATCTCAGTGACGATCACGTCCGCGCCCATGCCGCGCGCGCGAGAAGCCAGGCCCCGTCCGCACCAGCCATAGCCTGCGATGACAAACTTGGAGCCGGCGATCAGCGTGTTGGTGCAGCGAATCACGCCATCCATGGTGGACTGGCCGGTGCCGTAGCGATTGTCAAACATGTGCTTGGTCAGCGCGTCATTCACCGCGATGATGGGATAGCGCAGCTGGCCGTCTTTGGCCATCGCACGCAGGCGAATCACGCCCGTAGTGGTCTCTTCCGTGCCTGCGATGATGCCTTCCAGCACGTCCTTGCGCTTGGTGAGCGCAATGGAAACCAGATCGGCCCCGTCGTCCATGGTCATGTGCGGCTTGTGGTCCAACGCGGAGAGAATATGCTTGTAATAAGTGTCATTGTCTTCGCCCTTGATGGCATGGACGGAGATTCCGTAGTCGCGCACCAGTGACGCCGCCACGTCATCCTGCGTGGAAAGCGGGTTGGAGGCGCAGAGCACCACGTCGGCGCCGCCATCGCGCAGCGTTATGGCCAGGTTGGCAGTCTCAGTTGTTACGTGCAGGCAGGCGGAGACACGCATACCCTTCAGCGGCTGGTTCTTAATGAACTCTTTGCGGATATTCTGCAGCACCGGCATGGACTGGTTGGCCCACTCAATGCGGCGCTTGCCCAGATCAGCCAGTTCAATGTTCTTGATATCAAACGAGGTTTGCGAAACCACAGATGTTGACATGTTCTCCTAGCGTGAATGCCTTGAAAGGCTCAGAAATTTGAGATAGGCGATTGCCTCATCCAAACGATCAACGTAGAGACGTAGCATGCTACGTCTCTACCGTGAATCTATCGCGTTGCGCCGACATTGGCCGTGGACTCAGCCTGGCCCAGGCCCTGCTCACGTAGCTTGGCGGCCTTGTCCGTAGCTTCCCAGGTGAAATCAGGGTCTTTGCGGCCAAAGTGCCCGTAAGCCGCAGTCTTCTTATATATAGGACGGCGCAGCTTGAGTGACTCGATGATCCCCTTGGGCGTGAGCTGGAAGTTCTCCCGCACAAGCTGCTCCAGCTTCTCTTCGCTGATCTTGCCCGTGCCGAACGTATCCACCAGAACGCTGACCGGCTCAGCCACGCCTATAGCGTAGGCAAGCTGGACTTCACAGCGGTCCGCCAGGCCGGAAGCTACAATGTTCTTGGCAATGTAGCGGGCCATATAGCAGGCGGAGCGGTCAACCTTGGTCGGATCTTTTCCGCTGAAGGCGCCACCGCCATGACGTCCCATGCCGCCGTAGGTATCCACAATAATCTTGCGCCCGGTCAGGCCGGTATCGCCCATGGGCCCGCCAATTACAAAACGGCCGGTTGGGTTGATGTGGTATTTGGTGTCAGCATCCAGCAATTGCGCGGGAACAGCGGCCTGGATCACGTGCTTCAAAATGTCGGCGCGCAGCGTTTCATTGTCGATGGTATCGGCGTGCTGGGTGGAGATTACCACCGCGTCCACGCGTCTGGGCTTGTGGTCGGGGCCGTATTCAACTGTTACCTGGGATTTGCCATCGGGTCTTAGGTAGGGGAGCGTGCCGTTCTTGCGGACTTCAGTGAGGCGACGAGTGAGTTTGTGGGCCAGGTCAATGGCCGTGGGCATGTAATTATCATTTTCGTTCGTGGCGTAACCGAACATCATGCCCTGGTCGCCGGCGCCGCCCGTATCCACGCCCATGGCAATATCGCCGGACTGCTTGTTGATGCTGGAGATCACCGCGCAGGTGTTGGAATCAAAGCCGTAGAGCGCGTTGTCATAGCCAATGGATTGCACCACGCCGCGCACGATCTTCTGGAAATCAACGTATGTCTTGGTCGTGATTTCGCCGGCGATCACCACCAGCCCGGTAGCAGTCAGCGTCTCGCAGGCCACGCGACTATAAGGATCTTCCGCAATGCACGCATCCAGAATCGCGTCTGAAATCTGGTCTGCAATCTTGTCTGGGTGGCCTTCCGTAACCGACTCAGACGTAAACAAAAACTTTTCGCGTGATGCCAATGGACTTTCCTCCTGAAATATCTTTACCGCCTCTGGACCCACTTTGAGAACTGCCACATTTAGGATACTCACCGCTGGCCGGGTACTACAATGCTTTGGCGTTACAAACGGCGGAAACACAGCCGAATGGCATATTTCTCACGCTGAAATGGGCCTATGGGCCCATGACCCGCGCTTAAACCAGGTTGAGTCTCTTAGCTATTGTACTAGGCCAGTAGCACTGAAGGTGAGAGTGCGCGGCTCATTTTCATTCCCGAGCGCGCCCAGCGACTTGCCGTTGAAGGAAACCTCAATGCCGCCCGCATTCCCCGTTCTTAGCACGATCTGCCGGGCCGCCTTCACCAGCTTCTGCCGGTCCGCGCTCAAGACCCGTCCCGAAATGACTGAATGTCCGTCGGCGACAATCGAAATCCATGAATCTTCCTTGGCCTTCACCACGATGAAAAATTTCTTTTCCGCTGCCTTCTTTTCCGCCTGAGTGTCCGAGGGAGTTAATCTCTCTGTCTTCGCGGGCGCCGGCGTTGCGGCTCGCTGCGTAACCACCGGCGTTCCAGTTGTTGTCGCGGCGGCCGGAGGTGGTGAAGCCTTGGCTGGGGCTGTCTGTGGGGCCGTGGTTGATGCCGAGTGGCTAGGGTTCACGGCCTCAGTGGAATGCGGCCGTGACTTAGTCCAGAAAAAGTAACCCACAAGGACACCGGCCAGCGCCGCGGCGGCAAATGCCATGGGCAGATTTGAGCGCCGGGGATTCAGTTCGCGATTGGGTTCGGCATGGATTTCCAGGGGGAACTTATTTTCGGGTTGGGGTTGTTCATTGCTCGCCGCCGAGTAGTCTGCCACCGCCTGGTCCTCGTCGATCCCCAGGAAGTGCGCGTAGGCGCGAACAAATCCTTTATTGAAGACGCCGCCAGGGAGCTGGTCAAAATGCTCGCCTTCCAGAGCTTCAAGATGGCGCCGGGAAATCTTGGTTGATTCGGAGATTTCATCCAGGGTGATGCCTCGCATCTCCCGTTCGCGCCGCAGCCGGTCACCAAATGCGCCCATGGCCCCATTGCCTTTGGTTGGTAAGTCAGTTAAATGGCCCATGATTAGAAAGCCTAACTCCCAGTCTCAAACAAAATAACCCGTAACTGCTGATTTCACAACTAGTTTCAGGGTACGTTAGGGCTATTACTCGCAGGTGTCAGGCCCATTGTCCGGTTGCCCATTTCCCAAAATCAAGCGATAATACGCAAAAAGATAGCGGCTTTTTCTCAGTCGTTGACGAGGACCACCCCCTAGCATGAACGAGGCCGTAGTACCTGAGCGTAAGACCAAGAGGCAATTGCAGGAAGTCGCCATCTTCAACGATGTCGCGAAGGCGCTGACCTCGTCGCTGAATCTCGATTCAATCCTGCAAACCATCATGGACAAGATGGCGGAATTCTTCCGCCCGGACACATGGTCCCTCCTCATGGTCGATGAACAGAAGGACGAGCTTTATTTCGCCATTGCCGTGGGGGATGCTGCCGAAACGCTCAAAACCGTACGCCTGAAAGTCGGGGAGGGCATAGCTGGCTGGGTGGCCAGACATGGCGAGTCTTTGATTGTCCCCGACGTCTATAACGATCCCCGCTTTGCCAAGCGCATTGACGAGATGACTAAGTGGAAGACCCGGTCAATCATCTGCGTGCCGCTGCAATCCAAGCACCGCGTGCTGGGTGTAATTCAGCTCATCAACTGCGCCATGGAAAGCTTTGGCGAACAGGAAATGTTCTTTCTGCACGCCCTGTGCGATTACGCTGCCATCGCCATTGATAACGCCCGCGCCGTGGAGAAAATCCAGGAACTGACGATCACTGACGATTGCACAGGCCTCTACAACGCCCGCCATCTCTATAAGACCCTGGAAGCCGAGGTCTACCGCTCGGCGCGCTTTGGCTATGAGTTCAGCGTGATCTTCCTTGACCTGGACCACTTCAAGCACGTGAATGACACCTACGGGCATCTGGTCGGCAGCAAGCTGCTGCAGGAGATCGGTTTCAAGATCAAGTCGCAACTGCGCTTGATTGACTATGCCTTCCGCTATGGTGGCGATGAATTCGTCATCCTGTTGCCACAGACCGACAAGCACTCTGCCCTGGTCGTCGCCAAGCGTATTCAGGACATGATGCGCAAAACGGTCTTCCTGGCTGAAGACGGATTGAACCTGAACGTCCGCTGCAGCATGGGCCTCGCGACGTACCCTGAAGACGCCAAAAGTTCGCATGAAATCATCCGTCAGGCCGACGAGATGATGTACATGGTGAAGAACTCCAGCCGCGACAATATCGCCGTGGCCCAGCAGGGGATATTGAAGTAGCCTTTCTCTGAAATCCCGAGTGCTAGCGAGGGATCCCTACGCACCATTCATTTAAAACTTTTTCTCGCTAGTGAACGCTGATCAACTCGAGTCTTGTTCTTAATTCAATTTGTGTTCATTCGCGTGTATTCGCGGCTAAATTTTCGTGATTATAGGGTTCCCTCGCTTCGCTCGGGATTACAGAAAAACTACTTCGGCCTCTTCTCCAGCACCGGGCTCTGATTGGTTCCGGTGTTGCTCTTTTCCGGTTGGCGCGGCGTCCAGGCGCTGGGGTTCGCAGGCGCGGCCGGGTCCACGCCAAAATCCCAGACAAAAAGATTGATCTGCTTCTTCTCCAGCAACTCCACTACCGCGTATTCGCCGGCCTGAAGCGGCGCTGTAGGTGTGAGCTTGACCCAGTCGCCCACCGGCGCGGCGGTCACGGGAATCCATGATTCCTTCTGGCTGACCTTGCCATACATGGCCACGTTGAGCTTGCCCACAATGCGGACGTCTTTCTTCTTTTCCACGCGCACCAGGCCGTAGCGGTTGGGCTGCTGATCTTTGTCAGAAGGCTTTTGCGTGAATACCGGCTGCGAATTGTCAGTGGTATCGATATTCAGGAAGATGGCCGGCTGCGCCACGTGCGCCTGCACCCGCGCGCGTTCGCCCTTGAGTTCGATAGTCTGGGTGGAGGATAGCGCCAGCGGATTAATGGCGGAACGCAGAATATTGCGGCCCATATGCTTGTTGAGTTCGCCTCCGTTCTGGATCAGCTCGACCAGTTGCGGCTGATTGTTGAACGTGTCAAGCAGGAAGACGCCGCCGGTATTGGGCAGGCGCAGGCCGGGGACAACCAGCGGGGATTCACGCTCGTCGGCTTCATCTTCCTTGGCAATTTCCTTGATGGTCTCGCTGCGCTGGCCCGCGCGTTCCGTGTTGTACTTGTCGGTGGCTGCCCAGTCCACCAGGTCTTTCGGGACCTCTTCCCAGTCGTAGCGTTCGGCACTGTAATAGCGCACGCGCGCGCCCACCACGTCCCACTTGGTGGCCGCCTGATACGAGCCATCTTTCATGATGAGCCGCTTGGGGTTCTGCTGCGCCCACGCGTGCGCGCAGACGAAGACGATGACCATCGCCGCCAGAAGGGGAATGCTCTTGATGAACCGCGTCATAGGAAGCCCTGTTTGGTTAGATGCAGAGTTCTTCTTTATTTTATAACCCGCGGGCCAGAAGATGGTTGCCGCGCAAACCCAAAATCCTTGAAACACAGAGGAAAGGAGGAAGCGGAGGATTAATTAAGCGCAGAAATCAGCTCTTTTCAATTCCTCCGGTTACTCCGTTCCTCCGTGTTTCAAAGGTTTTGATTTTCTGCTATCGTGCCCTGTTCCCCACACTTCCCGAGGAGGCCGCTTTGATGAGGCTGCTTGGTTCCGTCTGTCTGCTGGTGATTGGCTTTTCGCTTCTGCCCCAGAAAGCTCCGCCGCAATCTGCCACTGCATCTCCATCGCCATCGATCGCGCAGGCCGCGCCACAGACTCAAACTACGGAGTACACTCTGCCTCCGGACAAGCTGGCAAAAGCAAAGGCGCTCTATGATCTGCGCGGCAAGCTGCGGATCATCGACACGGCATATTCGTTGATCGTGCTGCTTGCGATTTTGTCTCTGGGAATCGCGGCCAGGTATCGCGATTGGGCAGAAAAGGCGGCGGGGAACCGGTTCCAAATCCTCACCGTCGGGTTAGTCGAAGTCGCCTTGATATTGGCTGGCGCTGGGAGTTTGAAGTTGTTTTTTCCGCAAGAGTCTCAGGCAGGCAGGATTATGCACCTTCTGGCCCTCTTCCTTCTTGCTTGGACATGCATCCGAATCGCGAAGCGCCGCGGCTGGGCTGAACGTTTCGCTCAGGCCCTCATTTTTGTTCCGCTGCTCATGCTCACCATTACCGTGCTAGGCCTGCCGCTGGACGCATACCAGCAGAGCATCAGCCGGCAATACGGACTTTCCGTGCAAGGCTGGGGATCCTGGTTAGGCGACGTATTCAAGGGCGGCCTTGTCGGCACTATCATCTTTACCCTGCTTGCCTGGATCATGACCACCCTTATCCGCAAGAGTCCGCGCCGCTGGTGGTTCTACAGCTGGCTCATCGTGGTTCCGTTCTTTATCTTCCTCATCTTCCTGTCTCCAATCGTGATCGATCCGCTGTTCAACAAATTTGAGCCCCTGGACAAAAGCAATCCGCAACTGGTCGATGCCATTCAGAAGGTCACGCGCCGTGGCGGGCTCGATATTCCCCGCGACCGCATGTTTCTGATGAAGGCCAGCGAAAAAGTCACCACGCTCAATGCATACGTAACCGGCTTTGGCCTCTCAAAGCGCGTGGTGGTCTGGGACACGACGATCCAGAAAGCCAGCACTCCGGAGACGCTGTTTGTCTTCGGCCACGAAATGGGACACTACGTGCTAAATCACATTGTTATAGGCATTGCCGCGACCGCAGTCGGCCTGTTCATCGGCTTCTATCTGCTCTACAAGATCGCCAACTGGGCATTCGCCCGCTTTCAGCAACGCTGGCACATGCGCGAACTTAGCGACTGGGCGGCCGTCCCCATGCTGCTTCTGATTTTTTCCATTATGGGTACAATTTCGCAGCCCATTGGCAGCGCCTTCAGCCGCCAGATTGAACACAATGCCGACGTTTACGGTCTGGAGGTCACGCACGGCATCAATGCCAACTCCCAGGAAGCTGGAGCGCATGCCTTTCAGGTTCTTGGTGAGCTGTCACTGTCTTACCCGTACCCCAGCGATTTTGTTGTCTTCTGGTATGCCGATCATCCTCCCATTCGCGACCGCGTGCCCTTTGCCCACAACTATGATCCCTGGAGCAAGGGCGAGCAGCCGAAGTATGTGAAGTGAAGAACGAATTTGGCCGCGAATCAACGCAAGAACGCAAAACCTATTTTGATTCCTGTTCATTCGCGAAATTCGCGGCCTTTCTGCCCTCTCACCTCGTCTTGTAGCTGAACGTCACCTTGGTTTCTTCGTCAAGCACTAGGGCGCGGGCAAAGCGATACGAGTTCCCTGCCCTGGGAACGTCGACGCGCACCGGCAGCACACCGGCCACGCGCCTTTGCAAGTCCAGCACGTTAGAGGACGCCGCGTTCTGCGCCAGTGCTTCGGCTTTCTTTTCGTCACGCTCTTTGTCGCGGTCTTTCCTCCGGCGTATAGTGGCGGTTGTGGTTTCGACCAAAGGCGCTTCAGCCGTTACCTCAACCGTGCTGGATACTTCGCCGACATTCAAGCGCATGTCATACCGCGATGGCCTGCCGGAATCATAACGCGCCCAGGTCTGCGCAGTTTTGAAACCCTGTGCGTACGTCATAATTTTTATCCGCCCAGAGGGAACGCCGGAAACCAGCCACTGTCCTGCGGAACCACTCATCGCCGTCATTGTGCCGCCGTTCTCCAGAGTTATTTTCACTTGTGCTCCTGAAATTACGGCCCCTTGCTGATCGGTGATGACACCGCCAAGTTGCCCTCCGCTCATTCGTCCATCTGTAACGCCAGGAGCAAGCTGCGCTAGTTGGTCGAATCCTTCCTTTTCTCTGATGCCGCCGATGGTCCCCGCACCAAAGCCGGCGCCCGTACCTCCGGTTTCCACCAGCGGAGTGGGCAGCAGGTAGGCTGCGATAGCGTCTCCGCCGAAATCCTTCACCTTGTATCTCTCGGGCAAAAATAGCTCCCACTCCAGCAGGCTGATGGGAACGTCCATGCTGGGCAAGGCAAGCTCGGAGCCGCCCTTCTTCGCAAACGGAGTGCCGGAGTCCATGAATACGAACGAAACTTCATAGGGGCCGGTGGGACGGAAGCCAGCGCGCAGCAAAGGTACGCGGTTGCCGTCAGGTCCTTGCACGGGTTTGACTTTTTCTCCCGCCACATCGGCAGAGACAATCGTCGCTCCCGCGGGCAAACCAACTTTCAGGAAGGGTTGCGCCTGATTTTTCACCGTCAGCTTGACTTCGGTGAGCGTGCGGCCTTCCACGGTCACCAGTGTCGTGACCACGGCATGCTCGGCCACGGCGGCCAGAACATTGCTGTCTGGAAAGCGCGTCCATTCAAGGGCGAGCGTAGGAATTTCCGTGGGTTGGCGGTGATAACGAAATGCCGCCTGCAGCGGGGACCGTGCGAGCGAACGCAGATAGGGATTGACCTCTTTCAGATCCATGCGCTTCAGCCCGCCGCCTTCTTTGGCGGTGAGTTCCATGGCGCCCGTGCCTTCCACCAGAACTTCGCCGGTTTCGCGCTGCGTGTCTTTGAAGCTCAGGAATGGCGCGTCGACTTTGGCGCCGGTCAGCGAACGTTCCATGGAGATAAGGAACTCATGGTTGCGCGGCGTGTATGAGTTGAGGCGTAAGATCAGCTTGCCGTTCTCCACTTCGCTTGAATCCACCGTGGCGCCAGACGCGCCGGTGATCTCATAGCCAGCGGGCATTTCGACCACGAATTGGGTGGGGTCGCCCTGCACCACGGTGATATCGGCCAGCGCGGCGATGCGCAGCTCTTCGTCGTTGACGGTGACCAGTGTCTTCACGTTAGAAAGGAACCGCACTTCATGTTTCACCACCGGAACTTGAACAATGCCGGTAATCCACGAGACATTGGCAGGCTGTCCGGGCACCAGCGTGGCTTCCAGAGTGGTCTGGCCTTTTTCCGTTGTGCGTGAGGTGATCAGGCCCGGGCTGATGCGCACCAGGCTGTGGTCACCGGGGATCACCAGTGAGAGACGCACGCTACCTGCGGCCGGCACGGGCAGGTTGAAGGAGGCGCGACCGGCTTCAATCGCCAGCGGCAGGCCGGTATCGAGCGCGACGGAAAACTCCGCTGCGCCGGGCAGGATGGCCGTAGAGGTAGAGCCTTCCTGCTCCAGAGGCAGGCTCTTCCCTTCCTGCCGTGCATTCAGGATGGTGAGGCCCGTGGTGAGCGGCACCTTGGCTGCGCCTTTGCTGAAAACTTCGCCATCCAACTGGACCGTGCCCAGCACGGTGTCATTGGTGACGTGCAGCTTCATATCGGCGCGCTTGATGGCGTAAGGCAGCGGCGGTGTTTCATGCTTCTTGCCTGACTTGGCCGCAAGCTCCACCAGCCGGTTGTACTCGGCCAGGGTCAGCGTGACATTTCCGGTTGTGGGCAGCGGCAGCGAGGCGTTTTCTGAGCCCATTGCGTATACGGACAACATCATGAGGATTGCCAATAGCTTTTTCATCTTCCACCTTCCTTCTTGTCGCGCTGATAGCTGAATTCGAGGGCGGGAGCGTGATTTTCCGCCGTGAGTTCGGAAACAAAAAACATCGAGGGGCCGAAAGCCGGGAACGACGGCCTGATCGGCAGCACCTTGGCCCCGCGTCCGCCGAGCGATTTGGTCTTGAAGCTGTCGACGAGAGCTTGCGTGGAGGATTGTGGCCGGTCATTGCTGTTCTTGTCGTCAACCACTTTGTCGCTTTCGCGACCACGCAGACCGTTGGAGGAGAATCCTGAGCCGTTCGTGTTAAAGAACGCGGAAGTAAACGCAGCGGACGCCGGCGCTTCGTACGTTTCCGTCCGAAATGCCCCAGGTTCTGCGGCCAGCTTGAACAGCGGCGGATGATAAAGCAGCACGCCGGTGCGTGAGACCGGCAGGTCAACCGCAGGCAACGCCAGCGTGGTTTTGCCTTTGTCAGTCCATGCCGTTTGGCGGACCAGATAGAAGATTTCCAGCACGAATGCCGGTGATTCTTCTCCGGCACGTGACTTCTCCAGCGGCAGGAGCAGGCTGCCATCCTTTGCCTCGCCCAGACGCACGGGTTTGCCCGCCAGTGACGCGCTCCATATGGCCGCCCCCGCAGGCAATGTGACCTTCAGGAAATTTCTCTGGTTATTGCGGATGGCGTATTGCGCCTGCACCAGCGTCTTGCCTTCTTTGCTGAGCAGCACGCGATAACGCGCCTCTTCGATGTTGGCCATCAGGACGGCCTGCTGCGCGTAACGCGCGATATCCACGGCCAGTGAGCGCGCGGCCTTGCCGTCGACGGAGCGGAAGCGGAACGCGACCATCGAGGGTGACTGCCGTGCAGCGACGTAGTCTCCCAGTTCTGCGGCGTCGGCGTTCTCCAGGCCCTGCGTCTTCTGGTCTTTTATTTCGCCCGCGCCCAGCACCTCCACAGCGATACCGCCGGTATCGCGCTCAGTATTCAGGAGCCGCAGCAGTGAGATTTCAATGTGACCGTCGCGCGCCGTCTTGGTTTCGCCAGTAATAACGAAGCGCGCCGACTGCTCCACCGGCTCGAGGAACGTGACAACAAGTTCGCCGGCCTTGACCTCCCAGTCAGCAACCATTCCGCCGGAGACTTGATTGATGGTGATGTTTTCCGGCAGCTGGATCCGGGCCTCTTTCGCGGCGCCTTGCGTCACCTCAAGATTGACTTCGGCGTAAAGCGAAGTTGCATCTTCACCCAGGCTGGTAAGCTGCGTGAGCGATCCGCGCTGGCGCAGCGGCAGCGTGATGTGATGGTCTTCCATCTTGCGGCGCCAGACGAAGGTAAGCGGCTCATTGCCGCGCGCGTAGGCCAGCCATTTGCTCTCCGCGCCGGTCTCCGCTTTCTCCGCCAGAAGGCCGCCGGTGAGTTTCACGTCAACGCCCTGGCGCGGCAGTTGCACGGCAGCGCGAGTGACACCGGAAGAAGTTGACGGCAGCGAAATGCGCTCTTCCCCAGCAGAGGCGCTGACGGGAAGCGCAATATCGAGCAGAAGAACGGCGCGGCCGGCATGCGCAAGCACTGCAGAGAGTTGGCTGGAGCTCTTTCCCGGTCCGCCGGACACGAGCGAAACCAGCTTGCCATCGAGCCGGGCTTCACGCACCAGCAGGCCGGATGGTATCGGGACGCGCACCCAGCCGTCTTTCAAGACATCGACGGTGAGGCTGGCGCGGCCCGTGGCCAGTTCGCCCGCGATGCGGAGATCGTAATCGACACGGGTGAGCGTGGCGTCTACGGGCGGCGGTTCAGGGTCGCGATCGGCAGGGAAAGCGCGGGTGCGAAGGCTTTGATAGTCATCCACGGAGATGACGACCCAGCCGGTAGAGTGTGACGCGTCCGCCGCAAGTTGAGGAGCAGATGGTTGGGCGGCGGCCGATAATGCGAACAGCATTAAGAGAGCAGGCACAAGCAGTGACTTACCGCGGATTTCCGCGGATGAACGCGGATTGTGTGGTGATGATAAAGACGATTTTGACCTTCTCATGGAGAATGCCTCTCATTTCAGACGAATTCTGGGGATACGAATTTGCGCAGCCGGTGGGGACGGCTGTTCGGTGGGGACACAACTGCTCTGGCCGCGAACAGAAGTCAGAAAGCGTGCTGCAATACCTAGTCAATTGCTTTCTGGCCTTCGGCCCACTGGTGGTCGCTGAAGTAAGAACGGAGTAGCTGGATTTCTTGCAGGAAAAATTCGAGCATCCGGCCTGATCTGCCTAATGGGCTGATTGGCCGTGCAGCATTTGACGCCCGATGACTCTTCTCTCAGTATAGATTGATTAAAGAAGATGTCTTGACAATCTTATATCGGCATGGAATAGTTTGTGTTGCCAATGTGCAACTATGGTTGATATGCAGGATATTCGCGATTCGCTCCAAGACCAGATCGTTGCCGATGCAAAAGAACTCGAGAAGATCAAGAAGGGAATGAAGCGAATTCGAGCCGCGTATCACCGGTATCTTGATCTCTTGGAAAGGGCGAAGCGGACGGAGGAGAGAGTGCTGGCTGCCGCGTCAGTGTTGCACCGAGATCAATACTCTGACACCGAAAGCATGAAGGAGTTTCTGGCTGAGCGCGGCGTAGAAGTAGAGCAGTCTGCGCCCCAACGGCAGAATTTGTGGATAGCCATGCGCGAGATTGTGCGTCAGGTGCCTCAAATCCAGGTCGTCGAACTGGAAATGCTTCTTCGACGCCTGAATTGGAAAGTCAGTCGGGCCGCGATTGAATCAGCGCTGGAAACGCATAAGGAGGCGTTTCGCGTAATCCGCAAGGGAAGACAGAAGTTTGTGGCCTTGAAATAGGCAGAAAATGAAGAAAGACGATAAATCTTCAGCGAGCCATACACAGAAGCAATGGTGCGAATGTGAATGCCCGCAATGCGAAATCGGAGCGCACGAACGCTGCAATTCGCCACAATGTCATATGCCCAAATGGAAAGATGTTGGCAAACCAAAGAAACCGAAGAAATCTACTTAAGCTGTTTCTGGGCAAACTGGCGGAATTGAAACTCAAACTCCTCTGGTGAGTAAATGCCCTTCTGCACTAGAAGCGTATTCATCGCATAGACGGTAGCTCGAAATCGGTCATCGCGAGAAAGCTTTTCCATGGCCTCTTCAAAACTAATTAATTCTCTTCCGTGGGAAGCGTTCTTACGCGAAACTGAAGCAGGAACTGTGGCCATGGGAACCTCCGAGTTTCCTAAATCTTTGCCTTTCAAGATACATAATGTCAACGGAAAAAGCTCGCGATAGAAGAAAAGCCTTTGACTGACATTGACCTGGGCCGGTGTGAAACAAGGATTTCTGCCACGCTTTCCACAGCCAACCTCTTGTATAATTGATTGTGCACCCCAATAGGTTCCACGGCCAAGCCTGCAAGGCGCTTCCGAGCCGGGGAGCAGAACCCCCAAAATTCAACGGCACGCCCTTACAAAACCCTAATCAATCCATTCGTGCGAGGAGTTCATGGCAGCGAAATATATTTTCGTGACCGGCGGTGTTGTGTCTTCACTGGGCAAGGGACTGGCGGCGGCCTCTATCGGCTGCCTGCTGGAGAGCCGCGGGCTCAAGGTCAACCTGATGAAGTTTGATCCGTATCTCAACGTCGATCCGGGCACCATGTCTCCGTTCCAGCATGGCGAGGTCTTTGTGACCGACGACGGCGCGGAAACCGACCTGGATCTGGGTCACTACGAGCGGTTCACCCACGCCAAACTCTCGCGCGACAACAACTGGACCACCGGCCGCATTTACGAGCAGATCATCACCAAGGAGCGCCGCGGCGATTACCTGGGCAAGACCGTTCAGGTGATTCCGCACGTCACCAACGAAATCAAGGCGGCGATGAAGAAAGTTGGGCAGGACGTGGACGTGGCGCTGGTCGAGATTGGCGGCACCGTGGGCGACATTGAATCTCTACCTTTTCTGGAAGCGATCCGCCAGATGCGGCAGGAACTGGGGCGTGACAACACCATTTTTATTCACGTCACTCTGGTGCCGTGGATCGGCGCGGCGGGCGAGCTCAAAACCAAGCCAACGCAACACTCGGTGAAAGAGCTGTTGAGCATCGGAATCCAGCCGGACATCCTGCTTTGCCGCACTGACCGTTTTCTCTCCAAGGAACTCAAGTCGAAGATCGCGCTCTTTTGCAACGTGGAAGACGAAGCCGTGATCACCGCGAAGGACGTGGCATCGATTTATGAAGTGCCGCTGGTGTTTGCCCGTGAAGGCGTGGACACGCTGTTGCTGCGCTACCTTCGCATGGACGCGAAGCAGCCGGAACTGGCGCGCTGGGAAGAGCTGATGCACCGCGTCTACAATCCGAAGGATGAAGTCCATATCGGCATTGTGGGCAAGTATGTGGAGTATGAGGACTCGTACAAATCGCTCAAGGAAGCGCTGGTGCACGGCGCGGTGGCGCACAACCTGAAGCTGAACCTGACCTGGGTGGAAGCCGAAGGGTTGGAGAGCAAAGAAGGCAATCGCGATTACGAGATGCAGCTTGAGGGCTTTGACGGCATTCTGGTGCCGGGCGGCTTCGGCAAGCGCGGCATTGAGGGCATGCTGAACGGGATTCGCTACGCACGGGAGAAGAAAGTCCCGTACTTCGGCATTTGCCTGGGCATGCAGACGGCATGCATTGAGTTTGCGCGCAATGTCTGCGGGTTGGATGAGGCGAACTCCAGCGAGTTCGACCAGGCCACGCCGCACCGCATCATTTATAAGCTACGCGAGTTGACCGGCATTGATGAATTGGGCGGGACCATGCGCCTGGGTGCGTGGACCTGCAAACTGGAGCCGAACAGCCAGGCGGCAAAGGCCTACGGCGCAACCGAGATCAGCGAGCGCCATCGCCACCGCTATGAGTTCAACCGCGAGTATGAGGCTGTCCTGACCGGAGGCGGACTGCGGATCACCGGCGCAACGCCCGACGGAACATATGTTGAGATTGTTGAGATTCCGGATCATCCGTATTTCCTGGGCTGCCAGTTCCATCCTGAATTCAAGTCCAAGCCGCTGGAGCCGCATCCGCTGTTCAGCGCGTTCATCAAAGCGAGCTACGAGAACGGCCAGAAGCGGCGCGATGCCAAGAGCACGGAAGATGTGGAGATGTTTCTGAGGCCGGAACGGATCGTCCGAAGATAGCAGTCCGGTAAAGCTTATGGATTTTTTGGTGGCCGGCTTTGCCGCGTGCTTGCTCACGCTGAACGTATCTTGGTTCCTCATGCTAAGCAGAGTGAGACGACGAGAGCCAGATCTGCCTTGGTGGACGCGTTCAACCTGGAAAGTCTGTAGCTTATACAGGCGGTATTATCCGGGAAGCAAAGTAGTGTGGCTTCACTGGATAGCCATGCTCGGAGCTGTTTTATTCTTCGTGGCGGGATGTTACCTTGAGTCCTTTCAGAGGCGTTAATGCCACAGCAATTCAATCTCGACTCTATTTCTATCGGCTCCGGGCTGTTCCTCATCGCCGGCCCGTGTGTCATCGAAAGCGAAGCGCACGCGTTGAAAATGGCCGAGGCCATCAGCGCGGTAGCGCGCAAGCTGCAAATTCCCTACATTTTCAAGGCATCGTATGACAAGGCAAACCGGACTTCGCTGCAAAGCTTTCGCGGACCTGGACTGGAAGAGGGCCTCCGCATCCTGGAAAAAGTAAAGAAAGAAGCCGGCGTGGCCGTGCTGACTGACGTCCATGAGGCCGTGGACGTGCCGGCGGTTGCAGAAGCCGTGGACGTTGTTCAGATTCCAGCCTTTCTTTGCCGCCAGACTGATCTGCTGGTGGCTGCTGCCAAACATGCCCGCGCCATCAACATCAAGAAGGGCCAGTTCGTTTCTCCGTGGGACATGCGGCACGCGGTGGAAAAAGTCCGCGAGTCCGGCAACAACAATATTTTCCTTACTGAGCGCGGCAGCTCTTTCGGCTACAACAACCTGGTGGTGGACATGCGCTCGCTGGCCATCATGCGGCAGTTTGCGCCGGTGGTGTTTGACGCGACGCACTCCGTGCAGTTGCCATCGTCCGGCGCGGGCGGCAAGGCCGTATCAGGCGGCCAGCCGGAGTATATCCCGCTGCTCTCGCGAGCAGCGGTGGCTGCGGGAGTGGACGGCATCTTTATGGAAGTGCATGACAATCCGGCGGAAGCCAAGTCTGACGGCGCCAACGCGCTGCCGCTGAGCAATCTGGAAGCGGTGTTAAATGAGCTGCTGGCAATCAGGAGTGCGTTGAAGCCGGCGAGATGACTTACCGTAAAGACGTAGCGGTGCTTCGTCTCTACCAGAAATTCTTCGTGGAACAATGAGCGCAGGCGGCTTCATAGCCGCCTGCATGGAACGCCCGACGGGGAAGAGGGACTTCGCTAGGGGCGCAGCCCTCCACCGCAAAAATCGGTCGAGCGCAGCCAACTTAAGATCGGTCGGGGCCGGTTTGCAGCCCGAGAGGCTCTAGCTTTTGCTTACCGCATCGGCTGGCCGGATTCGGTTTTCACCACTCCGGCTTTCTCCGCGCCGGCTGTTTCTTTGTCGTGCGTGGCGCTTTGGCGCTCCAGGAAGTCGATCAAACTATGCAATTCCTCGGGCGTCAGGCGCAGGTTGGGCATGTTGACCCCGTTGTATTTCTTATAGAGCGCCGTGGCGGTGGGATCTTTCTCGGCCAGGACCTTGTCCGGAGTGGAGATGAAGCGCGCAAGCCACCCGTGGTCGCGCACATTGGTCACGCCCAGAAGATCCGGGCCAATCTTGTCACCGTGACCGATGGTGTGGCACGCGGCACAGTGCGTGGTAAAGATGTAGCGGCCCTTGTCGCTGATATCGATCTTTGGCGCCTGCTCATAGCTGGCGCTGGCTTCCACGGGTTTGGAGTTCTTCCAACTATTGAGCCAGTTGCCAATCATGTTGGCCAGGAAAGCTGCATTGTCAGTGGCGGAATTGCGCAACCACTGGCCGCTAGGTTCATTGCCAACCAAGACCATTGGGGTGTGGCCGTCGCGATCATTCGGATCTGGTTCGCTGTAAAGGCCAAGTTTCTTGCTGATCAGGTCGATATCGGATTTCTTTCCGGTAAGGAAAGTCCACCCCGGCCCCACATGATATTTCTCCGCATACGCTTTGAGTACCTTGGGAGTGTCATGCGTGGGATCAATGCTGATGGAGTAAAAGAAAATGTCTTTGCCCACGCGGTCGCCCAGCTTCTTTTGCACCTGGAGAAGGCGCGCGGTTTCGAGCGGGCATGCGTCCACGCAATGGGTATAGATGAGGTCGATTACTACGCTCTTGCCCTTGAGCAAATCGTCGTAAAAGCGGACTTTGACACCATCCTGCGTGATCAGCGTTACATTGGGAAAATAGTCCGCGCCCCAGCGGGCGTTATCGGCCGCTGCGGGCTTAGGGCCTGCTAAATAGAGAATTGCGGTAAGAAAAATGGCGGTAATGACCGCGAAGCCCGCCTTGCGATTCCGTCGCATGATGCTGCTCCTTGCTTGTTCCCAGACTGCTTTCCTCGGAATTGAACTCAGGCTGGGCGGCCCCCGCTATGGGCCGCCAACCTGACTGTTCTGTTATGCCCGCCGAGTTAGAGCGCGGTGGGGGCTACGTCATCCGGTGCAACAAAGGTCACACCCTGAGGCGTTGCGATCGGTGTTGGAAGTGGCCGCAAGAAAGGCGTGCCTCCATCATCAATTTCCCAACGGACCAGCATGGCATTGTCCTCGTGCACTGTGTTGTGGCAGTGCTCCATGAACATTCCACCCCAGTCGCGGAACTGCATGGTGAGGGTTACGCTTCCACCCGGACGCAGACGATACACGTCCTTGCGGCCCTTCTCCCAGGCCGGAACGTTAGCGGCGCTACCGTTACGGGCCAGGATCTGGCCTTCTTCAAAGTGGATGTGGATTGGGTGGTCCCAACCGCCGCCACCGTTCTGCAGAGTCCAGACCTCGCGCGTGCCGAACCTCGGCGCCGCGGAAACGCGGCCGAAGCTGGCATTGAGCATTGGACCCTTGTCGGTTGCCACGCCCCATTGGCCTGGCTGATTGCCTGCACCAGTGGTGAATGCCGCCGGGTCATTCGCGGGAAGCGGTTGCGAAGCGCCGCTGCCAAACAGGAAAGTACGTTGCCTCGCCACGGGGATGCTGGATAGATCCGGGTTCGGGATCATGACAGCAGGCACCTGGCTCTGGTCAGGCTGGGCCGGGTTCCGCACAATGCGGAATTCCAGGAACTTCCCAACGCAAGGATCGGTGGACTGGCCGGAGAGCGCCTGGGCAATGGTCAGGTCAGCAGAGGGCTTCTTGCCATCCCGATGCTCGGCCGTATTCACCATCCAGACTTTGTCTCCGATGTTGTAACGGGAGAAATCAATGACCCAGTCATAACGCTCGGCAATGCCCTGCTCGTCGGAGATCGTTTGCACGACCGGCGAGGGCAGCAGGTTGCCGTCGTTTCCGATCTGGATCATCGGCGAACCGTCCGAGAGACCGTACTTAAAGAAGCGGGATACGCTGGCGTTCAGGATGCGGAAGCGGTACTTGCGGCGCTCCACCTCAAAGAACGGTTTGTAGGTCAGGTTCACGCACATCAGGTCGCCCAGGAAGCCGTCAAACTGGAAGATGTCCATGAAGAGCTGGCCGCTGGCGTCGAAGGCCTTCTCGTTGAACATCAGATTGACGTCATAATCCAGGTTGCCCCAGCCCTTCCCGTTTGAGGAACCGCTGGGCAGGCGCAGATTGACGCCGTCATTCACAGTTTCGTCACCACGATCGAGCGAGCTGTAGATGTTGAACATCGCAGCATTGCCCTTGTACACGTTCTGAGAAGTGAAGCTGAACATGTGGTCGTGGAACCAGTGCGTGCTCATGGTTTCGCGCCAGTCGCC
>Ga0209647_1001386_pt1 | contig 20737 bp, 16 predicted proteins | sample GraSoi_2013_60cm_FD_185827 | JGI IMG/M metagenome (GOLD analysis project Ga0209647, IMG submission 185827) | Grasslands soil microbial communities from the Angelo Coastal Reserve, California, USA - Sample 9_17_2013_60cm (SPAdes) (version 2) | ecosystem: Environmental > Terrestrial > Soil >... | reverse complement strand
ATAGTAAACGCCGCTGTGGATCACCCCGCTATTGTGTCCTGTCTGATGCCGAGCCACTCCCGCCTCTTTCTCCAGAACCAACACGCGCAACCGTGGGAACTTCTCCGTCGCTTGCATGGCAAACGAAAGCCCAACAATCCCTCCGCCAATCACCGCAATGTCATAGGTCATAATTAGCTGGTGTGGCGCGGACACTCTTCTCCGCGGCCCTTGACTCTGAGTGTGGGGGACGGGTGCCATCGCCCGTCCAAGCCGTGCGCAGCACGGCAGCCTCACCGAAGATGATCCTACCTCACTACTGCATCCCATCGTTGCGACGCAACCACAAGAAAGTGTGACGCAAGAAAAAGACGCAGACATGAGTCCACGCCTCGCCTAGCCCTGCTTGTGTGGGGACGGCCGCCCCCGGTCGTCCAAGCCGTGCGGAAGCACGGCAGTATTTCTGCGGCAGATTGCCCTACTGCACGATCAGCGTCACCACATCTCCATGCGCCGCCCCACCCGCCGCCGTAGCTGTCACCGTAATCTGCGAAGTCCCCACCCCCGTCGGTGTCTCCACACTCACCGTAGCCGATCCCGACTTTGTGGCATCGGCCGCCGCCGTGGCCGTCACGGTTCCCGTCGCCGGGTTCGGCACCACCGCCGGAGTCGTATACAGCCCCGTCGCGTCCACGGCACCATTCACGCTCCCGCCCGTGACCGCCCACGTTACGCTCTGGTTAGTCGAGTTATTAACTGTCGCGACGAATTGTCTCTGAGTAACTCCCGCTGGCCAGGAGTTACCCACCTCATCCGCAAACAAATTCGCCGACCCCGGACTCACCGTGACCGTCACCGGTGGCGGCGGCCCGCCACCACCGCCCGCGACCCCTCCGCAAGAAATCAGCGCCATCAATCCAAGCCCCAGGCAAATTCCAGCGACCCATCCGTAGGGACGCGGCTTGCCACGTCTCTTTCGCCCGACCCACACAATTCCCAACATCACCGCCCAACCGATCGTAAAGAACGGCAGAACGTGGAGACGGCTGCCTTCGCTCGAGTGTGTGTGTCGACGGGCGCCCTCGCCCGTCCAAACCGTGTGCCGCGGCCCCGACTGTGTTCCCGAATTCGGCCCCGCAGTGGCCATCGTCAAAGTAACGGCCGTAGTCCCCGCTCCCGCCACAATCGACGCCGGGCTAAACCCGCAACTAATCAACGCCGGCAGGTTCGCACACCCAAAACTGATGGCCGAGCTAAACGACCCGCCCCCCACCGGACTCGCCGAAAACGTATAGCTGGCACTCTGTCCGGCCAGCACTGCCACAGACGCATTCCCCGTATCTGTCCACGTGAAGTCGGGCGCTGCCGCCGTCACCGTCAACTCGAACGTCTGCGTCTTGGCCGAAGGCGCTCCAGCCGTCATCGCCGAAATCGTCACTGTAGTTGGACCCCCTGCCGGAGTCCCCGACCCAGCCTCCACCGTCAACGTGACCGTCACGGGCGAGGAAGACGTCGGACTCGCCGCATTCGATGGCGAGAACATGCAGGCCGCCCCCCCCGGAAGCCCTGCCGAGCAACTCAGTGTCACCGTCCCTGCAAAGCTTCCCGACGCCGTCACCTGGAACGTGCTCGTCCCCGACGTTCCGCCCTGCGCCACACTCAACGAATTCGGACTAGGCGCCGTCAAATTGAAGTCCACCACATGCAGCGTAACCGGCGCGTCGTGCGTAATCGCGTTTCCGTCCGTCCCCACCGCGTGTGCGTTGAAACTGTAATCGCCGACACTCCCGCCCGCCGTTAGCGTGTACGTTGCTGTCGGCGTTATATGTGTCGGCTGCAGCGTGCAGGTCGCCGGCGCCGCGCCCGTGCAATTCAAGTTCACCGGGCTGGCATACCCGCTCTTCGCCGTCAGCGCGCCGTCAAATGTGGCCGTTTGTGTCGGAAACACCGTCTGCGGCGAATTCGAAATTACATTCGTGTAATTTGGCGACGCAACCAGTGCGTAGTTCCAAATGCCTCGCCCATACGTCGATGCCACCAGCGTCTTCGTGCCCGCATCAGGATTGAAAAGTCGCAGCGCCGTTACCGGAGCCTCCGGCAGAAATCCCGAGACACCCGGCCCAGGCGCCGGACCGACTTCAATCCAACTCGCAGCTGTCGTCGAACTGCCAAAAACGCCAACGTCGGTTCCCGCGTAAACCAGTCCCGCTTGCGAATCTACCAGCAACGCATCCACCGGAGTGTCCGGCAGGCCCGTGGGTCCTGTAGACGTCCAGTCCGTCCAACTCATGCCGGCATTTACCGTCTTCCACACATGCGACGTTGGGAACGACGGTGTGCTGAATCCCATGATCCCGACATACGCCGTCTTGCCCGTCGCATCGGACTTGTCCATCGCGACCGACGAAATCGCATACCCGTTCGGATTTACATTCTGTGTCACATTCGTCATCAGACTGACGCCGGCGTTGGATGTGACCCAAACTTCGCCGCCCGGCTTTCCGCTTAGCGGCCCATATCCGTTGGTCACCGCATACACCACCGTCGAATTGTTGTTCGTGTCCTTTGAACCACCCGCTGCCAGCGCGTTCACCAGGTTGATCTCTCCACCCGTGCATACGCCCGTTCCCAACGTGTCGAAGTCATTGCTGAGCTGCAGCGGAGCGGTTCCACTCGTGCTGATCCGCCACACCCGGCAGGTTCCCACCAGCATTTCACTCGCATTCTGCGGGTCCAGAATGTACGGAGTGTAGAAAGCTCCCTGATCTCCGCCGAGATTGGCCGGGCTGACGACCTCGAAAAATCCGGCGTCGTTACAAGCCGCTCCCAACTCACACTTCAGAATCGTGAGATACGGATTCGCCGCAAACCACTCGTTGGGATTCGTCGGATTGATCGCATTGAATCCGCCATCTCCGCCGAGCGCGTTCTGCCACGTGCTGTTGCCGGTCGCGCTGCTGGTTTTAGGGGCGCCGTTGTCCTGCGTTCCCCCCAACAAAATATCCGCGTTGGAGGGGTGCACCGAGAACGATACGAATTCCGTCATCGACCCCAGACTCTCGCTAAGGCTGTCAAACTGATTCGTCCCTGTGCAACTTCCCGTGTTCAGCCCCGCATAACCATCAAGCGTGCGGCTGATTCCACCGTCATGTGCGAAGTAGCCCACCGCTTTGCCACTCGCAATCAAGAAGGCCAGTCCGTGCTGGTCCGGATGCACATGCGCTGGCGCTCCCAGCGGTCCCGGATTGCACCCATACACATGAGTTAGGTTGATCCAGTCGCCTTGCGTGCAGTTTGCGCCCACCGACGCAATCGTGCACTTGTAAAGATTGATTGCGCCTGTGTAGACGTCCGTCCCCGCTGCGTTGGGGATCGCCGCTATCTGCAGGTTGTACCAACCCTGCTCCACTCCGCAGCCGCTGTTTGGCCCAAACGCGCTGTCACCGCAGTTCGTGATCCCGTTGTCCGGAATCGCTGTCCAGCTAGTTCCGCCGTTAGTCGATCGCCAGATGCCTTCGTCGATGGCCGCCGGATTTCCATTGTTGTCCGGCTGCACATCGACAACCCACACAAACATTTCGTTGCGTCCCGGCACCACCGCGAACTCGCCGCGATAAATCAGGCAACTCAGTGCGTTCGAAACCGCCGGGCAGAGCCCGGATGCAAGACCCGCGCCAGGTTGCGTGTTCAACCGCGTGAAATGCTGGCCATCGGTCGACGAGTACAGTCCATGACGCCGGATAGAAGCGTAGAAAGCTCCCTGGCTCTGGTTGTAAATTACTGCTGTAGCCGAAGCAGGGGCCGCCGCACCGTCCGACAGGATTACGCGGTTCCAAGTCATTCCGCCGTCCTGCGAGTAGTAAAGTCCGCGCGCCGTCGAATTCCCGTCCTCCTCCCGGCCAACGTATAAGCCGTTGTCGCCAGCCGTCGCCGCGACAACCAGATTCGGATTCGCCGTGCTGAACGCGATTTTGCTGAACCCAATTCCTAAAAAAGATTGCCCCGTTCCCAAGCTCTGGATCTGCGTCCACGTGGCACCTCCATCTGCCGAACGCAGAATGCCCAACCCGTAATAAGAATCGCCCGAACTATTTGTCTCACCGGTTCCGACCAGAATGACGCTGCTGTTTCCCGGCTGCAAAGCAATCGCCCCCACCGCCAGCGTCGGCTGATCGTCAATCAAAGCCTGCCAGGTAACAAAAGCAGGATCGGAATTCTGACTGCCCGCGTTAGTGGATTTCCAAAGCCCGCCATAAGCGCCGCCCAGCAGCACCGTGTTTCCCGTCGTGTCCGCAGGATCGATCACTAGCGAAGTAGCTCGTCCCGAAACCCAGTTGTAATCCTGCCCTCCATCTCCCGTAGCATCAGAAGCCAGCGGAGCCGGCCCCAAAGGCGTCCACACAGTAGAACCCGCCAGAAAAGCGGGTGCCCCATCCAGGCTCTGCTTGAGTGGGTGCGTCGCGCGCTCCGCCCGCATCGTCATCTTCTGTTGGTAAGCCCGAAACCGCAGCCCCGCCGCCGATTCCCACCCAGGCACACTCCGCCCCCGCTGATTCCAGTTCCACTCCAATCGATCCCGCAGATACGGACGATCTCCGCTGTTCTCGCGAACAGCAGAGTGAGTTGTCTTATTGTCAGATTCCTGACCAAAGGCCCTGCCTGAAAACCAGCTGAAAAGAGAATCGGAAGCCCCACCGAAAATAACGAAGAAAACAATAAGAGAAAAGCGCAAATCACGGCTGGCCATTTGAAACGCAACTCTGGCGCTGGCGCGACGCAGCGCTCAAGTAGAGTCTCAACGATTACAAGGAGATTTCCACGTCCACGAAAGACCCCCCAACCTTGGTAGCCCGCGTCTTTGGAGCCGAGAACTGATAGCTGACAGCTGAGAGCTGACAGCTGACCGCCGAAAGCCGCCTCTTCCGCTATACTAATCAAGCATGTCCGTGATCAAAAACATCAGCGCCATAGCCCAGGGGATGACCATCACCCTGAAGGAAATGTTTCAGCCAACCATCGTGGAGAACTATCCCGACGGTCCCGGCCCGCTGAAAGGCGCAAAGTTTCAGGAACGCTTTCGCGGCATGCATGTCCTGCAGCGCGACGAAAATGGACTGGAAAAGTGTGTAGCCTGTTTCCTCTGCGCCGCCGCCTGCCCCGCGAACTGCATCTACATCGAAGCCGCGGAAAACACCGCCGAAACCAGGGTCTCAGGCGCTGAACGCTACGCCCGCGTCTACAACATCGACTATAATCGATGTATATTTTGTGGATACTGTGTGGAGGCTTGTCCGACTGATGCAATTACGCACGGGCATGGATTCGAGCTGGCGACTTTCAATGCCAGCAATCTGATCTATCGCAAAGAACAGATGCTGGCGCCGGCCCCGGCGCATATGGGAGCCAATCAGGTGTTTGCGCAATCAGAAACGGATGCGGGCGTGATGGGAAGTTAGCAAGCTTCAAGATTTCTTACCAAACGCCGGTCCCCAGCGGGGCCGGCGTTGTTGTATACGGATGTTGGTCGCTAGTCATTCTCCGTAGATATTGCTGTCATGCCCTGAGAACCGAGTCTTCTGAGTCGAGCATCTTCTGGCCCCAACGGATTTTCAACGTTATCACGATTACTTAGTAATTACACAAGTCAGAGCTTGGACATACTGCCAATCGCTATAATTAAAGAAGCATATTTTGCAGCAACGTCGCAAAGTTAAGGCAAAAGTTAAGGTCCGAATCGAAGGCTGCCTAAGGTCATCAAAAAGACATGACGAGAGCCCGCCAACATCCCCTGGAAAAGATCCTCGAGAGTCGAATTGCCATCATCGATGGAGCGATGGGCACGACCATCCGCACTTATGGAATGACGGAAGCGGACATTCGCGGGGAGCGATTTAGGGACTCGACGAAGAGCCTGCTGAACAACGGCGACCTCTTCTCGCTGACCAAGCCAGAAATGATCGGCGATATTCATCGGCGATTTCTCGAGGCAGGGGCGGACATCATCGAGACCAATACCTTCGGGGCAACCAGCATTACCCAGAGCGAATTCTTTGTCGAAGATCCGCGGGAACGGGGCGGCCGGAAGGATCCAGCGTTCTACCAAAAGATCGTCGAAGACCCGTTTCTCGGCAGGCTGGCCTGGGATATCAATGAGCAATCGGCGCGGCAGTGCCGCGAATGGGCCGATCGTCTGGGCACCGCAACCTCCCGTCAACGATTCGTGGCTGGGGCGATCGGGCCGCTGACGGTGTCACTGTCGAACTCGCCCGATGCCGATGACCCAAGCTTTCGGGTGATCACCTTCGATCAGGTCAAAGCCGCCTATACGCAGCAGGTGCGCGCACTCATTGCCGGCGGCGTAGATCTGCTGCTGGTCGAGACGATCTTCGACTCCCTGAACGCGAAGGCAGCCCTAGTCGCCATCCGTGAGGTGTTCGACGAGGATGGCAAAGACCTGCCGGTGATGATCTCGGCGGCGGTGGGGCGCGGCGGCGAGACTATGATATCGGCGCAGACGACGGAGGCATTCTGGAACGCGGTGCGGCACGTGAAGCCTCTCTCCGTGGGTCTCAATTGCTCGCTCGGTCCCGATCTGATGTACCCGTTCCTGGAGGAACTCTCCGAGAAGGCGGACGCGGCTATCTCCTGCTACCCAAACGCCGGTTTGCCGAATCCGCTGTCGGAAACCGGTTTCGATCTGGGACCGCAAGATATGGCCCGCTATCTGCGCGACTTCGCGCGGGGAGGGTTGATTAACATTGCCGGCGGTTGCTGTGGGAACACGCCCGAGCACATCGCGGCGATCGCCAAAGCCCTCGAAGGCCAGCCTCCTCGAAAGTATGGGACTCAGCCTCGCGCCGAGTCCTACGCCCTCCAAAGCGAGAGCAAAGAGTGAGCATTCCCTCGAGCACAACTGTGCCCGAGACGACGCGCACAAAGCCGCTTCGTCTCTCGGGTTCACAGCCATTCACCCAGCAGCCCGGTGTCTACATCATGATCGGTGAGCGGACCAATGTGGCCGGTTCGCCGAAGTTCGCCAAACTGATCAAGGCGGGCAAATATGAGGAAGCGGTAAGCGTCGCTCGGCAGCAGGTCGAGAACGGAGCGAATGTCCTCGACATATGCATGGACGAAGGCATGATCGACGGCGTCACCGCAATGACCCGCTTTCTGCAATTGCTGGGGAGTGAGCCCGAAGTTGCAAAGGTGCCGTTTATGGTGGACTCCTCGAAATGGGAGGTCATCGAGGCGGGGCTGAAGTGCCTGCAGGGCAAGGGCATCGTCAATTCGATTTCGCTGAAAGAGGGCGAAGAAAAGTTTCGCAAGCACGCCGCCACCGTCCTCAAATATGGCGCGGCGGTGGTGGTGATGGCGTTCGACGAGCGGGGCCAGGCAGCCACCTACGAGGACAAGATCCGCGTCTGCGAGCGGGCTTACAGAATACTCGTCGACGAAGTCGGTTTTCCGCCAGAAGACATCATCTTCGACCCAAATATCCTCACCGTCGCCACCGGCATGGAGGAGCACAACAACTACGCGGTTGACTTCATCAACGCCACGCGCTGGATCAAAGCCAACCTGCCGCACGCCAAGGTCAGCGGTGGCGTCTCCAACATCTCGTTCAGCTTTCGAGGCAACAACAAGGTGCGCGAGGCCATGCACTCCGCATTTCTTTATCACGCTATTACGGCGGGCATGGACATGGGCATCGTGAATGCCGGGATGCTTGAGGTCTATGAAGAGATAGAGCCCGAACTTAAAGTGTTGGTTGAGGATGTTCTTCTAAATCGCCGTCCCGATGCGACCGAGCGGCTGGTGGATTACGGCGAGAAACTGAAGGGCCTCAGCCATGCAGTAAGTGAAAAGAAGTCGGAGGAGTGGCGCAGCGGCACGGTCGAGGAGCGCCTTTCCCACGCGCTGGTCAAGGGGATCGACACCTATATTGAACTCGACGCCGAGGAAGCGCGCGTCAAACTTGGCCGCCCTCTATTAGTTATCGAAGGCCCGCTGATGGACGGAATGAGTGTCGTCGGTGATTTGTTCGGAGCAGGGAAGATGTTCCTGCCGCAAGTAGTCAAGTCTGCCCGCGTGATGAAGAAGGCGGTGGCGCACCTAACGCCGTTCATGGAGGCCGAGAAAGTTGCGATGGCTGCCGCTGGCGAGGTGGTCAAAGCTCAGGGAAAAATCGTACTTGCGACGGTCAAGGGCGACGTTCACGATATTGGAAAGAATATCGTTGGCGTGGTGCTCGCGTGCAATAACTATGAAGTGGTCGACATGGGGGTGATGGTCCCCTGCGAAAAGATCCTCGAACGCGCCAAGGCGGAAAAGGCGGACATGATCGGCCTCAGTGGCTTGATCACTCCGTCTCTTGACGAGATGGTTCACGTGGCCCGCGAGATGGAGCGTCAGGGCTTCAAATTGCCACTGCTCATCGGCGGAGCAACGACGAGCCGGGCGCACACCGCTGTCAAGATTGCGCCGCATTACAGCGAACCGGTGGTCCACGTGCTGGATGCCAGCCGGGCGGTACCGGTGACGACCAGCCTTCTCAGCGATGATGGCAAGTCGGCGTTCGTAACGCAGCATCGCGCCGACTACGAGGCGCTTCGCAAGGCGCACTCCGCGCCGCGCCTGACCGTCGTCTCCCTGGAAACCGCTCGCGCGAGACGGACTCCGATTGAGTGGCGTGCCGAAGACCTGCCGAAGCCTGCGTTTACCGGCGTGCGCGTGCTGGACAATTTCCCGCTGGCAACCCTGCGCGACTTCATCGACTGGACGCCGTTTTTCCACACATGGGGGCTCAAGGGCGTTTACCCCCGTATTCTTGACCACGAGAGACAAGGTGCGCAGGCACGTCAGATCTTCACCGAAGCCAACGTTCTTCTGGATATCATCATCGAGAAGAAGTTGATTACGGCGCGGGGCGTGTATGGCTTGTTTCCCGCCAACGCCGTGGGCGACGATGTCGAACTGTACACCGACAGCGCGCGCGAAAAAGTGCTCGAACGATTTCACTTCCTCCGTCAGCAATCAAATAAGGAAGGGAGCGAGCCGTGCCGGTCTCTTGCTGACTTCATCGCGCCCAAGGAAACTGGGCTGCCCGATCACATCGGTGCTTTCGCAGTGACCAGCGGGATCGGCCTGAAGGAGCTATGCGATCGGTTCAGGTCTGAGAACGACGACTACAACGCGATCATGGCGGAGGCCATTGCCGACCGCCTCGCAGAAGCTTTTGCCGAATGCCTGCACAAACGAGTCCGCGATGAATGGGGTTACGGTTGTGAAGAAGGCCTGAGCAACGCTGATCTCATCCAGGAGAAGTACCGGGGGATCAGGCCGGCTGCGGGTTACCCGGCGTGTCCGGATCACACGGAGAAGGGTCCACTGTGGTGTTTGCTCGATGTGCAGGCGAACACCGGAATGCTGATCACTGAGTCGTTTGCGATGTGGCCTGGTTCAAGCGTGAGTGGACTCTACTTCGCCCACCCGGAATCACGATATTTCAGCCTCGGCAAGATCGACCGTGATCAAGTCGCCGACTACAGCAAACGCAAAGGGTTGAGCGTGGCAGAGATCGAGCGATGGCTCGGGCAAAACCTGAACTACGACCCAGGGGAATAGCTCTGCTTCATCCGGAAGAGAACGTTCTGGAGCCGGAGCAAAGCACGTCGGCGATTGTGGTGCATCATCCCGGGGGCGAAGTGTTTTGTAGTGAGAGAGAGAGTGTGTTCGCCAGTATAGGTTTTGTGCCGCAAAGGACAGCCGCTCCGAAACCCGCGATCATTTCAACCCGCTCGCGCACCGCGCCCTTTCGCGTGCGCGCCCCCCTTCGCTTCGCCGAGGGCCGCACGCACCATGTAACCTGATCGCGTCATGCCCGCCGCCTCGGCCAGCGCATCGATTCTTTCAATCTGGCTCTCCCGCGCGGTGATGTTAACGCGCACCGTTGCATCGGGAGCGTCCACGCTCACCATGAAGGCGATGGCTCCGTGCTTGGCCGCGTCCTTCGCGATTTCGTCGAGATTCGACGGCTCCGGCACTGCGTCTCCGTCCTCGATCATGCCCTGGATATGGAGCGCTAGTGCCTCCGCCGCCATACGGCTCGCTTCATCGAGCGTCTTTCCGGCGGTGATGCAGCCCGGAAAATCGGGAAAGCTGACGCCGTAATCCGAATCCCGGTCTTTATGAAGATAGGCGATATATTCCATGAGTTCGCTCCTTTGTTCCCTTGCTCTGGGTGGATCACCTCAGGTTGATCCCCGCCTGCTTCTCGATACTCTTGAGGGTGCCTATCGGGATGTCCCGGTTCGGGTGTGGCACCGTCACCCTCCCCTTTTTCGTTGGGTGTTTGAATTGCTTGTGGCTTCCGACCTGATTCACCTCGTACCAGCCGTCTTTCTGTAGCCGCTTTATGAGGTCCCGGCTGTGCATGTCTTCAAACGTTCTCTATACGAGAACAATACACACGTTATACACACCAGTCAAGATAAAAATACACACTTCCCCACACTGGTCAAAAGGGGCATAACCTTCTCAAATGATGACAGCTCGGGGCCAGCCGATTTACTGTAGGTCAGGAGCTTTTTCATGAAAGGCGCTTTGAACCTTTTTCTGAGCTTTCTGACCCTAGCAACAATCGGCCCGCTCTTTCTCTCCACCACATTCTCGACGAGAGCATACGCCGCCGCCGGCGAGGCCATAGCTTCACGTACCGCTGAGATCGACGGCGTCAAGCTGCATTATCTGACCGCCGGCCACGGCCCATCGCTCATCCTGCTGCACGGCTACGCAGAAACCTCGCTGATGTGGAAGCCGATTATCCCAGTACTGGCCGCGCGATTTACGGTAATTGCGCCAGACCTGCCCGGCATCGGCGACTCGGCGATTCCGAACGACGGTCTGGACATGAAGACGGCCGCCATCCGCATGCATGCGCTTGCCCGCTCGCTGGGCGTCCAGCAAGCGGAGGTCGTAGGCCACGACATCGGACTGATGGTTGCCTATGCCTACGCCGCGCAATTTCCTGCGGAAGTGACGAAGCTGGTGGTGATGGATGCGTTCCTCCCGGGTGTGAGTGGTTGGGAGGCCATCTACAACGACCCGAATATCTGGCATTTCCGATTTCACGGGCCGACTCCCGAAGCTCTGGTTCAAGGCAGGGAACGTCTCTTCTTCGAGTATTTCTGGAATGACCTCGCAGCCGACAAGACCCGTTCAATCCCGGAATCGGATCGCAAAGCCTACACAGCGGCCTATTCCCGGCCCGGACGCATGCGCGCAGGATGGGCCTACTTCGTGTCGTTCCAGCAGGCCGCAAAGGATTTCGCTCAGCTCTCTCAGACCAAGCTCACCATGCCGGTCCTCGTGATCGGCGGTGAGAAGTCGCTGGGTGACGCGCTGGCCCAGCAGATGAAGCAAGTCGCGTCGGACGTGACGGTTGTCGTGCTGAAGGACACCGGGCATTGGGTGCTGGAAGAACGGCCCAAGGAGACGACGGAAGCCCTGATGAAGTTTCTGTAAGTCGCCCTACAATTTTTCCACCGCACATGGAGTCGGCCCACTCCTTGCGGTCTCATCGCAGGGAGTTGGTGCGAGCGCCATCACCTCTTTAGCGTCCCACCCCTGCCCACTATCTCCCCATGCCCAGGTCGTTAAATCCCGCAAGGTTGGGACTTTTCGTTATTTCTTGCCGCTGGGATCGTCCGCGAGATTGATGTAATTAAACTTCACCGGCGACATGCCGTGTATCTGAATCACAGTCTCGCCCGATGCCATGGCGTAATGATGCATGCTCGGATCCAGGTAAGCGAAACTGCCCGCTCCGAAGCTCATCATTTTGCTGGCGTCAAATTGGTCGCCCATTCCAACTTTCAAGGCGCCTGAGACAACAGTTACATTCTCCCGGTTGGGATGAGTGTGGGGGGCGACCTTGTAGCCATCGGGCATCTTGAGACGAATCGTGAAGTCTCCCGATGAAGCCATTGGGTCGCCTTCCAAAACGGCTAGCTGCGCCCCGGGCGGCAGAAAGGGTGGCGTAGGCCCGAACTTGACTTGATCCGGCGTAAAAGCGTTCTGAGCATGCATCGGTTGCGCAATGAAGAGCACGGTTGTTAAGAATGTAGCGAGAGCAACAGCCTGAAAGGATGGTTTCATGGAATGCCTCCGAACTGCCGCAGCATGATACCAGCAGCCAGCCCTCAGCTCCAACCCGCCAGGACGGACGCGTGCGCCCGTCCCCACACGACAAGTCCCCGCGCATTATTTGTGGTTGTCGGCGGTTTGCGCCTCAGCGCGAGGAGTCATGGAAACCACCACGTACTCACGCTCTTTGTCGTCGAGGTCTTCGACCCGAAGCTTCATGTGGTCCTTCTCGATGCGGAACTGTGCCTTTTCTCCGACCGGCAGAAGCGCGGGGTGTTTGTCGTCCTTGGGACGAATGCGATAGATGATGCGATCGGTCTGCAAGAGATACTCCTGGCAGAGCAGGGTATGCATTTTCTGATGAGCGGAGTCGGTGCCGATGATCTCTCCGGTTAGACTCTTGGCGCTCTTCTGGTCAGTGCCGCACTCGACCGAATCCATCTGAAGGAGCGTGCCGGACTGTGGGGCGCGCTGGTCGCGGGCATAGGCAAAAGACGCGCAAAGCAGGGTGAACAAAGCGATTCGTTTCATGGGCCTCCTCACGGGGATTTCGTGATTAAACCTGATCGGGGGAGAGCGGGAAATGTTACGAAAGTATTGAGACGGTTAAGACTGTATCAAACCCTATTCTTGAAACCCCGGCCAGAAACAGTTAACTTGTCGGCATGGCACGAAAATTCAAAGACTTGACAGAGCGCGAAATTCTGGCGCTAGCGGTCTCACTGGAAGAGGAAGACGGACGGGTATTTGCGGATTTTGCCGAGGGGTTGCGGGAGACGTATCCGGCGACGGCAAAACTGTTTGACGACATGGGGGCGGAGGAGTCGGAACACCGCGCGATGCTAATCGAAACCTATCGAGCGCGGTTTGGAGAACACATTCCCTTGATCCGGCGCGAGGACGTGAAGGGCTTCGCGCCCCGAAAATCTTACTGGCTCACGCGTCCACTGAAGATTGCCGATGTGCGGAAGCAAGCCGAACTGATGGAACTGGAGACGCGCCAGTTTTATCAGAAGGCGATCGGGCAGGTGACGGATGTCGGGATCCGGAAGCTGCTTGGCGATCTAGAGGAGATTGAGCGAAAGCATCAGGTCACGGCGGGCGCGATGCAAGAAAGCATTCCGATGACCGTGAAGAAAACGGAGGACGAAGCGCAGCGCCGGCTGTTCGTGCTGCAAATCGTGCAGCCCGGCCTCGCGGGGCTGATGGATGGTTCGGTATCGACGCTGGCTCCTGTATTCGCGGCCGCGTTTGCGACGAAGAGCAGCAATGACGCATTTCTAGTGGGCCTCGCGGCATCGATTGGGGCGGGAATCTCGATGGCGTTTGCGGAAGCGCTGTCGGATGACGGATCGATGACGGGCAGGGGACGTCCGATGCTGCGCGGTGCGGTGACGGGATTGATGACGGCGGCGGGCGGGATTGGCCATACTCTTCCGTTCCTGATTAAAGATTTCCATGTCGCGTTTACGGCAGCAGTAATTGTGGTGGCGATGGAGTTGGCGACGATTGCCTGGATTCGGAATCGGTATATGGATACTCCGCTTCTCTCTGCGGCGTTTCAGGTAGTAGTGGGCGGAGTGCTGGTTTTTGCCGTCGGGATATGGATTGGGAGTTCGTGAGGGAATCGGTAATTGGGTGATTTGTAATTTTGGTGATTACAAGTCGGCTGCGTTTCACGTGAGGTACCACCAACTAACCTCTTTCGGCCCGCGCCGCGGTGTTTTCAGCAGAACTTGATGGGATCCCTTCCTGTGGAAATGTGCTCGTTTATTATCTTGACATATTCTCGGAATGCGCTAAAACCCCGCTGATTCGGCGTAGGCCACTACGCTTCCCTGAAGTGCCTCACCTGAGTTAGACCACTAGGGTTAGATAGCACAGCTCGTGCACGGTTAAAAACAATCTCACCAAAACTCCTAGGAGGATCAATATGAACTACAGAAAGATCGCAATGGCGCTTGCAATGAGCGCGCTTTTCAATCTCGCAACTGTTGCCAACGCGCAAAAAGACGCGCGTTCGTTGGGCACTTCCAAGTCGGGCTTTAGTCCTGCCGTCACAAAGCAAATCGATAACGGGGTTACTTATCTCACAGCTCTTTACACCAACGCGTCCTATGGTACTGGCGGCGTTGCCTTGCGTAACCGGTTAACGGGCGCGATCCACATCAGCGGTGTTTCCGGCCCAACGCAAGCGGCCTGGCTCTACTGGGCGGTGCTCTTGCAAAATCCTACGGCAACCCAAGTCGCGAGAGTGGGGCACGTGACAATAGCTCGCCAATTTCCGACGGGCGCTCCGCTTCCAAGCTCGACAACACTCAACGGTACATTGATCGCGGTCGGTGGTGATCCGTGCTGGGGAAGCACAGGAACTTACGTTTTCAGGGCGCAGGTGCCCAACACCATCGCAACCGGTAACGGTCTCTACAAGGTCATTCTTCGCGGCGCTACCGGCCTTACTGACGGAGAAGATCCATGGGATTTCAATGTAGTATTCCCGCTTTTCGAAGGTGCTTCGCTCGTTGTTGTCGGTACAGGCACCGCCAATGTCGGGCTGCTGGATGGTCAAGCCGGAACCACCTTCGTCGGCACAACATTTTCCAATTACTACCAGTTGCCGGCGACCACCGCTTCCGGAAGTAGAGTTTTGCTTGACAACTTCGGTTACGACGGACAGATCGGGGCCAGCCGCAGCATCTTTTCCCCAACTTCAAACGAGACCAGCTCCGTATCTGGATACCCGAGCCTTACTTTCGTCCAGGTGGCCGGGCCGGGCGGGGAAACAAGCAACAGCGACTGGGACGGCAGTTCCGGCTGGCCGCTGCCACAACTTTGGGATGACACGGGCTATGACATCAGTAATGCGTTTGCGGCAGGAGACACCTTTGTATTGGTGAATTACACTTCGGGTAACGACTGCATAGGTACAGTCGGCGCTGTTATTTCGGTTCAGTGATCGACACACGCCGCGAACCAGAAGCAACGAGGACCCGAGCAGAGACTCAAGTTACGGCATCCTAACCGTGACAGATCGTGGGTCGGAAGTCGCCTGTATCCTGCCTTGGGATGTTTGAGGATCATCCCCAAAGCGCAGGGAGCAGGCCACCAACCGGGCGGGGCAGGTTCTCTGCCCCGCCGCAACTCTGCGGCGTGCAGAGCCCTTTCGCAAGAACCAAGAAACCTACCCTCGACGAGATCGCCTGGGTCGTTCAAGGCAGTGCGCCCGGAATACGCGCGAGAACTGAGTAGAAAAACTCTGCGTCCCCGCGGTCTTGCCGGTGATCTATTTCCCATGGAAGCCACGGTTCGTCCTCCCGCATGGAAGACCTTGCTGGCCTTCGCCATTATTTATTTCGTCTGGGGCTCGACCTTCCTCGCCATTCGCGTAGGCGTGCGTGAGGTCCCGCCCTTTCTTCTCGCCAGCATGCGTTTCTTCGTTGCTGGTGCCGCGCTCTTCGCATGGATGCGCCTGAAGGGTACGCCGTCCCCATCCCGCCGTGAGTGGATGGCCATTTCGTTTCTCGCAGTCTGTATCTTTGTGGTCGATTACGGCCTGTTGTTCTGGGCCGAACAACGTGTGCCTTCGGGAATTGCCGCCGTCATGATGGCAACCATCCCGGTCTTCATGGCGCTTTCGGAGATCCTTTTTCTGCGTACGCAGCGCCTTACGCTTCGACTGGCGCTGGCTCTTTTAGTCGGGATCGGCGGTGTGTCGGTTCTGGTGAGCCGCTCCGTGAGCCTCAGTCTTGGCGAAGTCCCCATCGATCCTCGCGGTGCGGTCGCGCTCGTAATCGCTGCGATTAGCTGGTCGATTGCTTCGGTCGTCACCCGCAAGCTCCCGCTGCCCGCATCAAAGGTCATGAGTTCCGGAGCGCAGATGCTGGTAGGCGGAATTATGCTCGCGCTGGCAGCCGCAATTCTGGGCGAGGTCCGCAAATTTAACGTTCCAGCAGTCTCGCGCGGCGCCTGGTTTGCCCTTGCATACTTGATTGTTGCCGGCTCCATCGTTGGATTTACTGCCTACGTCTGGCTTATCCATCACGAATCGCCAACCAAAGTTGGCACCTACGCGTACGTCAACCCGGTAGTGGCAGTGATCGTCGGATATTTCCTTGGTGGCGAGACGATTGGTCCGAGAACTCTGCTTGGAACTCTCTTGGTCCTAGTCAGCGTTGTCGTGATTACGACCACCCGCTCCCCGAAGCCTGGCCACGTCCCAGTTGTCAAAGAACTTCAGGAAAAACTCGCCAAGCCGTAGCCCGCGCAAGCAATCGGAAAGCGGATGGCTTGTCTCGTCGTCCGTTCTTCAGACCGTTCCCGGATGCAATCATTTCACTGGTTTTAAGATGCGCTCAATCTGTTGGATATGGTTGAGGTCATGGCCGGCTACCATCCGGACCATGTGCTCGATCGATTCCTGCCCGCGCTCGGCATGCTGCCCATAGTGCTTCCACTGATCGGGCGTCAGCGACTTGAGGAGCGCGAGGTTCGCTTCACGCACGACGCGGCGCAGTTCGATGGATTTGCCGGGATCGCGTTTGTAGTAATGTCCGGTCGTGACCCAGGCATTCTGATCGTAGGCTTGGACGGGCGTTCCCGGCGCTCCGAGGATCGCGCGCATGCGCCATCCAATTGCGATTTCGACGTCGGCGAGGTGAGCGAGGATTTCAGAGACAGACCATTTGTCAGGCGCGGGGCGCTTGCGGAGTTTGGCCGTCGAGACGCCTTTGATCAGTCGATCAAGTTTTTGTGTGGTGGCGGATTGCACCTTGAGCGGGTCCTGTCCCTGAGCGTTGGCCAGGATGCGTTCCGTGTATTGTTGAGCGGTTTCCGACATTGAAGGTCTCCTTTTGCGGTGCCCAGCCCCGAGGCGGCGTCTGATTTCTAGCGAGTCTGGACGGCAAAAACCCGCGAATGACCGGTGGTCAAAATAGACAAGACTCTAGTTGAAGAAGCTAACGAAAGCTCATTGTAAAAGCCATTGAAAAATGGTTTACGAGTGCTGTATTGTTCGTTGACCGAGGGTCAAGTGAATTTGGGAGGCGTTGGGCCATGGAAGGAATTGCGAGCAGTCTGGCGAAGCCGGCGCAAATGCGACGGGACGGGAAGCCGCGTCCGCGCTCGGAAGCGAAACGAGCGCGAATTGTAGAGGTTGCAATCCGGCATTTTGCCGAGCGGGGATATAGCGCGGCGCGGGTGGAAGATATCGCGGCCCAGCTAGCCATTGCAAAAGGATCCGTGTTCCAGCATTTCAAGAGCAAGGACGGATTGTTCTTCGAGGCCTACAAAAAGGCCGTACAGTCGTTTCCAAAGTATATGCAGGCTCCAGCGGCTGTCCAGGAGCGGGGATTTTTTGAACTGCTGCGCTACTGGCTGGGACGCACCGAGAACATGGTGCGGGATAACTGGTCGTCATACCGAATCTATCTGGTTGGTAATTATGGGACGGATCTTTCGCTGCGCAGGGAGATCAACCGCTTTTTGGTGGCGGAGGATCCTTACGGATGGCGTGACTTTGTGAGCTTCGGAGTCAAGCGGGGAGAGTTACGGTCGGATCTCGATGTGGACATGATCGGATCAATCCTCGAGTGGACCATGGACCGCTTCCAGGACGCGTTGCTGACGGAGGAGTTGGATCCGGGACTGTTTCGGAAGTCGGGACCGGTACCGGAGGAGAAAGAAGCGCGAATCGAACAATTTGTGGAATTGTTGCAGCGCGCAATTGGGTCGGAGAAAGTACAACTAACCGGGAAGAAAGCTTAAGGGATGGCATGAGCACAAGCACAAGCATAGAGCAGATTGTTGCAAGTTATGACGACGCAGCGCCGTTGGCGGAAGCGTCGACGATTCCGGCGCCATGGTACGTCGATGCCCGAATTGCGGAACTGGAACGGCAGACGGTTTTCTCGCGCACCTGGCAGGTGATGGGGCGAGTGGATCAGGTGGAAAAGCCCGGACAGTTTGTGACGGCGACCGTGGCCGGAGAGCCGCTGGTAGCGGTACGCGGCAATGATGGCGTGTTGCGGGCGTTTTACAACGTGTGCCGGCACCACGCCGCGGCGGTGGTGACGGAGCCGTGCGGGCAGGCGTCGATTTTGCATTGTCCTTATCACGGCTGGAATTACGGCCTGGATGGAACGCTCAAGGGGATGCCGGAATTCGACGGTGTGAAGAACTTCGAGCGCAAGAACAATGGGCTCATCCCGGTGAGGGTGGAGACGTGGGAGCAATTTGTCTTCGTGAATCTGGATGCGGACGCAGCCCCGCTCGCAACGTTTCTCGGTGGGTTGGTCAAGCGGACAGCCCCGCTCGGATTGAGTAAATTGCATTACTTTACAAGTAAGACGTACGACATCCACTGTAACTGGAAGGTGTTTGTGGATAACTACCTGGATGGCGGCTATCACGTGCCGCATTTGCATAAAGACCTGAACTCTGTTCTGGATTACAAGAAATATACAATCCAGAATGAGGGCCGGTATTGTTTGCAGTCGAGTCCGCTGGTCAGCTCAGAACAGGCTGCTGCGACGTCCACGACGCGGAAGGGCGACCGGGCCTGGTATTTCTGGCAACATCCCAACTTCATGCTCAACTACTACGAAGGGTATCTGGATACGAATCTGGTGCTCCCCATCGATGTGGACCATTGCCGGGTGATATTTGATTTCTACTTTGGCGACGTGAGCGAGTCCGGGCGCGCTTACAACGAGCGCAGTGTGGCGGTGGGAAGTCAGGTCCAGGATGAGGATCTGGCGATTTGCGAAGCAGTACAGAGGGGCCTGAAGTCGCGGGCTTATGGGGCAGGTCGCCTCTCAGTCAGGCGGGAAGCAGGGGAACAGCTATTTCATCAGTTGCTCGCGGCGGATTTGAAGAGTGGGCTCTAGGGGTGAAAATTGAGTTCTACGAGTTCTCTGGTTTCCTGCGGAGCCGGCGCCCATTTCCATTTTTCGATGGCATCCACCGCGGCTCTGGCCAATAAAGGATTGCCACCAATCACTTGAGTTGACTTTGCCTTTCCACTGGGTGTAACCACGACTCCCACCCTGACCGTTCCACGGATCTGCGCCCTGCGGGCCAGGTCTGGATACACCGGCACCACTCTGCCCAAAATAGTCCGCTTTCCCTCCGCCTGTTCTTGCGCGAAAGCAGGGGCTGAGCAGAAGGGAATCACCCCCAAGGAGAGCCCCAAAAGTGCGGCTACAAAAAATGGCCTTATGGATGGCTTTTTCACTTCGGTTAGCCTACTCGGAATTTAAAACGCCGCGAAAGTAACCACAGTAACCGCTAGGGATGAAAATTGAGCTCTATAAGCTCTTTGGTTTCCTGCGCAGCCGGTCCCCATTTCCATTTCTCGATGGCATCGACTGCCGCTTTTGCCAACAAAGGACTGCCGCCAATCACTTGCGTGAACTTTACCTTTCCGTTGGCCGCAACTACAGCTTCCACCCTGACGGTTCCGCGAATCTGCATCTTGTTGGCGAGCTCTGGATAGACTGGGACCACCTTGCTCACTATCTTCCGCGTGGTTTCCGGCTGTTCTTGAGCAGCGGAGAAAACAGGGGAGAAGGTGATCACTCCCAGAGATAGCGCAATGAACAAGGCTGAAAGATAGGATCGCATGGGGATTCGTTCCAGTCGCTATGCTACTCAAGATCCCAGGGGCCGCGAAAGTAACTTGGGTAACTAAGGCGGCGTTCCATTCCCGGAATAGCATCGGCTACCAGTGCCAGATCTCGGAGCTGAAGGAAAGTAACTCAGAGGGAAGTTTATCGTTTTATTGGTGGTCTCTAGGGATGGTTTCTTCCCAGGTCTTTTGTTTCAGCGGCTGGCCGTCTTTGAATAGCTGGCGAGCGTATTTGTAATAGAAGTTTTTTGCGTCGCTGGTCAGAGTCAGGTGGCCCTGCCAGGTCAGGGTTTGCTGTTTCAGATGTATGACGATTTCGGCTCCACCTTCGACGGAGCCGGTTTCGGGATGTTTGTCATCGGCGACGTAGGTTATGCCCTCGAAGTCGTTTTCTTTCCCCCAGGGGTAGGTTTCTTCGGACTTTCCGCTCCAGATCACTTTTGTTTGTCCATTCAGCTCGTCGCGCTCGGTTTTCCAACCGCCGGGCCATGGGAGGCCCGCCGACTGAAAGTCGCTGCGTTGTTCCAATCGCTCCGGGGGCGCGAATTGGGGTGAGGCATACATTGACGGTGGAACTAGCGGCACGGTTAGCCGGGAGCCGGTATCACCGCCGAGTTGAAGCGTCGTTGTCATCGCATACGGGGTTGGCCAGACCATGGGCCAGAGCGCGTTCGAAACTGCCAGACGGATGCGATGGCCTGCAGGGAACGTCCAGGTGGCGAGGTGCATTTCGATATCCAGCGAGTAGGTCTGGTTGGGGACCAAATCGATTGGCTCAGAAGCTGACTCCCGCTGCGCGCCATTGAGTCCCGCTCCGGTGACTTGGGTGACAGTGCCGTCGGGAGCTACGTCGGAGAGCCGGACGAACCAGTCAGCTTGCGGTGCGGATGAACTCACCTGAAGCAGGGCGTGAGGGCGTCCGAGGATAGAGAGGTCGGTTTTGAGCGGAGCGGAATCGTAGGTAAGGCTGAAGGCATCGACGGGGCGCTG